>Ga0302114_10002844_pt1 | contig 11006 bp, 18 predicted proteins | sample AG5_Surface_MG_FD_203107 | JGI IMG/M metagenome (GOLD analysis project Ga0302114, IMG submission 203107) | Marine microbial communities from Western Arctic Ocean, Canada - AG5_Surface | ecosystem: Environmental > Aquatic > Marine > Oceanic | place: Canada: Western Arctic Ocean | collected...
GGCATGATTTGTGGCCCCTGTTATCCTTTTTGTGTTATGATTTTGGTTTGGAGAGCTTAAAAAATGAGTTCGTCAAAATATTATCCACTTTGACACTCTCTGCTCTCGACACTCTCTGCTCACAAGGCTCTGCACACAAGGCACTCAAAATCAAAATGGCATCGGCCCTGTTGAACCTAATGAACAAAAGCTACGCTTCACCCTCATACTTCCCATCGACCATTACTGATATTCACGAGGGTAAGGTCCTCACTGTCAATGATGCGCTTTCCAAGCCAGAATGCCGAGCCTTAATTAATTTCATAGAACAGAGTCCAAACGTGACCACCACCCACCAAGAGCGTACTCGCGAATATACATACCGCCACAACGATAGATTGCAGCTTGATGACTCCAGCTTCGCATGTTTTCTATTCGCCCGAATGAAGCCTCTTCTTGCTACCCACCCTAGCTTTGCAAACGCGGTTGGGCTGAACCCGAACATTCGCCTCTATCGATATGAGGAAGGCATGAGGTTTGATGCCCATTATGATCAGAGTGTAACCACTGCGAATGGTACTACAAAGTTGCTGTTTTGTATTATCTCAACACATTGAGTTTGGCGAGCGGCGGCTCTACGGACTTTTATATCAATGGACATGAGAAACACGAGGCTGCATCAGTTTCCCCCATCGAGGGTAGCGCTTGCCTCCATATCCACGGTGACGAGTGCCTTCTGCACAAGGGAGCTGAGGTTACTTTGGGAGTTAAGTATCTGCTTCGAACGGATATCGTGTTCTCCGAATAGGCCAATCCAGTCCGTAGATTGAAATAGGTTCAAGGGTTTAGCTTTAGTACAACATAATTTATTAGTTCAACATCCAAAATTTAGTCAAAGTCCTCCTCCTCCTCGCTATCACTCCCATGCTTGCTCTCCTCAAAGTCTATCCTGACCCTTGCGTGTGCGCACATTTTCTCCAAATCCGCCTTCTGCCTGGCGTACGCGTGCATGACCGCTGTCAACGGGCTCTTTTTGTCCCCCGGGTGGTCGTCCAGGTACTTTTTGATCGCCTTGAGCCTCCTGTTCAATTTTTTGAGAATCACCGGTGCGCAATAGACATCGTTTTCATTGAAGATGTTGTACTCGTTGCAGGCCGGGTTGTCCACCCCGGGACCCACCATCCTCCTCGCGCTCACTTTACTACCAAGCTTCAAGGGGGGTTTCTTCGGCTTGCTGTAATCGTCAAATTTGCTCTCTCCCTCGTCCTCGTCCTCGTCCCCCCCTTCCCCTCCCCCATCGCCCTCCTCGTAGTCGCCCCCCTCTTCCTCCCCCCCCCCTCCCCCGAGCTTGATCGCACTTCGTTTTACGTTGCTCTGAACGATTCCGTCGCCAAACTCCAAATCGTACGTTTCCTCTTTTCCGTATATCGCGTGCATTCTAAGCACCTCTGCGCTCGACCAGATCTTGTTTTTCCGCTTCTCGGTGTCCCTCTCTAGCCGCTCGAAGAAACCTCCATCGGCCCTCGCGTTGCTGCTCGCGAGCAAGTGCAGCCCGAGGTCCAGCGCCTCGTCCAGCACCTCCGTGACCAGGTCGAGGTTTTTCTCCCTCATTGCGTTCTGCGCCGAGCGATGAAGGTGCGAAGTAAATTGAGAGGGTTATTTTAGTAGTGGCTCGTATGCTCGTCTTCATCAAGGCTCGCTTCGCTTCGCTTCGCTTCGCTAGCTCACCTTCAGCCTGTCCAGCACGTCCTTGTCCCCCTCCATCTTCTCCCTCATCTCGGCAACTTCCTCGTTCTTCTCGCCCGCGGCAATTATGCCGTCCTTCTCCTGCTCGAGCCGGTCCCGACGGTTGGACAAATCCTCCATCCACTCGTCGTATTTCGGATCGTCTTGCCTGCTGTCGGTGATGAACTTCTCGGTCTTGTCGAGCCGGCGGAGCTTGAACTTTATTGATTCCATCTTTGTGCGCTTGCGGTGCTTCACCTTTTTCAGCCACGTAGTCACGCCGTCCATGTCCTCCTTTTTCACGGCTTCTTGTCCCTGCTTCAGCAACGTGATCTCCTCCAACAAGTCCCTCTCGGTTTTCACAGCCAAGGCCAGCTCGGCGCTCGCAAGCGGAACAGCCAAAGTTCCAGCCTCGTGAATGCACCTCCTAATGCTCATCAAGTCCCTGTTCTCAGTTGCCTCGGAAAGTTTCTCGTTGATCTCGCTCTCTCTCTCCAGCTGCTTCTTCACATTCCTCGCCCGAATGATCGTGCCAATCTTCCCCAAATTCTTGTCCTCGTTGGTGCGTGCTTTGACCTTCCGCTTGTTGCTGTCCTCGTCCAGCCTCTCAAAGAATTCGTCCTGCGTACAGTGGGGGGTGAGCGATTAGGGTTGGTGTTGTACATGTGAATGGGTTCATTTTTCGCTTGCGGCTCACCTTCGTAAACACCACGCTGCCGTCCTCCGCCATTTCTGGCGGTCCGTTCCAGTATTTTTTAATTCGCTCTCCCTCCTCGTCCTCGTAGTATGGAGTTTTCGCCGTCACCGGGACGGACACCACCTCCTCGGTGTCAGGGTCAACGATATCCTCGAACGTTTCCACCACCTTGTTCTGAGGTTGGTCGTACCTGTACTCGACGTGAATGCATTTTTTCTCCTCCTTATCATAAATCTTTCGGAGGCTGATTGAGTTGATCTCGCTCGACGATTTAGCTATCTTTTCCTCCTCCTCGTCGCGCTTGGAGATCGCGAGATTGATCATGCGCTCCTTGTACTCGGTTTCTTCCTTCAACAGGTCGAGTTTCTTCTGCTTCGCGTATTTCCGTTTTTCAGTGATTATTGTTTTTTGCTCATCTGTCATTTTACTGTCCTTGACATTTCTCATGTACTTCTCCACCACGCACTTCTCGCTGGGCTCCAAACCCTTCATCAGCTCCTCAACTTTTCCCAAATTTTCCTCGTCTACGTCCCCCTCTTCCCCAAACGTCCGATCCACCATGATTCGAACCTGCGCCGAGCGAAGCGAGGCGCATTTTTAACGAAGCACGCGACAGCACACAGCGAGCGAGCAAAAATAGTTGGAGTGGGTTAGTTCAGTAGTGGATGAAGCCATGCAATGCAATGCAAATTTCGCACGGAGCTTCGCGCTCGCTCACCTTTTTGAATACGTCCCTGTTGAATACCTCCTGCGGCTGGTAGAACTGGCTCGGACTGTCGCAAATGTCCGCAGGGCACTTGAACCTCTTCTCCACGTACTCGTCGTAGCTCTGGAACGTTCCGCAGTTCCTGCACTGCCACCGGTTCAACCGGCACTCATAGTCGCGCTTCAAAATTGCGTGGGATTTGTCCCTCCGCACAGTCTTCGTCCAGGTATCTTGGCGCTTCACGAACTGCGCTAGCACCTTGTCTCGGCTGTACCCTTCGTCGTTCTCGTCGGGCTCCTTGGTTTCGCCGCCCTTCCACCCGCGACACTTGGGCTTAAAGGTGCAGTTCTTAATGTCGTCCGCCCTCCCGAACTTTTTCCGCCCCACCAACTTCCGAACCACCTGGTCGTCACTGTGACTAACGGGCAGCGCCAGCCTCTCCCAGCTCTCCCTTAGCTCGTTCTTGTTGCTGGAACTCTTCTTCTTCTTGTCCTTGGGAGGCTGCACCGAGCGAAGCGAGGTGCATTTTTAATGAAGCAAGAGCAAAACGAGGAGTGGGTTAGGGTTCAGTAGTGGGTGTAGCCGTATGTAGCCATTTCCTTGGATTCATCGCGAGTATTCTCGTCTTCAAACGCTCACCTTTCCCATCTGCCTCGTCATGCTCATTATGACTTGCTGAGATTTGGTAAGTTTAAGCTTTTCGAACTCTCCACTGTTTTTAGCAAGGTTGCTGATTGAGTAGGAGTTGGAAGTGGAGCTGCTAGTTTTGTTCTTGCTGCTGGTGTTGTTGTTGCGCTTCTTCCTCGATTCGGGGGAAGTCGCGCGCTTCGGGGTCGTTGCCGCGAGTAGCATCGCCTGAAAATTGTCGTCCCTTTTCTTGCCAGATTGGGGGGTCTTGTTGCTGTTCTCTTTGTTGCTGATGTTGTTCCTGTTCTTGGTCGAAGACTTCTGCGCAAAAAAACTATTGGGTTAGTTGGTGTTTGTGTGGTAGTGTTTGTGTGAATTTTTAATGGGTGGGTTGCATTACTTTGCTTTGCATTGCTTTGCTTTGATTTGACTCACATGATTCGTGTCCTCGACATCAGCCGCTGCCGACAACATCGTTCGTGCCGTGCTCGCCCGCCTCCCGGTCGGCTTCCCGGAAGCGGAACCAGGCTGGCTATCTACATTTTGCGCAGCTTTCAGCAGCACATTGTTGTTGTCAGCTGTGGATTCCTCAGCCTCAATTTCTTTCGCTGCCATGGACAAAAATTTCGAGGCAGAACCTGATGGTGGGAGTGGATCGGTGGATTTTGGGGTTTTCATCAGGGATTTTGGTGTGGAAGCAGACTGGGGTTGCTTTGGCGTGCCATGCAAATTGCTGTATTCGCCCGACAATGTCATGGAATAATCAAGTGATTCATCAGCGGGGTTTGGAACAGAAACGGCTGATGGTGTCGTGGCCATAATTGGTGGGGGGGGTTGTATAGGGTCTTTGATTGCGGCAGGAAGTGGTGGCTGTGTGTGCCTTTCAACGTGTTTGTTGCTAGAAAGTCGTTTCAAAAAAAAAATTTAAAACTGAAAAAAATTCAAAAATAAAATTTTCCTTTTATGGCGTCTTTTGCCTCCGACAACTCCCGCATTCACAAGTACTCGGGGCCCATCTCATCTTCCGATACCTACCTTTCTGAAAAAGTAAACTCCATCAAACCTATTCACGTCGAACGAAAGAATGCCACCCTGTCATACTTAAGTTCTGGCGGTGGCGTTCCTCTGAAGGGAAATACGAAAACCAATATGGGCCGGGTTCGATTGAATGAACGGTCAAAGATTGATGCTGATAACCTTCGCACCCACGATCGCCTTTCCAAAATTACCTCAACGATTCCTTCACAGAGAACAAAACCGAAACCGACCAAAGTCAAGGTGAGCGAGCAGAGCGACGTGACTTACTCACAATTCACTTCTAATCATTTCAATTCAATTCGATCTGTAGAACCCTGTAACCGGGAAAACGCACCTCCGAAAAACACAAACTCCAGCCAACCAACAAATGGAATTTCGGCAGCGGAAGGAGAAGAAGCATTTGAATGAAACAAACAGGAAAATGAGGGAAGCGCTGAAGAACATTTACAAGGGCAACGCGAGGTTGCAAGAGCACGGCGTGAAGAGAAGGGATTGCACAACGATATGGAAGAAGAGGACAAATATTTACGCGGACGAACCGGACCAGAGGGTGGTGAATACCGGAGGTGAGCGAGCGAGCCTTTTGGAAGACGAGAATAAAATTGCTATGAATTGCGCGAAATGGCTACAGACATTATGGCTACATCCACTACTGAACTAACCCACTCAATTCATTTTGCTCGCTTGGTTCGCTTTGTGCTTCATTAAAAATGCGCCTCGATTCGCTCGGCGCAGTCCCGAAGACGGCAGGGTGCGTGCTTTGCGGCGGGTGCGGAATGAAAACTTTTGCCGGCGCAGACGGGCTGAAAGTTCACCAAGGCTCCCACAGCAATATGGACAGCCAGCACACCGTTTTTTACTGCAACGACGTGTGCGCTGCGGTCGACTGGGAAGTGAATCGAGAAAACATCAACAAGCAGGATAATCGGCCAGGCAACAAGCCGATTCGGAAGGCCAACTACTGGGTGCAGAGCAAGGCTGCGGTTGTGGCGAGGAAAATGCTAAGGGCCGCCGTGCAGAAGAACGAGCTGCCAGATTTGGATAGCATTTTGAAGGAAATACGGGTTCAGAGGGGCATCGGCGCACAACAGAACGTCGCGATCAGGAGAACTCTACCCGACGAGAAGGACGTTAATGGAGACATGGGACTGGTAGAAAAGCAAAAGGTGCACATTCGAAAAGGCGCAATGCACGATTTGGAGGAGGTGAGCTGTGGAAGACGAGAAAATACTACCCCCACACTAAACTAAACTAAACTAAACTAAACTAAACATGATTTGCAGTACCAGAGGGCGGATCCGGATATTTGGTTCGGCGCGGAGGCGCCCAAGGGGAACGTGGCAGAACAGAGGGCCAAGGAAAAAAGAAATAGGTACAACAGCGACATGGACTTCGTAATGAAAATAAGGAAGGAGGGCCAGCACGGGAAGGGCACGGTGGACAAAAATGAGCCGAGCCGCGAGGATACGAGCGAGAAAATACCAGACAAGAGCAAGTACAAGGGTGGCTCAACGATCAACCTGACAGGCGGGGAGGGGACGGGAGCGGCTTACGAAACCAAGGAAGAAATGTACAAGACAACAAAAGACATTGAACGAGCGGCGGATATTAATGCGAAGAAAGCTTTCGATGTTGGGCAGAAAATTGCGAACAGGTGAGCGAGCGAAGCGAGCGAGCCTTGAGGAAGACGAGAATACTCGTGATCGACCCCCCAAATAGTTGCAGACGGCCACATCAACTACTAAACTTAACCCTCAATTCGTTTTTGGCTCGCCTGGTTCGCTCGTGCTTCACTAAAAATGCGCACAATCTCGCTTCGCTCGGCGCAGGGGAAAAAAGAGCAAAAAGCTGATGGAGAACCGAAGAGAGTACGAGACGTTTAATAGAAATGAGGCGGAGAGGGAGAACGAGCAGCGGTTGCGGAGTGGGCGGCGAAAGAAGATGGTAGAGGAGAAAAAGGACGAGTACGAGAATCGGCAAGTACTGGGGGGGCTAGAGTACGACGCCGTGAGTAAGGTGCGGAGTGGAGAAAATAGAATAGCGAGTGAACCAAAAATTAGTGTGATTGACAAGGAAGACGACCCGAAGTTGTTCAGGCAGTCAATGGACATGTTGAGGTTGAAGCAGTAAAAGTAAAAGTGAAGGAATTTCAATCTACGAAGAATAATTATTCTCTATCTATAAAAGGTGGGCGGTCGAGGGACACGCCATGGCCAAGTTTAGCTGCTCTTGAGGTGGCACATAGCCGTACCTGTCACCCTCCAAGACGGTGGTGGTTGTCCGCTTCCATATCGTTAGGCAGTTCGACGCAACTCCCCAATTCGGCAACGGAAGCTGGAGAACTTTGTGAAACGAGGCTTGGAGCACCATCTGAAACTCGGGGTTGGTCGACCGGCCCCAGGCATAGGGGGTGTCCGCGTCTTCCTGCCCTTCCATCGATAGAACCTTCGTGTCGCCAAGAAGCTCGCCAACGTGGATCACAGTGTCACCGGTGTAGTTGAGGAGGGAAGAGAGGGAGAGGGATTGCTCCTGGGACGCTTCTTGGACCTTCGCGCCACCGAAAGTGAGGTCGTCAGGGTAAATCATAAGGAGAGCGGAATCCTCAAACGCGTCAACAAGAACTAAGCCGAGCGAAGCGAGGCGTAGTAGTGGATGTAGCCGTCAGCAGCCATTTCGCGAAATCCATGGGCCGTTGTTCGCTCAACTCACCTTCCGGACCCCCCTGGTTGACGACGGTCCAAGGGGGGCTCATCACTCCAGCTGCCTGCGTGTTTTCGCCCACATCGCAATCATATGCTTCTATTTCGACGCCACGGTCGCGAAGAAGCCGAGCCCAGTAGCCAGCTCCTGCACCCATTTCGATGATGGGAGCAAACTCGGATATTGCCATAAGGGCTTTTTCGTTTGGAATAGCCCACGCATACTTCTCCTGGGCCTCCTCGTCCTCCAACTCGAACAAATCTCCCCGCCGCGACTCGCTGATATCAGGGGAGAGAAGGGAGTGAAAATCAGGAGGGAGAGAGGTTTGATTAATTTCCCATCTAGCCAAGAGTTCGTTCCCTTTTAACATGGGAGGCTCAAAAGGGCGAGTACGCTTGTTGTTGCTGGTCATTTCGCTCATTAAACGTGGCGTAACTTGTGTAAATTATCCACAAATTCTCCACGACAAAATTTTTTTCACGCTCTCATTCAACCAGCGCATTCAACACATCATCACTTCAACTCAACTGCCCAAGTAATATTGATATATCATATGACGCATGTCCATTTCGACTGCTTCTCTGGCTGTGCCGGAGACATGATGACAGCATCACTCCTAGACACGTTTGAAGATCCCCAAGGCACCCTCACAAAACTCACGTCTTATTTGAAGTTTCAAATCCCAGAGCTTGCCAACGAGTTCACGACTGTAATGAAAAAAGTATTAAAAAGCGATGGGGGTATTGAAGCAAAATATTTGGAGGTCACTAGTGTTTACGGCGAGGAGGTGGCCGAAATTCCCCAGACCAGCAAACCCCAGTGGAAGGAGTTGAATGCTGACTCGTCCCTCCCCCCCTTTGGTGGTTCGTGGAAAACGGAATCATCGGTAACCGTCGAGGTCAATAAAATGACTGGTGGGACAGTTCCAATCGCCCACCATCCGATGGACCACTCCCACTCTCACTCCCACTCTCATTCTCACAACCAAAACCACAACCACAACCACGACCACGACCACAACAACCCGACGAGAAACCTCCCTGTGATCACAGCTCTCGTGAAAAACTCGACCCTACCCTTGGTGATTGTCAACTTGGCGATTTCCTCGTTCACACACCTTGCTATTGCAGAGTCCAAGACCCACGGAGCAGATTCAATAGACTCGGTCCATTTTCACGAGGTGGGGGCAGTCGACAGGTGAGTTGAGCGGTTGATGACGCTCTTCGCTAACACGAGTGAAGCAATGAGGACTTCCTAAATGGGAATCTCTATGACTGCCGTCCTAAGGACGTCAATTCTGGATAGAAATTAGGCCGGGCTCATTACCCATTCTGAGCTTCACTCTGCATGTAACTGTTGTTGACGATGTTGACGTGCTGTTCTGTTTGTTCCAACCTCTAACACTAACATGCAATGTGCAGCATCGTCGACACCCTCTCGGTGCTGATCCTCCTGAAATCTCCTCTCTTCCTGAATGCCAGTACAGTTTCTTGCTCTCGCCTTCCTCTAGGCGTTGGGACAGTCATGACTGCTCACGGCGAGCTTCCCGTGCCTGCTCCAGCGACCCTCAGGCTAATGAAAACCTTCACCACGTGCGCTGGCCCGAAGAATAGCAACGGCTGGTCGGGGGAGCTCGTCACACCGACGGCGGTGAGCCTGCTCAGGGCTCTAATTAGCGAGGAGAGTGGTTGGCGAGGTGGTGCGATGCCGGGAATGAAATTGGAAAAAGTTGGAATTGGCGCTGGGAAGCGCGAATACAAGGAGTTTGCGAACATCATGCGGGCGATGGTTGGGGTGCGGGCTCAAGAAGTAGAACAAAAGTTCGTTACGACGTGTGGTGGTGGTGGTTGGTCAACACCAGTACCAGTAGCAACAACACCAACACCAACACCACCACCACCACCACCACCACCACCACCACCAGCAGCATGCACTATCGACAAGCTCTGCCTCTTATCAACAAATTTGGACGATTGCACGCCTGAAATCTGCTCTTTCGCAATCGAAAAGTTTCTGGAAACTTCGCTGGACGCGTGGACAACCCCAATTGTCATGAAAAAAGGGAGGCCAGCCCTAAAGGTCGAAGTTCTTTGCAAACCCGACTCTATCGACAGATGTTTGGGCATTTTCTTTCGGGAGCTTACCACTTTGGGCGTGCGAATAGACAGGGGGGTAGAGCGCGCGAGCATTACGCGTGGGTTCAAAAGGGTTGAGACCCAGTTCGGGTCTGTGGATGTGAAGTATGGGGTCATTGGTGGTGAGACTGTTTTTATCAAACCTGAATTTGAGGAGTGCAAGAAAATTGCAAATGAATGTGGCGCACCTTTGAAGGTTGTGATAGAGGCGGCGCGATTGGAGTTTTTAAAAATTTAGAGTAATAGGTTTATTAAGACCGACTTTTCTAGGACCAAGACTCCTCAGCCTCCCTCTTTACAAACAACCCCTTTGCCCAGAATGCAAACCTTCTAAATAATCGTCCGCTACCATGCCCCTCGTACAAAGTGCCATCCATCCACGAGACAAAGCTCGTCGCAACGTTTTTCTTCATCCACAAGATCAGGTTGGTTGCATCAAATTCGCTCGACTCCAATCGCACAATATTTCTGTGTGCGGAGGTGTTTTTTTTCTTCCACCCCCACCTCCTTTTGTGTTGTTCGTGGTGGTGGCCGCCCCTGAACATGTAGACGCAGGGAGTGCTCTTAATTTCGATCCCTTGGTTGGGGACGTCGTTCAACGACACGTCAATCTTGTAGAACTCAAGGGAAGGCTCGAAGTGGAGCCTCTTGGCGACTTGCTCAAATTCGCTAGCCGCCTGCAGGTTCGTATCGTGCTGGTTGTAAAACATGACAACCACGTCCGTTTTATTCGCGTTGTCCTTCAGGATTTTGCTGCGCCGAGCGAAGAATGTGCGAATTTTTAGTTAGTCTCGTCTTCATCAAGGCTCGCTCGCTCGCTCCGCTCACACCTGTTAAATGTTTTCCCGACCAACTTTCTGACCCCATCGACCTTCTTGTTGTATATCGAAAGAGCCTTCTCGCTGCCCGCCCGCGGTTTGGCTGCGCAATCATTGGACGTGGTTTGGGAATGGGGCCCGAGCAAGCAATCGTCGTAGAACTGGGCCAAGTCTGAGGGGGAGTTGACGTCGTCCTTTTCGAGCACCTGCGCCGAGCGAAGCAATGAGTTGAGTGGGTTAGTTTAGTAGTGGATGTGGGTGGCTGTAGCCGTTTCCGCTCGTTCGCTCGCTCACCTTCGTTAGGAGGGAGCCATACTCTCCGGAGCCGTTCATGAGGAGGAAGATCGGGTACTGGGTGGAGTCCTTGGGGATCGAGTAGCGCGCCAAGACGTTGTCCTCGGTGACGGGATTGACGTAGATGTGTTGGATGGAGTTTTTGTAGCGTTTTTGGAGGAGGATGTTGGATATGAGGGGGCCGACCGTGTCCTCCATTTTATATTTTTTCTCAATTATCAGCACGTACTTCTTGATGGCCGAGGATGCTTGCAAGGAGCCAATCATACCCCCCTCATACTCCACAA
>Ga0302114_10002846_pt1 | contig 11002 bp, 10 predicted proteins | sample AG5_Surface_MG_FD_203107 | JGI IMG/M metagenome (GOLD analysis project Ga0302114, IMG submission 203107) | Marine microbial communities from Western Arctic Ocean, Canada - AG5_Surface | ecosystem: Environmental > Aquatic > Marine > Oceanic | place: Canada: Western Arctic Ocean | collected...
AACCAACTAACTACATATATAAACCACACGCAGACGTTGGTATGGTTGGGACATCTGCGGCCGGATATCTAGCCAGACGTAAGAGAATGTAATGCTTCAGCAAGATAAAAAAAAAATGAAATGAATTAAATGCTTTCAGATAAGGTAGTTACAAGCATTACAATACATCAACAGCAAACAACATGAACACCCAGTCCGACAGAATTACCCTTTACATTCCCTTCCTCATGAACCATCATGACAGAAAAACGATTACCGAAGTCTTCAACAACCACGATCTTGGTCAGGTAGATAGAGTGGATTTCAACACGCACAAGGATTTTCCCGACACTGCATATTCCGCATTTGTGCATTTCTTCCCTTACGAAAATGAAAAAATGATAAACATAGTAGATGAACTTTCTCAAAACCGCAGTGTGCGGTTTGATCTTGATCCCGAAACCGATCCGTTCTTCGGGAGATCTGAATTTTGGATTTTGATGAAATCCATGCATACTATCCCAGATACCCCGAAAAATATTCATCAAGTGATGAGCCATGTGACCAACCTGGAGAACACAATCAAGTCGCTTACCGAGACAATCACATGTCTTTCAGCTCGTGTGAAATATCTAGAGGATCCAGAATGGATGGACGATAACGAACTAGATTCTCCGCTTACTATGGAAGATCTGGCTACCCCTACCCCTAACAACGAAGATGCAACAAACATGAACACACATATTCGATTTCCAGAGAGCGACAACGAGGACAATGAAACCACCTCATCAATGATAATGCCTGAATACACTCCACCAAGGGATTTCCGCGCAGACGTAATCGCTCCTTCCTCAATGGGTATGCGTCGCGACCTTTCACTGGATTATCCAATTAATTCCACCGAGATATTCAACGATACTCAGCAAGACTACGAATCCGATGCCACGCCAGCTTCTATGCCAGGACTCATTCCGATCAATGATGACGTCGAGACTACTTATTCTTATTCATCAGACGATGACGCGATGAGCATTGATACATACAGCACACAAGAGTATAATGACATCGCACAGGTTCACCCCCACGTAGATCTTCCTTCTCCTCGCCCCGAGGACGATGACAATGAAGAAGATAATGTAGTAGATACCGCACCGCTTTCCAGTCCTGTCCTCTTGCGCCAAGACACGCTAGACGAAATGGACTTGGACTATTCTTCGTTCGAAACAACGACCCTAATCCCCTCATGGGGGGGGAACGACGAAACACTCGCCTACTATTAATTAAAAAACATGTGTATTCTTATTCCCCATACGTAATTTAATAAATAAATAAAAAAAGCACCAACAGGTGTTTTTTTTATTGCTATGTTATTCTGGGGTTATTTTTCACTCCGCGGTGGCATCTACGATATCATTATAGAACGACTTTACCTTTTTATTGGTGTACACCTTTTGATAATTGAAGTTCTTGAGATATAGCCCGTCGAGCGATTTCACGCGCGATAGCGCGACATAGGTCTGGCCGCATTCAAATACACCATCGCCGACATCTATTTCGGCTATTTCGAGCGTAGTTCCTTGTGACTTGTGAATGGTCATTGCCCACGCCAACATAAGAGGCACATGCTTTATACCAATACTGGGAATAGTTTCACTCACCCATGTATGATGGCCCATGGTAATGGGATGCGCAATCCCGTTGAACTTCACAATGGGCATCTGTTTCTCGCTGAAACCAACGACTTTTCCCTGGCTTCCATTGCAAAGAGTGTATCCTAACGTGGTATCTTCAATGTTTGCTACACACATGACTTGGGCACCCACTCGCAAAAGCACCTCGGGTTCCCCGGGAATACTGCTTCGCAGATAATCAAACTCGTATTCCAGTTCCTGCGAGCTGTACACTCTACCTCTGCTTGTAGGAACCAAATCCCTAACCCGCTCAAAGGCGTAAATGTAACTTTCCCCATCGATTTTGTCCATCTCTTCTTTGTTCACTCTATCCACATCCACTTTTCTCGGAAACAGCTTGGTGGGACGAACATCACACTCAGTGGATAATGTCTTCGTTACCTGTTGTGTAAGAATATCGTGTGCACTCTTCTTTAGTTTTCCCTTTCGCACCTGATTCAAAATTTCGCCATATTTCTCGTCTCCATCCTGTCTGAAGAGCTTTTTGAGGAGAATATTGTTACCCTGAAAAGTATTTTCCCATAGTTCGCTTTCAAAACAGAATTGTGAAGTTTCCGGATCGTCTCTTTCTCCAACAGGTGGAAGTTGGAAGAAGTCGCCCGAGAAGATAACTTGTATTCCACCAAAGGGAAGCTGGTTTCCACGTATCGCCTTCGCGATCCCATCACACACCTCAAATATTTTTTTTGACATCATACTTATTTCGTCTATAACCAATACATCGCATTGCATCCAGTTTCGTTTTTTAAACTTGTTTTCTTTTATGCGCTTGATTATCTCTTCGGATGACCCCGCACATCTACCTAAGCCACCCCACGAATGTATGGTTCTAGCTCTACATTTCAATAACACCGCGGCACACCCTGTTAGGGCACACACTCCTATTTTTTTCTTATTTCTGATAGCATCGTAAAATATTTCTCGTATTAACACAGACTTTCCGGCGCCACCTGGTCCTGTAAGGAAGATATTCTCGCCATTTTGATATTTATCAAAGGCGCATTGTTGTTCAGACGATAGAGTGATTTTCATGTTGCTATCATAAACTAATCCCAGATGTTTATATCATTTTTAACATTTATTATGCCAAACCTTCCTGTATGAATATCAATATTTTATTCCGGAAAGAGTGCCATACGATATGTACTCAATACTGGATCCTCCTCCAGTGGAAATATGATGAAAGTCGTTATTATACTCGTTCACGAACCCCGCAGTATCGCCTCCTCCGATAATTACCTTGGCATCACAATTATCCAAAATGCTCACTAGCGTCTCTGACGAATTTTTGTAAAAATCGTGCTCGGTTATTCCCAAGGTGCCATTCCAGAATACGATATCAGAACTATGTATGCATTTCACCAGCATATTCATAGAATTGGGTCCGATGTCAAAAACGGATACGTTATCTGGCTTGTCGAGTATATTATCTATATACACAGGCGCGGTGTCAGGCGTTTCCCCGCCCATTCCGTCGCGCGCGTAAATAATTTGCGCTTTATTTTTACTTATTTTCTCAAAAAACTCCTTGTTCTGTGAAATACTATTCAAGTTATTTCCCGCCACGAAAATAGTGTCCACTATGGTGGATAACTTTTCCAGCATTGGCATCTTGTCGCTTACCTTGCTCCCCCCTATTATAGCAGTAACTCTACTTCCATTGTTCTTTAGTATCAGATTGAACGCGTTAATCTCTTTAGAAAAACATTTTCCGTAACAATGTTGGCTGGCCTGTATCTGGGTGATGCTGAAATGATCTCTATGTGATACAGAGAAGGCCTCGTTGCAATATATATCCGGTATGATGAAAAGACTATTCGCGAGACCCCTCTTCTTGTAGTTTGTCTCGTAATCATGAAATCGAAGATTTTCCATCAGGAACACAACATTGTCTGTCTCGAACAACTCCTCATGTCGTGTTTGCAATCCATGTTTCAAAAACATCACCGGCCTGTTGAGATATTCAGATAATTTATTGATAAACAATGAGGTGCTATATTTGTTCTCGGCTTGTTTAGGTCTCCCAAAGTGTGTCATAAGCACCACCTTTTTCGCACCATCCAAAAGTATTTTATTAATAGTTGGTATTGTCATGCGTATCCGGTAGTCGTCTTGGATTTCATTTGCATCATTCACAGGGCAATTAAAATCACACCGCACAATCACGACCTTGTCTCTACACTCAACGTTTGTCACTTTCGTGATAAACGTTCGGTTGTTTTTGTTAAACATTGATTTTACCATATTTATCATTTGGTGTGCATACGACCACTCATTGTCATACCACAACGTGAACTTGATTGTCTTGGCATCAACCTGAAAGGTGGAATGATAATCGATAATAGTCGGCTGTGTCGTGCCTATAAAATCGGAACTGACCAGTTTCTCTTTATTCACAATCACCACGTCGTTTTGGAGTTTTTCCAGGTCAGACAATACATTTTCCTTAGTTATTTCATTCAAAAACGTCACATTCATATCAACCATAGAAACGTTGGAGGTGGGTATCCGCACCGATGTTCCCACCACTTTATGATCCAAGTTGGGAAGAATGTATTTCAGGCTAGAGGTGGCGCCCGTGGTATGTGGAATGATGTTGTTGAAAATCGATCTGTTCGTTCTTTTATTAAAATTTGCGGTATCGACCACAGACTGAGAAGATGTGGCAGAATGAATGGTGATAAAATTACTTGATACAATTTCATATTTTTCCAGCATCTTCAGAAAAGGAGCTATGCAATTCGTGGTGCATGACGCGTTGGATATACATCGCTCGCCACTATACTCGTTTTCGTTCACTCCGTAGCAGAATATAGGGGTCGTCCCCAGATCTTTGGGTGGTGCGGACATGCACATGTAATCTACGTCATGCTCTTTCGCAGACACTTGGGTTAAATAAGCCCCCGTAGTTTCGAATAAGTATTCAACGCCATGCGTCTTCCAATCAAGTTCGCTGGCATTTCTGGATCGAAAAATGAATATACTACGATCATTCAACACAATGTGGTTTGCGTCGATGACATTCACCTTTACATGTCTGGTCCCATGGATTGTATCATTGTTCAAGTATTGTTCTAAATTCTCAATCTTGAGATTGTTTATATTGATAGCGCGTATATTTACATTATTGTCGTGTATCAACTGCAACAAACAACATTTTCCTATCCTCCCTAGTCCATTAATTCCTATGTTCATAGACGCCATATACAAAAATAATTATTATAAAAAATAATTCTTTGCACAAATCTACGTAGAAAATGCATAATGCGCACACAATATAGATGGATAATTATATTTACATGTTTTTATCACCATTATCGTGTCATATATTGATTATTTAACATACTTTTCTGTTATGACAAAATATAAACAATGATTGATAAAGTTCTAAACATGTAAAACAACCTAAAATTGTTTTATCAAATTATATATATACATACCATGAGCAATTTTGATTTAAAGGTCAACAACTACTCGCTTACTGAACTTCAAGAAATAATGGGCGTATCCGGAGACTATCAATTGAGCGAACTAGAAGAAAATTGTTCAAAGTTGATCAAAAATATTCAATCAGACGACGAACTCTCAAAGGAAGTTAAAGAGAGAACAATAGAGTTTCTCAACAAGACGCGAGACGTAGTGGCTACACAATCTATGCCTAATTTGAGTGTAGTAGATATCAAGGAACAACCCCACCCATCCATCCACATATTTTCCACCTATGATGAATCCAGTTCACAAAGAAAAACAAAATGTGATGGTGACAATAGATTCGCGATACAGAGAAAACTACTATGTCACTCAATCGAGCAATTTCCACGTTACCTTGCCGATGAAAATATCCGATATTGAAACCATGAAATTGGAAGCCATTGAATTTCCACCCACTGCATTTTTTGCAGTGAGCAAAACACTCGGGAATAATTTTTTCTGGGTGCGCGCAGGAAACTCATCGGCAGGTGATTTAGAAGAATTAGCTATCGTACTCCCAGATGGAAATTTCACTCCCACAGAAGCGACTTCTCTCATAAATAGCATATTGGAGGCCGAAGCAACATCTACCTATTTGCAGTATATTGTGTTTTCGGTGAACGCAAACGCATCACAAACCAGTGGATCTGGACAACTTTTAGTAGCAGTCAAAGAGGATTATCCATATGCAACCCCATTCAATTTCGTTATCGACCTGCAATCGAATATAGATGGCAACACTGATTTTTCAACCCCACTACCCATTAAACTCGGCTGGAAACTTGGCTTTCGTAATGGTCAATATGACGGAAATAGCGCGTATATTAGTGAGGGAGTGGTCAATTTATCTGGAGCTGCGTATTTGTTTCTCTCAGTAAATGATTACAATAATTACAGCAACACATTCTTTTCTGCATTCAACCAATCCTTGCTGAACAAGGATATTTTAGCTCGATTGGCTGTAGCATCCAGTAGTCGTAACGCAATCACGTATAGTAATATTGGAAGGGTCACCACCCCACGCCAGTATGCAGGTCCAGTTGATATTGAAAAAATGCAAATCCAGCTGTTGGACGAGTTCGGCAGGATTGTAAATTTAAACAACATGGATTTCAGCATCTGTTTGTCGTTGACCAAGAGCGGCAACTTCCCGTCGGGCAAAAACGTGCCCACATGGCCAGCGAATATGACTAAAGAGAACTAGTAGGAAACCAATAATGTAATTTTTCATGCGTTAACAAATTTAGATTAATACATGAAGTATAATATGATATTATAGCGATCGTCCGCTCCCAAAACATTTTCTGCATGTTTCATACGGATGTTGAGTTAATCCACTCGAATTACAAAACATACATTTTATGCCGTTACATTTATCACAAACAATCACTTCCCTTTTTTCTAGACCAATGCCTTGACAGGTATCGCATCTTTCTTCAGAAGGTTCGGTGATTTTGGGTTTCATGCTCTCTTTGGACGTGGACTGCATGGCTGTACTAATAGACATTATTATCTATTTATTATCTAATTACTTTATAAGATGTCCCATGCATACACAATTCGCCCGGCAGCCCCGGCATTTGGAAACTTCTCCAGAAAAATGGACTATTCGGAAATCATGGCCAACAAACGAGCAAATGCGCTATATTGCAAATGCAATGAAGACGCTAACCCCTCTATGATACAATCTCAGGGACAACTCGCAGACATTCGTCGCGTATCTCGTAATAATTGTAGTTCCGACTGCAATGTATTCCCGTTTGATAAAACTAACCTCGAGGTAAATTTGGTTACCACATTATACATTCCCGAGGTGGTAGTTCTCGCCAAAAACGCAACACCCAATGTCTCCTCCAAGCTGGATACCTCTCTGACACCAGTTTATGCATATTACCAAATAGATCCGGCAAACAAGCTTGTTGGAGATACCCCCTGCGGTATCCAGAAATACGTAAATTACATGATTCTCGACGTGAACGCATTCCTGAATATAGAGTGTCCAGAGCCGTCGGAGTCCTTCTGTTTTTGTCTACCGCAATAATCTTACTCACTTGCCGAAGAGGCTGGCAACATTGTTCACCAACGACACACTGCGTTCCACGCTTGTTACATCGATCGAGCGATAATACGCCAGTGGGTTCTGTAAAATATCTACCAACATTGTCATGTCCGCAGCCAAATTTCCCGTAAGACTTATTATGTTGTTGGGAAAATAAGAGTGTATATTCTTTGCCCCCAAGTAAACTGGCGTTGTGTTGCATAGCATTGGATTGATTACCTTTTCGCTGAAGTAATCATCTGATACTACGTTTTCAATACAAATATGGAATAGGTATCCATCATATGGTTCGTATTTATCAAATGGTCCTTTTATTCTGTCGCTTAGAAGAGGACTGGAACATCTGGGACCCCTGTATTCACCCACACGCGTCCCTCTTCCAAAAATATCAATTGGGAGCTTGTTATTCAAAATGCACTTGACCAGCGAGTGTCGGTAGTCATGACCTTGCAAGAAATTTTTTTCGCTCAATATCACCGACATACACGTGTGCTTCAACAAACAATGATTGGGTCTTGGGGGTGAATATGTGAGGTAGGAGTTTCCCGAAACAAATGGTGACGGAAGCCCTGTCGCGTCGCCAATGTAGTATCTATGTATATTCGCCTGCGCATAGGAAATAAAGCCGTTACTAAATTCATTGCGCAATAAAGTAGCCGGTTCGTATGCTAACCCAATCACGTTCTCCTTTGGTATGTTATCTGGAATGGAGGGCATGGCGGTATTCCAAATAATGATGTGGGTAAAATCGGTGTCTGTACCCCCCACTATAAAGACGTTGTCCTGCACCCCTTCTCCGTAAAACGAAATATTGCTGGTTAGTAGCTCTTCTATTGCCGATTTCGCGCGATCACACGAACAAAAACTGGAATATATTTTGATACGATATTTCATATAATATTAACATCAGTTGATATTATATTGGTTACGAGTAATATTATATTATCGCGGATCGCAGGGTAAAGCATCTTTTCACGCATTAGCACAATTGACACCCTTGAATATTTAGGTTTGCATAAAATACGAAAATCTAATCTTCATCTTCATCTTCATCTTCATCACAAGCACTTTCACACAGAAACTGCCCAGTTCCTTTCATTTGAATTATATTTTCAGTTTTTCCACATAAACTACACTCGGCTTCTTGATTGAGTGGTTCTTCTTGTACAAATAATATATCACCAAAACCATCATCATCAAAATACCCGTCACATAGACAGCATTTCTTCCATTGTCCTTCCTGATAAGTATCTTCGGTATCTTCTTCAGAATCCCAATCAGGTGGATATCTTTCACATTCCGTATTTTCACATAATTTGACTTCTTTGCGCTCCATAGTAATATATCTTATATAGTAAAAATCTTTATATGTTTTTATTATATGTTGGGCGAACTTACATACTCAAAGTTATAAAAGAGTAGAGGATATGGCCACCGCGCATGCACTCCCATTTCCATTATCTGGAACGGGATATGGCTTCTTGTCAGGATCACAACCATACGTCGCACACGGACGCTTTACATAGAGTGTGTATGCACTTGAATCCATAGGATTTTTGGTGGTTTTTGTGTATGGTGCGTTAGCTGCCATAGTGGCGTATTTATACCTTGCGGTAGTCGTATTGCAACCTGTGGATCCGCATTTCTTTGAAAAACCGATAAACTTATCGCTCTCGTTAATGTCCGTATTTATGCAATTTGCTGCACTGACTTTACTTATATACACACTTTGAGATGCGTTGTCCGTCATGTCTCCAGTAAATACATCTTTCACGCTATAGTTAGGATACTGGCCATTATACAAGTATCTATATTTTTTTCGTAACATCCCACGCTCGCTAAGCACAGAAGGCTTCACATACTGATACTGATCTCCCTGTGTATTCACTTTATTAGAATTAAATGTGGGCAGGGGGGTGGCATACTGACCACAACACCCGCCGTTCCCAACGGGGTAGATGCCTCGAAATGGAGTTCCGCTTTTCGACATCGCCATACTCTGACCCACTCGCCCAATATTTCTGTGAGACCCGGTCAAGGAAAATCCGTTTGGTCCGTAGTTCACAATATTCATGACCGGCTGTCCTGCGCTTCCCGAAAGGCCGAACGGGCCTTGGGTAACAAATTTACCTCCGGGAGGCTTTCCGCTTCTACCCGACCCATATCTTACCGCTGATTTGTTTTTGAATGCAACTATTGACATATAACATATGAGAAGATAATCTTATTTAAATCCCATACAACTATTTATATTAATAGACACACTCTGTTCTCTGATTTCCTCTGCAAACATCGTATGAAAAACCAGTAAAGGCTGGTATCTATAATAGAAAACATCATCTGCATGTCAAGGCGCGAGCTCGTAGTCTGAAACAGATACCGGTAGGTCAATAGAGCTAAACTATAGTATGTCGCGTTCTTGTGAATAGGTATTGGTAGAGACGTCGCTGCCAAGATTTCTGGAGCTATACACCGACTTGTGTTTTCCCTGATAGGCGAAAACATCATGAATGCATCGTTCTCTAACTTTACCAGATCGCGTGCTCCAGTGTACACAAAATGGCGACTATCGACCACCAGGACGTTTTTCGCATCTAACGAAGAAAGTGTATAACCGCGCTCTTCTAAATGAAAAACCTGGACACCGAGCGACTTTGTCATAGTTAATCCGTTATGATAGGTGAAATCTGTGCTGTGTTTGGACGATCCGCGCACAAATTCCTCCAGCGGTTCGATGGTGTGGGCTAAGAAACTTACTCTGTCGAAAGACTTGGAAATGACCAAATTTACCAGCCCGCTCATCTTTGAAAAACAGAAACACATGGCTGGACAAGGTTCCTCAAATTGTATTGTGCATCTCCGTTCTTTTTTTGGAAATATGATAGACACACCGCTCTGTTGTAATTCGTAAATTTCAGACATCTTTATTGGCAATATGTTAATACCAATAAAGATAATATTCTCGATCGTTGTTTGCAAATTAAATTTCGTTGATGTCTCTAAACGGGTCGGTAAGTGACTGAACGAACTTGTTCAGTTCGCTGGGATCTCTAATCTCTATGGATTTGCATCCAAGCGCGTCTCTGCACCAATTCTTCCGCTTCAAATCGTAGTTTTGTATTTCTTGTTGAAACATCTGATCAATCACTGAAAACCCAGATTTAATGGATAGCATGTATCGTATCAGCTCCTTCTTCTTGTTGAAAAGGAGGACAAGACGCTCTTTGTCCCATCTCGTAACGTCGGGGCGTTTGGAATTTAAGTATCGTATCTCGTTCTTCACGTTTTTAAGAAGCGTAATCGCCTTTTTATGATGATCCTCTATTCGCTTGATAATAGAAAATATATTGGTGTTGTAAGTAACCGGATACAACACTCGAATGTACCTGGGAACAAGAAACTGGTTGGTTTCTTTTATTTCGGAAATTTTTTTTTCCACTTCCAATAATGTTGTTACCACCTTTTCTTCAATTTCCTTGCCATGATGTCTGCTTTCATCCAACGCGCGGCGTCTATCTTCCTCGGTGATATTTTCGGATCCCCTTACCATAATCGTAGTTTCTTTCTTCACATTTGCATAAAAGAGAACGAACCCGCTAGTAAACTCTACTTTGGTTTGCAGCTTATCGTACTGGTGTGCAGATATTTTATATGCTTCAGATGCTGCATCTAGTTTTAAAAAGTTCACTACGGAAAGCAAAAATGCTATCATCGCGTTCATTGAAGACAGCAGGTAGGATCCCCAATAATAGTCCTTTACCACTGCAGCAACCACCGATGCTGCAGCTGAAAAAAATATGGC
>Ga0302114_10002847_pt1 | contig 10998 bp, 9 predicted proteins | sample AG5_Surface_MG_FD_203107 | JGI IMG/M metagenome (GOLD analysis project Ga0302114, IMG submission 203107) | Marine microbial communities from Western Arctic Ocean, Canada - AG5_Surface | ecosystem: Environmental > Aquatic > Marine > Oceanic | place: Canada: Western Arctic Ocean | collected...
ATTGCACAGGTGAGCGAGCGAAGCGAGCGAGCCTTGATGAAGACGAGAAATATATGCGAGCCACTACTGAACTAACAATAATCTTAATTTTTTGGCTCGCTCGCCTCCCCCCTGATCCATTAAAAATGCGCCTCGCTTCGATCGGCGCAGCTTGAAGCGCGAGGAGAAGAAATTGGAGGACGAGAAAGTTGCAAATGTCCACCTCCGCGAAAGATCCAAGGAAATTGAAAGGCGCGCGAACGAAACCGAACAAAAGGCATCGGAAAAGCACCACCTAGCCGCTACACAGTTGAAAATCACCGAAGAAAAGAATGCCCTGGCAAACTCCACAAAGCTTTCAGCAGGTGAGCGAGCGAAGCGAGCGAGCCTTGAGGAAGACGGGAATAAGAGCGACTACTAAAATATACTAAACTAAACTAAACTAACATACTACCGCTCAATATTCAATATCCTTCGCACGCACCTTCTTCGCTCGGCGCAGAGAAATTGTTCGAATCTGCAAAGAAGGAAATTGGGAAGAGCAACGAGTACAAAAGAAAGATCGAGGAAGAACACAAAAAGGTGGTGGACCAAGAAACTGCTTTGATCGACAAGGAAAGTAATTTGCGGCATTCCGAAACAAAATTGGAGTCGGAGAGGGTCAACGTGGAGGCAACGAGGAACGCATTACTGAAAGAAAAGCAGCACTGCGCGAGTTTGCAGCAGACCTTGAAGCTTCAATCCGAGAAGCACAGCAAGCAGATCCAAAACGATTTGGACAAGGTGCACAAAAGGGAGGCGGAAGTGCACGCAATGTTTGAGAAATTGGAGGCTGAGAAGCACGGCATCGTACACAAAAAGGAGCAAGATTTAATTTCCTTCAACGCAAAGACAGTTGATATGGACAAAACTGCTTCTCAGTTAATCCGTTCAAAAGCAGACTTCGACCACAAATGCAAGGCCAAAGAAGAATCCCTGATCGCCATTCGGGCACACCTGACCGAAATTGAAACCCAGAACCACGACAGTTTTGCCAATAAGCAACAACAATTCCTCGACCAACAAACATCTCACAACAACCTGTACGACGAGAAGGTCGATCGGCTGAACTCCGCAAAGCTCGATTTGGATAAAAAGCAGGTGAGCGGAAATGAAATGAAAATACACTTTACTACATACAACCTAATAAACTAAACAAACTATTCTAAAATAACTTTATTTTATCTTCGTTCGGCGGCACAGGGGGAGCTCGAAGTTATTCACGGGAAGAAGGTTACGGAGCTGTTGGACAAGGAGGCTGAAATCAAGAAAGCCTGCTCACATACATCATCTACCATGGAGGCAGAATTTCAAGCGAAGGAGAAAATTTACAAGGAAAAGGAAATTTCCTTGACGAATGCGATGGAGTCTGCAAAGCTAGATTCGGCTACGAAATCCGTGAACATTTTGGAGGAGATGGGGAAGAAGGAGGTGAGTGAGCGAAGCGAGCGAGCCTTGAGGAAGACTCGAGCTAAACTAACCCACAAATTCGTTGACTCGCTTCATTCGTTTTGCTCTTGCTTCGCTTCGCTTCGCTCGGCGCTCCGCTCGGCGCTCCGCTCGGCGCAGAATATGTTTGACGCAGCTCTCGAATCAAAGGATTGCGAAATATCCAAGTTGAGCGCCTTGCTGGACGAGAAGAAGCTGGAGGAGGAGATATTGAAAACTGAGAGAGAGACGATTGAAAAAATGAAAGCTGAGCTGCTTGACGAAGACAAAGGGTCCACCAACAGTAGCGAGGAGGCGCAGAACAACAGACTCAAACTCTCGATCGCCGACAAAACGGCAATATTAGAAAATTTGGTAAAGAAGGTCGACGCCTCGCAAACCTCCCTTCACCAAATCGAAAGTAAGAAGGAGAACTTACTTGCGGGGGCTCACACTGAGAAGGATGCAATTTTGCAGGAAGCAACCAATTTGAAGGCGGAAGCTGCCAAAATATATACAACCTCAACAACGATAAAATCTGAAGCAGTTGCCGAGGCGGAAGGAATTATAAATAAAGCTAACGAGTCCCTAAACGAAATCAAACTGGAAACGCTTGAAAAGGAGCATTTTTTGGCAGACCAGATCAAGCAATGCGAGGCTCGCTGCTTGGAAAAGGTCGAGGCTGCGAACGGCGACGTAATTCACATACTGAGCACGCTGACAGCGCGGAAAGACGAGGGCGAGCAGCTCAAGAAGGTTTTGCAGCAAGAGGTGAGGCGCGAAATGGCTAGGCGAGATTTCTTGGCAACAGACGGCCAAATAAACTAACCCATTTCATATTCACTCGGCGCAGTGCGAGGAGATGAAGTGCGAAGCAAAAATATATGAGCAAAAAGTGAAAGAGGAAGCAGCAGCGATGCTGCTGGAGGCGGAAGAGGCGCTGAATGTTGGGAGGGAGGAGAAGGAAAAAGCCAAAGCGGAAGCGAGCGAAATGTTGAGTTCCGCCAAAATTGAGACGGACAAGGCAAAGGCGCTGCTGAATGATGCGGAGAAGAGGCAGATGGCGGTGGAGAGCAAATGCCTGGACCTGGAGGAGGAGGCAGAAAGAAGAATGGGCGAAGTTAGGGAGGACGCAGAGCGGCTGAACACAGAAGCCGCGGAGGCTGTCAACGCAGCCGACGTTCGAGTGCTGGCGTGCGTGAGCAGAGAAGCGGAAGCGGAAGGATTGGTAAGTGAGGCGGAAGGGCGAATTGCTCAGGCCGTGGTGCTGGAGAAGAACGCCGAGAGCGCAGAGGAGGATGCAAAGAGGGTAATGAAGAAAGCCAAGGAACAAGTAGGAAGGGCCGAGAAAAGGGAGGAGGAGGTGGCTGAGCGGGAGATCACTGTTAAAAAGAGCGAAGGAGAGTTGGAAGTGAATAGGTCTACTGTGGAGAGGGAGAGGGTTCAACTGGCGGAAGGGGAGCAACAGCTGGAGGAGAAAGAGGCGAGGGTGAAGGAGAACGAGGAGCTGGTCAAGGAGAATGAAATTATGGTGATCGACAGGGAGGAGGAAGCGAAGCGACACGAGGCCAAGAACGAAGCGGAATGGAAGAGCTTGGAGGAGGAGAAAGTGCTGGTCGAGGTGAGGGAGGCCGCTGTCGAGGAGCAACTGGAGGAAATCATCGAGCAGAAGCAAATTTTGGAGGACAACGGGTTCCAATTGGAGGAGGAGAAGGCAGCGTTTGTTGCGCTGCAGCATGAAACCGAGAGCAGACTGGCCGGGTGCGTGGGCCGGGAGAGGGTGGTGGCGGAGAGGGAGAAAATGGACGGAGAAAGGGCCGCGGAGCTCAAGGATCAGGAAAGGGAAATTGGGGAAATGAAAGAAAGCGTGGACCTAGACTGCGGGAGGAAGATCCAGGACGCGAAGAACAGGATGGAACAAGCGGAAGGGGAGATTAAAGAGGCAGAAGAGACAATGAGGAAATTGAGGGTGAGGGAAGTTGACCACGAGAAAAGTGTTAATTTGTTGGAGGAGAGGCGAGAAGGCTTCGAAAAAGAAATAGAAAGTTCTCATGCAGAAGCGACGAAACTTCGGACCTTGGCGGCCGAAGCCGACCGAAATGCGAACAAGATCAAGAAGGAGGCGGAGCTGGCCACCCGCGAGGTGGAAGACAGGCGAAAGAAGGTATCGGAGAGGGAGAAAGCAGTCGAGAAACGCGAAAAATCTTTCGCTGAGAAGGAGGGGGGGCTTGGGAAGAGGGAAGTTGGAGTGAAATTCACGGAGGATAAGATGGCGGAAACGCTGTTGGAGGTTGAGGAGAGGAAGTCCGAGGTCGAGAAGAGGGAGCTCAGCGTCGAGAAGAGGGCGAGTAAAGTAGGCGAAAGGGAGAAAGTTTGCGGGATTGTTGAGGATCATCATAGAACAAACAATTCATCATCACTGGCGCCATCATCACCTTCGACAAAGTTGATGCCACAACAACAACAACAACAACAACAACCCTCCGCACAAGCCTCAGCCTTAGCCCTCCAAAACTTCGCAAAACTCAAGGTCAAAATCTCGACCTCCACCGAAAAAATCGAAAACCTCACAGCGAGCATTTCGGTCCTCGAGCAGACGAAAACAAACCTCTCGGGTGAAATCACGGTTCTCCAAGCAACTGCAGCTACCCAAAAGTCCGATTCTGAATCTCTCGCTGCAAATCTCACCTCCACAAGCAGCGAAATCTCCGCGTCGAAGGCAACCTTGGAATGCCTCCAATCCGAACTTGCCTCGGTGACGGCCGATAAGAAATTGGCAGAACAAAAAGTTTCTTCTCTGGCTGACTCTCTGTCTCGCCTCTCCGAATCCGAGCGAGCAATAGAAGCAAAGACGGCAACCCTAGCGTCCTCAGCTTCGGAACTAAGCGCATCGAACGCATTGGCCTTGAGCGCCCTGTCCGCGACCGAAGCCAAGGCCGCGAAGATCCACCAGCTCGCCGAGGGTAAGCTCGCCGAGGCGGAGGTTGGGCACCTCAGGGCTCGGACAATGCTCGACGAGGCCGATTTGGAGCTCCGGGAAGCGTCCAAGGAGCGGGAGCTCGCCTCGACTCAGCTTTCTGATTCGGACCTTGCGCTGGGGGAGAGCGCTCTGCTTCGGAGTACGGTCGAGAAGCGGGAGGAGGACCTTCACCGCAGCGTCGAAAATTTCGATAAGGAGCGAAGAACTTTTGAGGCGACAAGTCTTAAGTTCGACGAGACGATGGAAAGGCGAGAGACCAACCTGAGCGACACGCAGGCGGAGGTGAAAGCCCTACAGCTGACCCTCTCCGAATCCCACAAGAAGCAGACCGAGGAGGAGAAGAGATTGGCTGAGGAGAGGGTCCGGCTCGATCACCAAGTGGCCGAAGCCGAGCGGGTGGGCAGGGATGCCACAGCGGAGGTTGATCGGCGAGCGAGCGAGCTCGACACCAAGGAGGGGGACGTGTTGGACATTCGGAAGAAGGTCAAGTTCGCGTACGACGAAGTGATGAAAATGGAGGTCGAGCTGGGATCTAGGATCGACGGAGTGAATGAGCGGGAGGAGGAGGCGGCTAGGGAGGCTGCGAACGTTGCGGCGAGGGTCAGGGAGGTGGAGGGGAGGCTCGAGGAAGAGCGGGAGAGGCTCGAGGAGGAGAGGGGGGCGGTGGAAGTGTACCGGGGCAAGATCGAGGAGAGGCAGGTTGAGCTGGTTGAGTTTGAGGGAAGGGTGATGAGCCGGGAGGTTGCGGTTGAGGAGAGAGAGATCGAGGTCAAGAGTTTGATTATGGAGGCGGAGAGGAAGGGGGTGGAGGTGGAAGGGATGAGGGGGGAGTTGGAGAGGGAGAGGGAGGAGGTGAGTTTGGAGTTTGGAGCTTGGAGTTTGGATGTGGGAGAAACTTTTGAACTGAACTGAAAGGAAATGAAATGAAACTGACCCACAACTTTAAAGATTACAAAAACGACCGCCCAGAGGCTCGCTGAATACTCAGGACGCGAGTCGGAGCTAAAAATAGCCCTGGAAGCGGTATCTTCCGGCCAGATCCTGCTCGACGCCGGCCGGGGCGAGGTATCCTCGGGGAAGGAAGCTCTCGCATCCGACGAGTCTCGGCTGCGCCAATTCGAGGTTGTGATCTCGGATCGCGAGGCGGAGGTGAAGGCGCTTGAGGAGGAGCTTGCCGTTCAGATGGCTACGGTTGAGGAGGCGGCGAGTAAGCAGGGTCGAAAGCACAGGGAGGCGATGGGGGAGGTGGAGGATTTAGCGAGGGACGTAAAGGGTCGGAGCGAGGACGTTGCGGCGAGGGAGAAGGACGCGGAGAGAAGGGACCTCGAGCTAAAGAGCAGGGAGAACTTTTTGGATGCCGAAGAGGTGCTGCTGGAAAAGAGGGAGGACGCGTGTAGGGCCAAGGCGGAGGTATGCGACAGGAAGGAGGAGGAGAGGCAAGACAGAGAAAGTAAAGTTGCAGCCAGGGAAGAGATCGCTACTCTCTCGGAGTCGAAAATTACTTCTCGAGAGGAGAGGTGTGCAGCTGACGCCGCTGAGTCCGCGAGTCGGGAGTCGAGAGCTGCAGCCATGCTCGAGGAGAGCAAGCGGTTGGAGGCAGAAGCTGCGCACCGAGCATCCGTGGCAGCTTCGTCCCAGGAGGCCCTGGAGGCGCTGGGGGCGAGCGCAATGAAACTCCAGGCGGACTCCCTCAACGCTCGAGCTGCCGCAGAGAGGCAGATCGACCTTCTGGCGAGAAAGGAGGAGAAGCTTGCCGGGGAGGAAACCCGAGTGCAGGAGGTTGTCGAGAGGTCGAAGTTCAACCTGGAGGCGAGGGAGTCGGAGGTGAAGGCTGTGGGGGTTGAGAGGGACTACTTGATCGAGGAGTACACGAGGTTGAAGGGGGAGGTGGAGAAGGGAAGGAGGGAGCTCGAGAGGGTGCAGGGCGAGGTGAAAGCCCAGGGGAAGGTTCTGGAGGAGACGAAGGAACAGGCGACGAGGGACAAGGAAAGAAACGAACAGCAGGAGGAAGAGAGGCAGGCAAACTGCGCGAAGAACATAAGAAGGGACGAGGCGGACCGTGCCAACAAAGCCCAGGCTGCCAAGGGAGATTTCGACGCGGAGCAAGACAAGCTCCGACAAAAGATGACCAAAATGTACGAAGCGGACGTGGGAGTCCACGAGCGGCGGTTGGAGGAGGCGGAATGGGAGGTGAGAAAACAAGGCAAAGCGGAAAAGCGGAAAAGCGGAAAAAGAGCAAAGCGAAAATGCTACACAAACAACAACACCAACAACAACAACCAACAACTACAACAACAACACTAATCCAATTCGATTCGATTCGATTCGATTTCATCCACCTTAAGGCGGCAAGTGCGGAAAAGGACGCGGTTGCGGCAGGGGAGGCGCTTCGGAAAGCTCAGGACGAGCTTGGGTTGGTGGAGAGGGAGTTGGAGTTTGTTAAGGCGGAGAGGGAGAGGATCGTGAGTCTAGGGGCGGATGCGGACAGAAGGAGTCGAGAGGAGAGGGAGGTGAGCAAAGGATGCTGGAGAAGCGAGCTGCAGGCACAGCACGACACAACACAGCGCAACAACACTAATCCCACGCTAAGGCGATGAAGAGGGAGTTCCAGGCGGTGGTCGAGGAAGAGAGGAGGAGGCTCGCGGAGGAGGAGAGAAGGGTGCAGCGGCTAAGGACGCTGGGGGAGGAGGAGGCGAGGAGGAGGGAGGACGAGGCGAGGAGGGAGGTGAGCTGAAGAACACACACCTTCACAGTCGCAGCACATATTACATCAGTAAGCATCGCACCTAAAATAACTGATCGCTTCGCTTCGCTTCGCCTCGCCTTACCGTTGTCCGCCTTGTCTTTCTAGGAGGAGAGGCTTTCGAAGAGGCTCTCGGAGAGTAAAGGCGAGCTCGAGCGGACTCGCTCACAGGTCGAACGTGCGGTCACCGAAGCTCAGTCCGAGGCTCTCAAGGCTCAAAAAGCTACCGAAGAAGCTGCTTCTCGGCTGGAAAGCATCAGAAGCAAGGAGGAAAAGGCAAACAGGCTGCTGGAGTCGGCAGAAGCTAAAAGCCTGGAGGTCGCGAAGGAGGAGAGGGAACGGGAGAAGACATCGAACGTTGGAAGGACCAAGCTCGATGCAGACCGGGAGAAAGTTAGGTTTCGAGAGGTCGATATCGAGCGGAGAGAAACTGCCCTGGGGAAGCGTCTCGAGGAGGAAGCCGTTGGAGGAGCGCGCGACGCCCAACTCGCTGAAGCGCTCGCGAAGGTTTCCGAACAGGAATTGACCCTCCTGGCCCTTTCGCAAAAGGTCTCGGGGGCCGATGAGGCCGCTAGGGAGGCCGCTAAATTGGAATTGGCGAGGGAAAGGGGGGTTGAGCAGGGGAGGAAGGATGCGGAAGAGCAGGCGAAGGAGGAGGCGAGGGAGGAGGCGATGGAAATTATCGAGGCGGCGGCGGCAAAATCTAAAGGGGAAATTGATAGGAGAGTTTCTGCCGTGGAGGAGGATCGGGCAAAGGTCGCGGCTGAGTATGGGAGGGTTCGGCTCGAGGGTAAAATCCTCGACGAGGAACGGGCGAGGGAGGCGAGGGAATCGAGGGAGAAGAAGGAGAAGATTAGCAGGGAGAGGGAGGAGCTCGTGGAGCGGAGGATCAAGGCGGAGGAGGCTCTAAAAGCTGCGGAGGCGAGCGTGATTATACTCGAGAACAGAATTGTCGGCCTCGAGATCGAGGCGGGGGGGAGGCTGGAACGGGAGGTTCTCGACGGAGTTAGGGAGGAGGAGTTCGAGCGTAGCGTCGCTCATCTCGATAGGACGAGGGGGGAAGTGGAGGGGTGGGAGGAGGCGCTTACTCAGCGGTCATCGGCAGTTGCCGAGAGGGAGGAGCGAGCAACAATCAGGGAAGAAACCGTTGAGGGGAGGGAGGCATCGCTGGCTGAAAAGACTCAAATGGTAAGGGTGCTGAACGGGCAGGTTGTCGCGGGGAAGGCGACGCTGGAGTCGCTGCTTGGGAAGGTGAAGGAGCTTAAGCTTGCGAGGGACGGCCTCGAGGAGAGCCTTTACAAAGAGGAGGAGGAGTGGAATAAACGGACAGAAGAGAGGAAAGAAGCTCTTTCAGAAACGCTTAGGAAAGAGGAGGGAATAATAATAAGGGAGGAGAAGCTGCAGAGGGGAGTGAGGGACGTGGAGAAGGTCGTTTCCGGCGTTCTCCCCCTCGTAGCCTTCTCCCTCCGTCGATCTCTCCATTTGGGTATGGGTATGGGTGTGGGTATGGGTGTGGGTATTGGTCGATCCCACCTCCGTCTCTCCGCTCTCTTCTCCGGATACTCCCGTTGGCGCACGTTCGTTGCCCGGGGGGATATTGCCCGGGGGCGCTCGCTCGTGCGCGAGGGGGGGGAGCAGTGAGAGCAGTGAAAAGGGGGAAGGAAGCGGGCGCTCGGATGATGGTAAGGGTGCTGGCGGCGGCGAATGTGCCAGTTTTAATGCCCGGGCCGAGGGCGGTGAAAAGGGCGTGGAGGGGGTGGGTTGGGGAGTGCGCTCTCAGGACGATCAGGGCTCGGGGGGAGGTTGAGGCGAGGGAGAGGAATGCGAAAAGGGCGTTGGAGGAGGGGTTTGGGTTTTTGGAGAAGGAGAGGGCGAAGGTGGAGAAGGAGAGGAAGGAGAGTGAAGAGAGAGAAAGGAAAAGGGAGGAAGAGAGCGAAGAGAGAGAAAGGGAGAGGGAGAGGGGACGGAGGGAGAGGGAGGACGAGGGGAGGAAGGAGATCGAAGGGCAGAGAGAGGGGCTCAGAAGGGCGAGGGAGAAGTTTGATGAAAAGTTTCACGAGATGAGTGAAAATGAGCAAAAGAGGCAAACGGCACAAGCGGCACAAGCAGCTGAGGCGGCAGAGGCGGCTGAGCGGGCAAGGCAGCGGGCGAGGCAGCAATCTGTGGAAGAGGCGGATAGAGTTGAGGGGGAGAGGGGGAGGAGGGAGGAGGGAAGAAGAGAGGAGGAGGAGAGGAGGAGGGAGGAGGGAAGGTTGGAGGCGGAGAGGGGGAGGTTGGACGAGAGAGAGGGGAGGCTGAGGGAGAGGGAGGCGAAGCTGGGAGGAGAAGAAGGGGAGAATAAAGAGGAGGGAGAGAGAGTGAGGAGTGAGAAGAGGAAGGTGGAGGCGAAGGAAAAGGAGATCAGAGAGAGGGAAGAAAAAATTTATTCATTTTTGGAGGAGAGAAGAAAAAGAGAGGAGGAGAGGGAGAGGAAGAGGGAGGAGGAGAGCAGAATATTGAAGGCTACCGACGAAGGGACACGAGCGGAACTATTGAGGATGGAGGCAGAGGTGAAGATTCGGGAGGTCGAGGTGAACGAGGAGGGGAACGCGATCAGGGATGAGGGAAGGAGAATGGAGGAAAGGGCGAACGAAGCGAGGAACAGGGAGGAGGGGAACCAAAGGAGAGAAATTATACTTGAGAGGGAGGAGGGGACGGTTAGGGAGCTGGAAGCGAGGTTGGAGGAGGTGAGTGGAATTTAGTGGAATTTAGTGGAATTTAGTGGAGTTTAGTCAAGTCGAGCCAAGTCAAGCCAAGTCAAGCCAAGTCAAGCAAGTTCGTTCGGCCGCTGAAATGCTGCAGCTGAATTGATCCAACTAACAAATTTATTTGCGCTCTAATTTGCGCTAATTTGCGCTCTTTTGCAGCTTGAAAAAACTCTCTCGGAGAGAGAGCTGGGCGTTTCCGCTCGCGAGGCTGGCGTCGAAAGCGTAATTCACGCTGCCGAGTCCTCCGTCGTTGCCGCTCGGGACGAGGTCGAGCGCCGGTCCGGGGAGGTTGCTCGGAGGGAGATGGAGCGGAGGGAGAGGGAGGAGGAGGTGGAGGTTATGAGGATGGAGGTTGGGGACGAGAGGGAGATGATGGAGAGTAGGTGGAGGGAAGTTGAGAGGGAGCAGGGAAGGTTGGAAGGGGAGAGAGAATTTATTGAGGATATTAAAATTAATGTTAAGAAAGAAGGGGAGAGGTTGGAAGCGGCGAGGGTCGAGCTGGCGGAGAGGGTGGTGCAGGTTGAAGAGAGGGAGAGGTTGTGCAACGGGATAGGGTTGGAACTGCTGGAGAAGGAGAAGGGGTTGGAGAGGAATGTGGAGAAGGTCAAGGACAGGAAAAGGGCGTGCCAAAAGGAGTGGGCAGGGGTGGAGGAAATTAAGGGGAAGGTTAAGGAGAGCTTGAAGGGGGCAGAGGAGGAGAGGGGAGCGGCGGAGGAGCGAGGGAGGAAGGCGAGGGAAAAACTCCGGAGAGTGGAAATCAAGGAGGGGGAGCTCAAGTTGCGGCTGAGAGAGTTGGAGGTTCGCGAGGAGGTCATTCGCCAGCGAAGAGGAAACATTGAGAAAGATGAAACGTTGCTCAGGTACAATGTTCTGGAGACAGAGCTGGCCGCTGGATTAGCGGAGAGGACTGTAGAGAGCCAGAGAGCGAGGATCGAGATGTTAGAAGGTGACAAATAATGTGTGCGTTATTGCTATAGAAAAAATTACATTAGTTGGAAAACTTTTAATAACAGTTTTTCCTGCCTGCCTGCCTGTTATTCTCATACTTGTATCAATGGTCGAATCCTCACGTTAATCCTCCA
>Ga0302114_10002848_pt1 | contig 10995 bp, 13 predicted proteins | sample AG5_Surface_MG_FD_203107 | JGI IMG/M metagenome (GOLD analysis project Ga0302114, IMG submission 203107) | Marine microbial communities from Western Arctic Ocean, Canada - AG5_Surface | ecosystem: Environmental > Aquatic > Marine > Oceanic | place: Canada: Western Arctic Ocean | collected...
AGACGGGGAGGAAGGAGCAGTGAAGAAAAAGGTGAAAATTGAAAATCCCAAAAAGACGGGGTGGACAAAAACAGTTATTGGAGATAGAGCCTTATTTGTGATGGACGAGAACGGAGTTGACGATCCGCCGGGGGGGGCAGACGATGATGATGAAAGTGAGGCAGAATAAGTTTTTAAATTAGAATATTTATGAAAGGATTCGAAATTTTCAATCCTTTTTTGTTGTCTTAGTATTCTCCTTCCTCGTCGTCGTCCGGCTCCATCTCAGCAATGCGTTGCCGCAAGACTTCAATCTCCACTCTCTGCATGTCGTTGACAGCATCCCTCGCGGCAATCTCCTCCCGAGACTGCTCCTGTGAACGCTCAAATCTGGCTCGCATAAACTCTATCAGACTTTCTGGGTCGCGAGTCCATTTTGTGGGAGTGATCTGGACGGGGAGGTGGACGGGGGATAGGAAAGAGAGGATCTCGGAGGTGACGTTGTAGCCGCCGTTGTACACGCACTCGCCGAGTAGCCTCATGACTTTCTCGAGGGGTGAGGTGTTTTCGTTTGGCTCCAAGAACGACACAAATTCCCACTTGTAGACGATGTGGAGAATGAGGTTGAGGATGGGGGTGAGGGAAGTGAGGTGGTACTCTCGGCAGGGGGTGATTCTAACCGTCTTGTCGTCGTTGGCCGAAACAATGTAGTTGGAATCGGCCGAGATGGTGAGCTGGTTGGTGATGAATTCCTGCTCGAACGTGTGCTTGAGCTCGAAAGTCTCAGCATCCCAGATCTTCATCGTTTTGTCGTCAGCGGCACTCACAAGAACACGCCCGTTGGGGGAGTATGAGACGCTCATGACGTAGTTGTGAGCCTCGTCGATGCTCTTCACCAAGCTTCCATCGGCAGGGTTCCAAAATTTGATGGATTCATCGTAACTTCCCGAGCAAAGGAGTTTGCAGTCGGGAGAGAACGAGAGGGAATAGACGAAGTCGGTGTGGCCCTCCAACGTGTGCGCTAAGATGGCATTTCCCTCGCTGAAGTTGTAGGTCTTGATGAGATTGTCCTGACTTCCAGTAGCCAGCTGCTTGCCGTCGGGGGAGAAGCACACTGCAAGAATTCTAGCCATGTGATCCTCAAGCACTTGCACTCTAGCCCACTCGCCACCCTCCCCCGGCTCCGACCAAATCATCACCTCCCCATCATCTCCACCAGAAGCAAAGTGGGAGCCTGATGGAGAGACGGTGACGCACCAAACAGCACCATCGTGTCCCTCCAAGGTCTGGACCAACTCGAGGGAAGGGCTGAATACCTTCAAGTTGGGACCCTCATCCTCATCATAGCCACAAGCCACAAGTGAGCCATCCAGAAGATAGCAAAGACCATAGACACGATTGGCAAAAACATTGTCGGCTCGATATTCTACAATGCCAGTCTTAGTCGAATGGACAATTATGGTGCCGTCCTCGTCACCCGAAACCACATAGCTGTTATCCTGCGACAAGGCCACGCACATGACATCAATGGAATGCCCAGAGAGGACACCAGAGAGGAAATTTGCAGTCATATTTTTTCAGGAGTCGATGAAAATACTGAATGAAAGGTTTTGTTCGAGTGTCTGTGGTTTATTTGGGAGCTCCTCTATTGGATCTAATTTTCAACGCGACGCCTTCTTTGGGGGGGAGTATAGAACACAAACCATCTCAAAATTTTAAAATTTGTAAATAAAAGCAAAACTCCACAGGTAAGACGAGACCATACCTGACCACAGTCAATTCTTGTTTTTTGTTTATTTACAATCCACACCCCGTTTTCAAGCGAAACGGGGCGACGAGGCACCCAATTAACACGAACATTCTTCACCTCATTTCACCTCACCTCACCTCACCTCACTTCCCCACCCCCCAGAAATGGGATCCCGCGTCCAAGATCTCAACCCCAATGCTGAGATTGTGTCGAAGCAGGCTTGCCTTGCAGTGAATGTTGCTGCTGCCACCGGCCTCCAGGGTGTCCTGAAAACAAACCTTGGTCCCCGAGGCACCTTAAAGATGCTTGTAGGGGGTGCTGGGCAGCTCAAGCTAACGAAGGACGGCAACGTGCTGCTCCACGAGATGCAGATCCAGCACCCCACGGCCTGCATGGTGGCCCGAACGGCCACCGCCCAGGACGACGTCACCGGCGATGGAACAACGTCCACGGTGCTAATGTGTGGCGAGTTGCTGAAGCAGGCGGAGCGGTACGTGAGCGAGGGCTGCCACCCGAGAGTCATTACCGACGGTTTTGACGCTGCGAGGGACGCGGCTATAAAGTTTTTGGAGGAATTTAAAGAGACTGCCGTGCCAGGCACGGGGGGGGATGAAAGTGATGAGCCTACAACGTTTCAGGTTGCTGAGAATAGGGAGGTGAGGGTAGTTCTTCCTTTCCTTTTCACTTTTCACTTTTCACCACACCACACCACACACCATACATGCACGCATTAACACACAATCCCAATTAATACAGTTGCTCAACTGCATCGCCCTGACCTCCCTCAAGACCAAGCTCGAACCCGACCTCGCCCAGGCAATGTGCGACGCTGTTGTCGATGCCGTTCAGTGCGTTGCCACAACCGACGGGAGCAACATGGGTGACGAGCCGGTCGACCTTCACATGGTTGAGGTGATGCACATGCAGCAGGTGAGTCAGATGAAGCTTCGTACACCATCCGGATTTGGACTCCGATCCAATCCAAACCAAATTTACTAACTTCCCCTCAACTCCACTCCACTTCCACTCCACTTCCACTCCACTTCCACTTCCACTCCACTCTCCATAACAGAAAATGGGCTGCGACAGCAAGTTCGTCAACGGAATCGTGCTGGACCACGGAGGAAGACACCCGGACATGCCCACAAAGATGGACAACTGCCACGTGATGACGTGCAACGTTAGTTTTGAATACGAGAAGACGGAGATCCAGAGCGGTTTCTTTTACAGCACGGCTGAGGAGAGGGAGAAGCTGGTCGAGAGCGAGAGGAAGTGGCTGGACGAGAGGTGCAAACAGGTCGTGGACTTCAAGAGGAGCGTGTGCAAGGACGGGGAGAGCTTTGTGATTGTCAACCAGAAGGGGGTCGACCCGCTGAGCTTGGACATCTTCGCCAAGGAGGGAATCTTGTGCTTGAGGAGGGCCAAGAGGAGGAACATGGAGAGGCTGACACTGGCCTGCGGCGGAGTTCCCATGAACAGCATTGAGGATTTGAGCGCTGACATGCTGGGCTGGTGCGGAAAGGTTAGCGAAGTCACCCTCGGGGACGACAAGTTCACCTTCGTGGAAGACTGCAAGATCCCCAAATCCTGCACCATCCTCATCAAGGGACCCAACAAGCACACCATCGACCAGATCAAGGACGCCGTGAGGGATGGACTGAGGGCCGTCAAGAACGTCGTGGAGGTGAGCGATAAGGCTACTGACGGTTACATCCACTACTGAACTAACCCCCACTCCCACTCCCACTCCCACTCTACAGGACAAATACGTCGTGCCCGGAGCCGGCTCCTTTGAGACCGCCTGCGCCATGCACCTTCGCGAGCACACCGTCAAGCAGTGCAGCGGGAGGGTCAAGCTAGGAGTGCTGGCGTACGCCGAAGCCCTCCTCATCATCCCCAAGACGCTCGCTGAGAACTCCGGATTCGACGTTCAGGAGAGCATCATTAAATTGACCGAGGAGAGGGAGAAGAACGGGTTGAAGGTTGGGCTGGACTGCAACAGGTGAGCGACGAAGCGACTACAGACATAATTTCTACATCCACTACTAAACTAATCCACGGCACAGCGGCGAGCCCATGATCCCGGCGGACGAGGGGGTGTTCGACAACGTCAGGGTGAAGAGGCAGAGCCTGTATCTGGCCACCATCCTGGCCACGCAGCTGTTGCTGGTCGACGAGGTGATGAAGGCGGGAAAGCAGATGGGGAAGCCGGCAGAGACTAACCACGATTTGGACGATTAGAGGTGGGGAGAAGGCGGTAAAGAAAATAAGAGGAGGGGGCTATTAAAAATAACAAAAATAAAGGGATGTTTGAGGCGTAATTTCATTTATCTGTTATTTCGACATCTCTAACGTCGATGCCCCTCATGGCTGCGTCTGCTTGATCGAAGATGGTCAGCTTCGCGGCCTTCTCGTCTCTCTCCAAAGCGCCCTCCACGACTACGCGAATGTTCGTGATGGAGAGGGATTTCGGATCGAAATCATTCTTCTTCTTCTTCTTGTTTTTTTGTTTTGTTGTACTACTTCCTGCTTTTTGTTGCTGTTTTTGCTGTTGTTGTTGCTCACCTTCACCCCCCCCGTTCCCTCTAAACCGCTTCTCATATACGAATATCTTCAACCCCTCCAATTTCTCCTTCCGGATCTCGAACGGAACTGCGTCGACTGGAAATACAACTTCGCTCGTCTTCGAGTAGCCCCTCCGCTCGATCCACTGCTGCAGCGCAACCCTCGTGCTGACGACGCACGCCACGCTGAAGTCGCAACTGTCCTTGCTGACCATTGACTTCTCAACCTTGGAGAGCATTCGATTCCCGATGCACAGGCCGAGGAATTCGTGGTGAACGGCGAGAATTCTCACTGCGCCGGGTTTGTCCTTTTTATCGCCGGCCTGGCCTGACGCAGCGTTATCACCAACTGAGTAAACGCAAACGGCGATGAGGGCGCCATCTTCTACGACTCCTCTACCCAGGGGAACCTCCGCAATCAAAACCTCGCAACCGCCTCCTTCGCTAATCTGCGGGAATTGTGAGTGAGTGAATGAAAGAAAAGAAAGGGTTCGAAGAGAACCACTCACCATCTGATTCACCATACTTTCGTCCAAAACTTTGCTCCCCGCGACTCTGAAGCTCTCGCGGAACGACTCACTGGCTTCGAATCTATTGTAGCTGCTGTTGATTAGCTTTGCGATGGAAGGTGCGTCGGAGAGGTTGGCCTTTGTGAACGCAAGAGACTACGGACCGTTGCAAACAAAAGGCCAAAAAAACCAAATTCGCGGTTAGTCTTTAATTTTTTTTGAATCAACACACAAATGCTCACAAGCTCACCTGCGCAATCACATTTATTTCGGCGGAACGCGGGTGGAGGTCAAGATCCTCCTGCTGCTGTCGATGATTGATCCCTTCTGCTGCCAGATCAGCAAGCTCAGAGGTCGTGTGCGTGCCATCAACAATTTTGTCGCTGTTGTCTGTGGTGTCTCGAGTGTCGAGCTGGAGGGAATCGTTTTGATTGAAATACGTCTGGGGAGCATTGATCGGATCATCGGCCTGGCTGATGTTCTTCTGAAGTTCAATCATCTTGGCTGCAAACTTGGGGTCGTTTTTCATTCGCTGAACGAACATTGGGAGAGGAGGGGGGGTGGGGTGGTTGTTGTTGTGCTGGTGATAGGGCTGGTGGGAGGGAAATTTTTTACTTGAACAGGAACAGTAGGGGTAGAACCAACAAAAGATATTATTTATGATGGTTTGCAAGTTCTTCGTTGGGAATGGGAAATAAAATGCGTTGGACTCCAAGACGCCAAAATACACTTCTTGGAGACTTGGGGGGCGGACACACACACAGGAGGGAGAAGGAGAAGGATAACAAGCGAGCGGGAAAATTAAATTTTCGTGAAAAAAAATTGAAGAAGAAAAAAAAAGAAACTTCATTGTCACTTACTTAAAACCACTTTTGCCTATTGAAGTGTTAGCAACTACTCAACTTACCCGGAGTGGATAGAGTATTATGAGCAGACTACAAGCAGAAACCCATAAATATGAAGACAAAGCTGCAAGAGCTGCGTTCTTCATTTCCTTTTTCTCATCGACTTCACCCCTCTTTCCCCACGAAGAAGCCATCTTGACCAAAGCAGAACAAACTCTATCTACATCCAAGGACGAGGAGGAAATAATCGACGACAACCTATTCTTCTCCAAGGTTGTTGGCTTCAAAGTTGGAATTGGAATTGGGACCTGCACCGGGGTGGTTCAAACAAGCCCAGAAGAACTCACAGCCTTCATGTACGAGACCGATACACACGAGGCTCGTGATGCCCACATAGCTGCTAACGGTCCAGACAACTCCAAGTATCCAAACAAAACAATCCGTGTGGTCAACGACCACCACAAAATCACCTACTCTTGCCGAAAACTCCCTCCTCCAATGAAAGCAAGATGGTGGCTTTCTCGTTGTATTTTTCGGCAAGTGGACGAGGACACATTCATTCTTTTCTACTCCCCTGTCGCCGACGACGACCCTGATCTCCCTCCTAGTTTCACCAAAACAACATTGAATAATGCAATCCGAGGCGAATTCACAGCCATGCACAAGTACGAGCGCCTTCCCCACAATCAGACAAGGTTCACACTGCGGCTGAAGCTGGACATCAAGGGAAGAGTCCCCAAAAAAATTGCAAACATGGGCATTTCAGGTGCTCTCGATAGCGTTTATAAAGCCTACAAGTACTTCCAGCGTGACGAGGAGATCGACGTGCTGGAGGTGAGCCTGGCTGTTGACATTGTAAATAAAAATTCCCCAGCTAACCCACTCACTGCTCCTTTTCACTAAACCAAAAAATCAGCGCTCGTCGTTCATCGACAGCATTCACTCAGCCCCAGCAACATCAACAGAAGAGAAGAGTCTGATCGGCCGCAGCATGGCGTTCACGCGGAAAGATAAAATAACAACAACTACAACAGGAACGGTCCGTGGTGACTTGTGGACTCGGCTGCGTGACGGAGATTCGAGCGTGAAAAAGTTCAAGAAAATGAAGGAGGGAGACCCCTCAGCGTGGGGAAAAGCTTCCACAATAGTTCACACCACGGCCGAACAAGTCCTCGCTTTTTTGTGGCTCTACTGCAGCAATTTGAGAATGAAGGAGCCCAGAAAATGGACGGCAACCTCCTCCGACAGGTGTACGAGCCCGCCACCACGGACACAAATGCTCCTTCCCAATACCACACCCAGCACATCGTCGTGCAAAAATCCATGCCGACACCCTTCCAACCCAGAGAAAGTAACATGAGATATGTGTGGGACGAAACGAACAATAATAACGAAGAGCGCTTCAAAACCCTAATCATGGCCTTCGAGCCAGCAGAGATCAATTTCATCAGCTTGAAGAGGAAAAATCGGTATAGTTTACCATCTGCCAAAAAAGTGGCAAAAGTGAACACGCATACATCCGATTCTTCCGTGCATCCAACCAACGACGCCAGGGAGAAGCAGAGTCTGGGCGTTGCTCAGCTCGAAGCGAAAGGCGTGTGGGTTATCACGCCCCTCGCGCAAAACGTGTGTGAAGTCACATTTGTGACGAACATTGTTGACAAAGGTGAGCGAGCAAGCCTTGTGAAAGACGAGAAAATATCGCGAGCCATACTCTTGAACTAAAACAACTCTCGGGCGCAGGAAAAATTCCCATCGCACTTGTCAACGCAAAAATGGGATCCGCTCTCAACGCCATCACGTTCCTCAAGGTGTTCGAGGAGCGCAACGGGCCGGTGGTGGATGCGGAGCTGCGAACCGAGTTCGTCAAGAACGTACCCAGAACGGTGAATTCAGTCACTGCCGAGCAGCAATTATTCGTCCAGCAGGAAATGGATTACATTGACTACAAGGACGACAACGGGTGGGAGAAGCTTGACAAAGACTCGAGCATCTTCTTCAAACTGTCGAAGAAGCACAACAAGGGGGAATCCAACGCTTGGGGCAAGGTGAGCGAGCGAAATACTCCGAGCGAGCCTTGTGCCGCAAGCGAAGCGAAGCGAAGCGAGGTGTTGCTGCTGCTTCGCTCCGCTTTCAGCTCGCTTCATTCGCAAACCTTGAGGAAGACGAGAATTCGAGCCACTACTAACTAACATTATTCCACTCAATTCGTATCTGAAATGCACCTCGCTTCGCTCGGCGCAGGCCACCACCACAATTGACTCGACCGCCGAAATGCGTTGGCCTGGTTATGGGACTACTGCTCCAACGAGCGCCTCGACGCCGTCAAGAAGTTGCACAAGAACCCCCGCGAGATCATCAAACACATTGCACCCAACCAAAACGTGCTCAGCTCCATAAAGGCGCTGCCCTGGCCCTTGAGAGCTCGGCAGTTCGTTTACACAAACACGTGGACGAAGCAGGACGACGACACGTACGTCTTTGCTTGGAAACCACCAAACTTCGACGACAACCGTCTACTTGAAATTGGCAAGCACAAAGTCAAGGCGCTGGTTCAAGGGGAGGCACGGGGATTCGTCATTCTGAAAAATGTTGGCAATCAGAAATGCGAGTTGATTTGGGTTTCGTACTTTGACGCTAAAGGACACCTTCCGGCGAAAGCCATGGACAGCCAAATCCATCGATCATTAAATAACACCCGCCTGCTCCGCGAGAGGTTCAACCGGGACGAAGAGATCGACCAAGAGGAGCGAAACGAGTTGATGGGGGTGATTAAAAACGACAACGAAAACGAGGTCTACAGTGAGGAGGAGAATGAAATGGTGGGGAGAATTACCAAGAAGATGGAAAGCGTCAAGGATGAACTGTTCACCCCGTTGAACTCCCCCGACTTTCGAACCAAGGTGAGCGATTATTTTTTCAATTTTTCAATTTTCCATTGAACTAACAGACTTTTGCTCGCTCCGCTCCGCTCCGCTCCGCTCCGCTCAGATGAGCATTAAAAACTTTGAGGGAGAGTCCGACACGTACATGAAGTGCGAGGTGAAGATTGACGCGAGTGTGGAAGAGTGCGCATCCTACTCCTTCTCGTTAATGAGCAGGAAGAGAATGCGAATGAACGACACGAAAGATGTGCTTTTGCGAGAGGTGAGCGAGCAAAGCGAGCGAGCCTTTGGGGAGACGAACATACTCGCGATGAAATGCGCGAAATGGCAAAAAACATAATGGCCACATCCACTACTAAGCTAACCTTATTCCACCCAATTCGTTTGGCTCGCTTGGTTCGTTTCGCTCGTCCTTCATTAACTTCGCTCGGCGCAGACAAAATCTCACAACCGTCACAGCCAAGACGCCTTGCGCGTTCAAGACTTCGGCTTCGGCTTAAGACCTCGACAATGGTTGTCGAGGCATGTTTGGAAGCGTGTGGAGGGGGATAGAGTTGTTTATGTCAACGAAACCATTGAACACTCCAATTTGTTTCCCAGCGCTGCCAACGAGAACAACAACTTTGTGCGAGCCGGTGGGACCGGCATCTTAGATTTTCAGTCAATCACCGAGCACTCAACCTTGTTGACATACTTGACGCAGGTAAATCTCGGTGGGAATATTCCCCGCCAAGTTGTTACACTTAATGCTGTTGAATTTTTGAGCGATTTCATCGCAATGAGGCAATTGTTCAGCAAGGACTACGAGATCGACTTGGAAAGGAGGAGGGGGTTGTTGGTGGGGAAACTAAAAAATGTCGAAGAACACAGCAAGGTTGAGAGCGACGAGATTGAGCGGGGGAAGCTGCTATTCAAGCAGTTCCGGAGCAGTGAGTCGGGCATTGTGACGGTGAAAACAGACAACGAGCTGGTGAACGCAGTCGGCGTTGAGTTTTGGGGAAAAAATTGGTGCAGATTGAACACGACGGTGCGGTGCGGGGGGAAGGAGGCACTGGCGTTCTTGTTGAGCGTTGACAGTCGGTCGATGATGAGCGAGCACGATTTGAAACTGAGCGAGGTTATTGGTGATGAGGGCAGACTCGACGAGAACGATAAGGAGGAAAACGATAAGGGCTACACGCAGGTGATTAGCATGCTGGAGAGCAAGGTTCTGGGTGACGGAACGAAGGTCCAGAACAGTATGAACAGGCGAATGACGTGGAAAGAGGTTGACGGCAATTTTACGTTGTATTCTTCGCCGACGACTGTGCTGAAAGCAAGGGCACAAAGAATTACCAAAATGAAGACAATGTTCGGACTGCGAAGCAAAGAAATCCCCGCTCTCCAGGACAAGAGCGTGGTTGCCACGAAAATAACGCAAGTGAGCGAGACCGAATGCAAGGTGAGAGAGCGAAGCGATAACGCGCGCGAAATGTAAAAGTTAAAACTTACCGACTCTTTATCCGTTTGGTTCGCTCGGCGCAGATTGAAATGATTTTCGATCCGATCCCGAAGAAGCGCAAGCACCGAGAAAGGAGTTTCAGCAAACCCACCGTCATCGAAGGTTCTGGTGCAGCAATTGAGAATATTTTTGAATTGGCTGACGCGCTGCCGACCAACCGCGACTACAGAACGTTGAACATTATGCAAATGAAATTCCAGAACTGGCGGAAGTTGGAGGGTGGGCTGGACGAGAGCGACGGGGAGGTTATGGGGAAGATGCTGATGGCGAATAGTAGAGATTTGGTGAACATGAACAGGACATTGAAAAGGAAGGAGCGAAGAGTCAAGCATTTCTTTGAGGAGTTCCACGCGATAAGGAGGATGGGAATTGAGTATTCGTTCTTCGAGAAGATGATTCAGGCTGTTATAGAGGGTAGGAAGGAGGAGAAGGGGCGACACATCGAGGCGAAGCTCGCAGTGCTGACGATTCGCGAGGGAAATCATTTGGGCGCTTCGTTCTTAAAATTCTTGAATTTTGCGGCGACCGAAGAAGGCGCGTTCGCCTCGTGGGTGAAGAAGCACCCAGCGATGAACGAGCTCTCCAACAAATATAAATTCTTCAAGCCGCTCATGTTGACGCTCGGGAAGTCGACCAGAACCTCCGCGAGTTGGCAAAAACTTGGTTTGTCGATCGGGGCAGCGCTAATGAGCATGTTTGATGTCGCAACTGACATTTACACGATAAACATCTACCGCGGCCTCGGAAAGCACGAGACGGCTGACTTGATGACATTACTTGTGCTGCTGAGTTTGGCACTACAGCTGTTGCTGGTTGCTGCGATTCACCACAAAATTTTAAGGATCATGCTGATTGAGATGCTCGGCACGGTAACATTCACAAAACCGGCCTTCAACAAGTTCAGAGTTCTGACCAACGTGAAGATGGGAAGCCACGCAATGTTGTCACCCGTGAGCGAGATG
>Ga0302114_10002849_pt1 | contig 10993 bp, 12 predicted proteins | sample AG5_Surface_MG_FD_203107 | JGI IMG/M metagenome (GOLD analysis project Ga0302114, IMG submission 203107) | Marine microbial communities from Western Arctic Ocean, Canada - AG5_Surface | ecosystem: Environmental > Aquatic > Marine > Oceanic | place: Canada: Western Arctic Ocean | collected...
CCCTTCCCCCCCCCCTTCCCCCTTCCCCCGCCGCCCCCAGCAGTCGCATCCCCCCCGTCCATGTCGTTCACGACGCCCTTAGCCTTGGTGACTCGGATCCTCTTTCGCTTTTTGCCCACCAGCGAGCCTACGGTGTTGTGAGGTTTGTTGGGGGGGTTAGTTTAGTTGTGGATAAAATAATATAATATAGTGGATGTCGCAATCTTGGCTCACCTCCAGCAGTTGCGCCCACAGCCAACGTCGTTTCGGATGTAGTTGTGTTCGCCTGGCAGAGGTAGATTGCAATAACTAGGATTGCGAGTGTCTTCGACATTGTCTCGTGTGATGCGTTGGTGATGGTCGCAAGGCCAAAGTGTCCCGGCGGAGGAAGCACCGCCGAAACGCCCTTGGCGACGGTCACGCCGCCTTCGGCGCCTTCCTCGTTGGGATTGATTGTTCCGCCATTTAGACTGACGGCAGCCTTGAGAATTCCCCCCCCCTCCCCTCTCCTGCCCAGCAATCCCCTGATTTTTTGCTCGACCGTTCCCCAATCAGTGGACAGATCGCAACTACCATCATTATCATTGCACTCGACGCAAATCCTCACCCAAACCGGAAACACAACCCTCATAATTCTACCCAGAACATCAAGATCCTTCACCACGCTTCCGTTGCTAGATCCGAAGAGGTACGACACGAGGGTCGGCACCAACAAAGCGCGGTAGATGTTCTTGAGGTTTTCGTGGTGCTCAGAGGGGAAGGAAACAGTTGCCAAGATTCCGGCTTGGAACGGTTGCGACAGAAGTACTGCCGCGATATTTATATTGCTGTTGCTGTTGCTGTTGCTGCTAATATTATGATTATCTGTAGCAAGGCCCCCGAACCTCACGCTCACGATTGATGTCAGATTCCTTATCGTGCAAACTGAGCTCTTAAATCCTCCTCCACCGCCACCTCCGCCGCCTTCTCCGCCACCTTCCATTATGACACCACCGCCCCCCCCTGTCCCAATCTTCGAGTCGACGACAGTTCCGCCTCCGGACCCTTCCTCCAACACAACGACGGAGAGATTCAGGTTGCTGAGAGTTGGAAGGAGGAGGATTTGAGGTAAAAGGGAGATCATCCAGGGAGTTGGGGAGGGGGGGAGGACTAATACCAGGTAGGCTGGAGGGGGGGTGGGGTCGTATTTGCCATTTGTTGCATTGTATGTTGGAGCAGCTGCCGCAGATGTTGCAGCTCGCCCAATTATCGCAGGGTGATACGCCTCCTTTCCGCCTCCGCCTCCGCCTCCGCCTCCGCCAGTGCCAAAATTACTTATGGAATGCACACATTCCATCACGACCCGCTGAGGCTTCGTTAGCATTTGCACCAAGCTCGTTATTGCGTAACCCGCGCTGCCCCCAGCTGAGATCTGCAGGCTCTTGGGTGGTGGTGGAATGGGGAATTGACGCATTGTCGGTTCGTTATTGTCATTGTCGTTGTCGTTGTCGTTGTCATTGTCATTGTCATGATCTGCATAGTACTCGTCCTTCAAGGCATCGTAGGCCTGCCTCCGTGAGCGTAGAAACCCGCGAATCACGGAGAAGTAGAAGTCCGAGGGGGAGGTCAATGGCCGAAGAGATACTATCGTGGACGTTACTCCGAGGAGCTTTGGAATTTGAAGGGAAGAAGACTGTCGAGATGAAGTCGAATTCAACACCGAGAGAATTCTCTTGACGCACGTAATTTTCGACCCCACGCCACTGATGGCCGTAGAGGCGGCCGAATTCGCATTCGCATTGACATGCGCACCACCGTCGTTGTCGCCGTAGACGTGAACAGGCGTCGAGGAAACTTGCCCGCAAACGTTGGGACGAAGAAGCGAGTAGAGCAACTTGAGCTCGCGGGAGCGGTGAGGGTACTCGCTTAGCAGGGTCTTGATCGTGTTGCTGCCAGATGCGGATGTGGCAGATGAGGATGTGGATAGCGTGGATAGCGTGGATTTCGACCCGACAAATCCACTATTAACTCGGCCGATTCTCTCCGCCTCAATCCTGCACATTCGCTCCTTCTCCCTTTTCCTCATCTGGGCTTCTCGGGCTGTGCTGCCCGAGGCGTTGCCTGCGACGGGCTGCGTCCACAGCCCCAAGGACCGAAGCATATTCTCGTTTCGCTGCATGTTATTTATTCGGCGCTGGGCAAGACTAACATTGTCAGCAGTGTCAGCGCCAGCAGCATTTCCTGCATTGTCATTTCCTGCATTGTCATTTCCTGCATTGTCATTTCCTGCATTGTCATTTCCAGCATTCTCATTCTCATTTCCAGCATTTTTGTTGTATATGTTGATGTCTTCCTGGTCGTAGGAGGGAAACTCAGACGAGTCGGGGGACGTCTGAAAGGTGGGCAGGGGGGAAAAGAGGAAGGTTTGGGATACTGCTGCTGCTGTTGTTGCTGCTGCTGCTGCTGCTGCTGCTACTACTGCTGTGTTTGTGCTTGTGCTGCCTGGCGATGGCATTGTGTTTGTTTTTTGTGGCGGGGGCGAATGGAGGTTCACATCACTTTCCTGATCCTGGTCCTGGTCCTGGTCCTGGTCCTGGTCCTGATGCTGGTTCTGGTCCTGCTGAGTGAAAAAATGGAGAAACTCTTCTTTTTCATCTTCGAGCATACTAATGGCCAACGATGGTCTAGCGCTGAGGGAGATAATGGGGCGGTGAATTTGGCAACTTGTCACTTTTCCTCCCTTTTTTGGTTTTTTGATTTCATACACTTTCACATGTCATTTTTCTACCTTCATTATCCCCTCTCTCTGACTTGAACAATGTCTGAAGTGAGTATGGGTAAAACATTGTGTCATCTGCGTCGTCCCCTAACCCCAACCACACCCCAAACTCAACCGTCACTCCGACACCGAAAAGCAGAAGAAGAAGGGGACAAAGAAGGAGAAGAAGGAGAAGAAAGAGAGAGTTTCATTCAGCAGCAAGAAGAAAGTTGTTGATGATGTTTACGAGCTCTCTGACCTCGACCGTTTGTTGAAAGTTCTCGATTTGAACACTGACAAGAAAGGTGAGAAACCGTCTTTGTCTTTATCTTTAGTCATTAGTCTTTAGTCATCTTTAGTATGCTGTCATAGTATGCTGTCATAGTATGCTGTCATAGTATGCTGTCATTGGCACCTGCCATTGCCCCCCCCTACCTCTCATTCTCACTCTCATTCTCAATTCCAGCCTGCCTCAAAGCGGCCAAGGGGCTGTACCACCTAACCGACGTGGACCACAAATCCAACCGAACAGTCGTAGCTTCCCACTCTCCCGAAATCCTCGGCATCCTCTGCAACTGCGTTCAGAACGTTCTCCTCCCCGACATCCGCCACCTCGGCCTCCTAATCTGCAACAACCTGTCCATCCCCCTCGAGTCCAAGCTGATCCTGAACCAATCGCCCCACGCGAGGGAGATCTACAACACTTGCCTTAACGTCATTGACACTGACCCCCGGGAGGCTTACCTCGGCTCGATTTGCCTCATGAACCTGTCTTTCCTGGCGTCTGCTGTTCCCGCGATGCTGGTCGCTGGTTCCGGTGATAACGATCACAAGGCTAAGGTGAGTTGGATTGGATTGGATTGGATTGAGTTGGATTGGATTGAGTTGGATTGGATTGGATTGAGTTGGATTGGATTGAGTTGGATTGGATTGGATTGAGTTGGATTGGATTGAGTTGGATTGGATTGGATTGGATTGGATTGGATTGGACTGAATTCAATTCAATTCAATTGAAATCTCCAATAAATATTTTTGCATAACCTAACCGCACCACACCAACCGCACCACACCAAACCAAACCAAACCACACCATCCACAGACCGCCCTCCTCCCGTTGTTATCCCGCGTCCTCCGCCACGGCAAGTCCGAAGCTGCCAGGTGGTGCTGCGGCCTTCTCAAGAACATTTCCAGGGTCCGCGAGGGGGCGGATAGGATTTGCGAGACCGACCTTCCCTCGATCTTGTTCAGCTTCATCGAGATCGAGGACAACGACTCCGAGACTCTCAGCACCACCTGGGTCAACAATTCGACCGAGGACTTTGCGTTGTACATTTTGCTGAACATTGTTCATTGCAAGACGATGGATCAGGTGAGTTGAGTGTTGAGGTTGAGTGTAAATTAAAATTCATTTTGGATTTTGTCATTTTCAAAAATCCAAAAATCCAAAAACTTAACCCCCTCTCCGTCTCCCTCTTCCTCTTCCTCTTCCTCTTCCTCCCCACAACCCCCTGATCCCACATCAGTTCATGTGCGCCGACATCATTGAGCACACGACCCCCCTCACCAGCGACAGAGGCATCCAAGGTCTGAAGGCGATCCTCATCACTGGAATCCTGGGCGGGGATGTGCAGCCTGCCGAGGCGGCGCGCGTCTCCGAGCTCGTGGTCAACGTGACAAACAGAGTCGGGAAGCAGGGCGAGTACACGTTCGGGGTGTTCAACCTGACCACCGCCCTGACCGCGATGGCCTCGCTCGCGACCAGCTCTCGAATCTCCGAGTCACCCAAATACATGAACGCGATCGCTCGCCCCGACGCCCTGGCGGCCCTCTTCCAGATCGTTGCGGACCAGATCATTGTCCTCTCGGCCTCGTTCGAGGAGACAAAGGAGAAGCCACCCGGTATGTCACCGGCTGACGACACACCGGAAGACATGGTGTCCATGGCGATCTCAACCCTCCTAGCGTTGTCCCCATCCATTTTCCGTGCCACACCGGGGGATGTCGAGGCGGACACCGACACGGTCAAGATAAAGGCTGAGCTCCACTCAATGATTCTGACGTTCGAGAAGAACAGCTCGGCAGGTAAACCTTACCTGCGGAGCAGCAATTGCAGAAGGAAAAGGTAGAAGGCAGAAGGCAGAACCAAAACTAACCCAACAATTCTCCAACAATTTCCCAGGCTCCCAAACGAACATGGACGCCGACCACTTCATGAGTGCGATCAAGCAAAGCGGCAACGGGCCGATGCCGATTCTGGCCCAAGCACACAAGCTGTGGATTGCAAAGCGCCAACAGGACGGTGTTGACTACTGCTCCGTTTTCACCGAGACGGCTGTTGAGGTCGACGAGAAGGGGCCGTTGGATTTCTTGCCGTGTGCAGGCTGGGGAAATAATAATACCAAAAATGAAAAGGGAGACGTCAAGTGTGTGATTTCTTGAAGAGATTGGAGTGGAGTGGAGTGGAGTGGATTGAATTGAGTTTGAATAATAATAATAATAATGAACAGAGAAATTCTTTTGAAAAAATGGCAATTCTACTTTCCTCAAACAATTCACATCATCTCATCTTTAAACCCAATTCATCCAGCCTCTGCAGCTAGCTGCCCCACAATAACATTTTAATCGCAAATGTTCTTTAGGCTCGAGCGGAAACTTGTAGTCGTAACACAATTCGTCCCCTTTGCTGATGTTTGTCTTTGCGTAGATAACTATTTTCTTTACTCCCTTGAGCCGGATAATTTGGGTGTAGCAATTCGGCTCACAACTAGCATTGATGTACCTCGCCATGCAGCCCAACCTCGTCGCATCGCAGACCTGGTTTTCGTCGATGCGGAACATGTAATCGCTCCCGATCCGCGCCTCTTCGTAAATTTTTTCCCTCTGCTCGCAAACTTGGTTGCCAATAAGCTGCCCGCGATACTCGAGTACCAAATCTCCTGCTGTTAGGTCCTCGTCTGCGAAAACTCCCCAGGCGTGGATTCCGCTCCTTCCGAACCTAACTTGCGGTTCCCTCATGCTCAAGTTGTCGAAGCTGCCCAGCAGAGAGTTGTTCTTCAACAATCTGCGCTGGTTTGCTCGCTGGTTCCTGCTATTTTTGCTGCTGGAACTCGTTCCCTTTTCCGTGATGAGGTGAGTTTTGCTGCTGTGAAAATCGGCTATTCCGATCTCGACGAAATTACTACCCGCCTGCGCCGAGCGAGCGAAACGGGCGAACATTATTTTTATGGGTTTAGTTTAAGCAGTGGTTGATTTACCCAAAAATTAAATAATCATTATTAAAATATGTTGTGAGCGAAGCGAGCCACGACGCAGCACACCTCTTCTAGACAGCGGCTTTGCTCGCTCACTCACCTCTTTGTAAATCTCTTCCACTTCCGCCTCCGCTTCCCTTTCTGCTCCTCCCCTCGGTCCAGACAGAACCTTTTCTTCTTTCTTGTATTCCGTCAACCTCGAGCAAGACATGTCCTCCGCCTTTGCATTCACCACCACGGGTTGAGGATAATTTTCAAATTCATCGTTACGTTCTTCTTCCACCAGATCGTCCGGATATTTTTCCCCGTCAGCCTTCCTCTTTGAATTCTTATTCTTCTTATTGTAGCCTCCTAGCGGCGCCGCATTTTCCAAAAACAGTTGCGTTGGCCTCTGCGCCGTGCGAACCAAGCGAGTCAAACGAATGGGGTGGGTTAGCTTAGAAATTTGATGTATCCATTTCGTCTGTAGCCATTTCGCGGGATTCATCGCGAGTATACTTGGCTCGCTCGCTTCGCTCGCTCACCTTGTAATAAGTTTCTCCCTCGTACAAAACTTTGCACCAGCCGTTCTTGGAGGCGGTTACAACTCCTATGTTGTCCCACGTGTACATTTGCGTGATAGGGTCGATGAAGTCTCTGCAGTTGACCCTGCAGCCCACCCGTTCTGATGATTTGAGCGAGTTCAGGAGGGGCCAAAGCTGCTCTGAGGAGTCTGACCCTGACTCGTCTCCTGACTCGTCTCCTGATTCGTTCATGTCCATGTCTGTGTTCTCTTCTTCCTCCTTCTCGACCACCACCTCAACCACCTCATCCACCTCCACTTCCACCTCCTCCATAACACAACCCAGAATCAAAGGTCCCAACTCTTCCAGGAACAAAATTTCCGGACGAAACCGACACTCGTCCTTCCCAAAAATAGTCACTGAGATGCCATTAAAGGCACCTTCGCAACCCAACACTGTTCCAATCTTTCCTTTAACCTGGTCGCACTTCACCTTGCACCCTTCCCTTTTCGAGACTGGAATTTCCGTCAGTTTGATCTTCCCCGGGCGGAATTTCCCAATGATTTTCTGGCAAATAATTGCGTCTTGTTCGGCGTCGTTCTTGACCTGAAGCTCCGCTTCCTGCTTAATCTTCTCGTCCTTAGTTGTCTTCTCCCTCTTCAGCCTCTCCTTGTCTTGCTTAAGCTTGAGCTGCGCCGAGCGAAATTAAGTGAGATTGTGCGCATTTTTAATAAAGGACGAGCGAAACGAGTGAAGCGAGCCAAACGAATTGGGTGGGTTAGCTTAGTAGTGGATGTAACCATTATGTCTGTAGCAATTTCGCGCTTCGCTCGCTCACCTTGAGATTTTGCTTTTCCTTCGCCTTTTCAAATACTGCAATTTTTTTTTCATTCGGGGGCTGGTGGACCTTGGCGGTGTAATCGTCCAGCAGCTTCGTCAAGGAGGAGGAGGAGGAGGAGGAAGAAGAAGATGTGTCTGGTGGTGGTTGTTTAGCATACTCGATTATTCGGAAGGGAGTTTTGAGCAGATCAATGATTTCAAAGTCCCCGTCGTCGTAGTAGATGTCTACGTGGGTGTTTCGGAGGAAGTCGTTCGAGTCGGGAAGGGACACTACTCGACCTCGAAACCACTCGTTCTCGAGGGGCCAAAATACCTCAACGATGGTGTTGATTGGGAGAGGAACGAGGGGTTGTCGCAGCTGCGCCGAGCGCAGAAGGTGCGAAAACGTATTGATTGAGTTAGTTTAGTAGTGGCCTCGTATTCTCGTCTTCCAAATGGCTCGCTCGCTTCACTCGCTCACCTCAAGCATAACCTCGTACTCGGAACTAAGATCAAAATACTCCATCGGCAGCGCGAACGTACTCGCCTGGTTTTCGTAAATGATCTTTTGGGCAAGATTTATGATCGAGCAGCTTTCGCTTAGCTCGTTGTCAGACATGGAGGTGAGATTGTCCGCTTTGTTTTCAGATTCTATTTGCCGAGTGCGAGTCGCATCGTCGTTGAGGTTTGCGTGGTTTTTCTGCTTGCACTTGAAGCAGAGAAACACGTTCTTCGTCCGACCGACTGTCTGCAACATTTCGTCTTCATTGAGGACCACCTCGTGACCCTTCACAACCCCCAACAAGTTGTCCCAGTCGGCACAGTAGCTGTGGTAGGATTCGTGGCACGCGGAGCAAAATTTTGTAACTTGGTCATTGCTGCAGGAGAAGGAGCAAGAATGGCAAGTTTTCTTGTAGTCTTCGTCGGGCGTATCGTTGTACTGCTTGATCGACGCGGTGAGTGTGCACTCCAAGCAGCGGCAGATTTGCTCGCAGCACGGTCCTAGCCAGTTTTGCAAAAACGTTTTCTTAGCGCTTTCGCTCAAGATGTGATGGGGAGTGAGAAACCCGAGTTGCTGGCAGCAGTCCATGCAGAAGTATTTTTTGCAACCAGTTGCCCGGCACGCAGATGCCGTGGTGTGATCGTGCGGGCAACGCCGGCACACGTGGCAAGAGTGGTGCTTAATATTCTTAATAACCGGGAAGGGTATATACATGTCCCGGGAGGTGGAGTAGCTGTGCGAAGTCAGCATGTTATTGCTGATGAATCCTGCGCAGAGCGAAGCGAGGTGCATTTTTAACGAAGCACGAGCGAACCAAGCGAGCCAACGAATTTTCTGGTTTAGTTTACTAGTGGATTGTAGCCGTCTGCAGCCATTTCGCGAGATCCATCGCGAGTATTCTCGTCTTCCTCAAGGCTCGCGCTCGCTTCGCTCACTCACCTTCGGGTCGTCTTTGTCGACGAACTTTGGAGTCCGAAATGATCTCCTTGCAGACCTTGAGACACTGGGACGCGGGAGCGTCGAAAATGGTGCTCCCGCCCTCCTGGTTCATTTCCATCAGCACCTCGTCGTCGCCGTGGTCGTCCCTTCCGCCCAAAACCTGCTCGGGCATAAGCACCTTCTTGAGCTTCAAAGTTGGCACCTTTTGCTTGTCAAAGAAGATGACGAGCACCTTTCCAAAGACGGTTTTCGGGGCGAGAATTGAGTACTGTCCGGGCGTGTCTGGGATTTCAAGCTATGATGCGCCAAATTGAATAATGTTAGTTTAGTTATGCTTCATCGCGAGTATCGTATTATCGTCGCTCACCTTCGACTGGAGGCAAAAATCTCTGTGGTTGTTGTTCGTGTAGGGCACCGCGATGAGATTCCGCACCTGCTCCTCGTCAACGGAGGAGGCGAACTTCGCGCCGGTGATCTTGTGGTACAGCCGAAAATTGTAATTGGAAAGGTGTATCAGCGGAGGGTAGAGAAGATCAAGGGAGGAAGAGGGGGCAGGAGATTTTCGAGAATTAGGGTGCGAAACTAAAGTGTCTTTCGATTTGGTTTGTGAGAAGAAGTTGCCGTCGTAGTCGGCGAAATTCACCAATTGACCGTCGATGCAGACGCCATTAATAATGGAGAGAGAATCGTAGTACACAACTTGGTACAAAATAGCATTCGTGTTTGGTGACTTGGTGTAACCAACGATTTGAGCGATTCTGAAATCGTCATCAATTTCGCTGTTGATGGAGGAAATTCCGCGCTTCATGATTGACTTGTACCGCTTGGTACCCTTGTTCACTCTCTTGCCGTCTATGAAGGGCAAATTGGAAGCGGGAGAGGGGCCGGAGGCTGAGGAGGAGGAGGAGGGGGGAGGAGGGGGGTGTTCAGTTGCAACACCATTCATGTTGTACTTGGGTTTCAGCTTGACGAACCGGTAGAGGAGGGAATGGCCCTTAGTGAGGTCGTCGAATCGCTTTGACGGGGGGAGAGTGAAATATTCGTCGGGGTCACCAGAGGCAGAGTCGAAATCGGAATCAGTATTGGTTTTGGTTTTGGTTTTGGTATTGAAATCAGATATTGCAACAACTTGACCAGCTTGGAATTGGGAAAGGGGCGGGGGAGGGGGAGGGGGGGGGGGGGCATTGGGGTTTCTCTCAACCATCAAGGAGAGAGATTGCAAGCCAGCAAGGATAGCATCATCGTTGACTGTTATGAAGTTGGTCATTTTAGAACCAGACAATTTTGACAATTGAAGAATTGATGTGCTTTTGTTTCAAAAGGAGGAGGACTTTTTTAAAAGCAGTGTTCTAACGCGTGAACTTGTCTTCGGAGATTTACGCGATTAAAATTTGTGAAAATGCCCCATGGTATAAGCTATAGGAAGACCAAACTTAAAACCCAAGAAAAAAAAAAGTTTGAATTTTAAATAACTGAATACCCACAACTTATCAACTTTAGCCCACCACTTATCATTTAGGCAATTTAAGCAGGTCAAAAAACTTTTAGGAGGACTCCGCCACCGACATGGCTGACAAAGTATATCCGGAGTCAGTGCTAGGTTTGGACGAGAAGCAGAATGTAGCAGAAAGTTCAGATTCCACCGTTAAGAGCACACTCAAGCTTGTGCTGTTGGAGCTGAAATTTATCAAATCTGAACAAGTCGAAATGAAGGCAGAGCAAGCCGAAATGAAAGCAGAACAGGCCTTGATGAAGGAGCAATTGAATTTTATGCTCGATCAAATCCATGTGCAACAGCAACAAACAACCCAAACACCTGTCGAATCAACAGTGTCAGACTCTTGGAAAACTATAGCGGAAGAGCTTGTCGAGTTCCGCTCCAATAATTACCAGTCAAACTTTTTCCACATTAAGAGAATCTTCTCCAGTCATTCAGCATATCTATCACCGCTAACTTTGTCCTGCCCGAAAATCCAGATCATCCTGGGCTACGTGCTAACCAACTCATCCAACAGGCCACAGAGCAGCATGAGTGTGAGCTCCGGGAGTGAAGCTACACGTTTGCGAAACTTAACCGACGACGAAGCGACCATACTCGGGAAGTCCTTCAGAAAGCATCTTCTTGCCAACAAAGAATTCGAAGGAGCGGTCGAAGCGTATCGGCTGGACAACCCGGTTCTCCAACCAGCGTTTGATAACTTTCCGGCATTGAGGCCAATTCTGGTCGCGATCTCTAAGCGGCTCCTTGCTGCGAGCTTGGGTG
>Ga0302114_10002855_pt1 | contig 10983 bp, 14 predicted proteins | sample AG5_Surface_MG_FD_203107 | JGI IMG/M metagenome (GOLD analysis project Ga0302114, IMG submission 203107) | Marine microbial communities from Western Arctic Ocean, Canada - AG5_Surface | ecosystem: Environmental > Aquatic > Marine > Oceanic | place: Canada: Western Arctic Ocean | collected...
CGCTCTCGTTTTCGATCTTTTTATCATTGTTATTTTCGTTTTTATTGGCCTCATTGTCGGTATCGTCGAAAACGACATCGTTATCGTTATCGTTATCGTCATCGTCATCGTCATCGTCATCGTCATCGTCATCATCGTTAATGCTTTCGACCTCCTCCTTCTCCCCTTCCTCCATATAAATTTTTGCCCCACCTCCACCTCCGCCTCCGCCCCAACCCCCCCCCTTCACCTTCTCCTTCTCCTTTTCCTTCCCCTCTGCCACCGCCTCTTCTCGACTTGGACTAACTAAAAGCATACTATTTTCGACCCGCCCCTCCACCTCCAACGCCTTGATGTGAATGGTGCCCGTAACTTGCATTTCCGCCGCCTTGATCTTCTTTTGCCTGTTTCCCTTCTTCCTGAACCTCTCGTTCTGATCAAAAACGCAGCTCGCCAGCGCGTGCTGCAGCTTCTCGGCGATGAACGGATTCTCGTAGCTCGTGCTCGCCAGTTCCTGAATCCCCAGACTGTACACAGCGAGGAAGCCCCGGGCGATGGCCGAGTGCTTGTTGAGCTCGCTGTTCATCACCCCCAGGTAGCCTATCACTTGTCCCGGCCGAACCTCGGCGCATTTGACTATCAAGCGCTGCTTGTTTTGCAGCAGGCTCTCGTCCTCGCCGGGTTTCAAGCTATTGTCAAAGAAGCTGGCCGAGTTGTTGCCCCTGAAGTCCTTGATCTCTTGGTTGAGCGCCTCCTTGGCTGAAGATATGGCGGGGGTGTTTGTTCTATTTTCCGCTTCCGCTCCTGGGGCGGAATGATTGCCCCCCCCCCCCTCCCCCTCGCTGTCGCTGTCGTCCATCTCCTCGCTAACCCGATCGATCAGCACGCTGGCGGCGCCGAGCGAAAATTAAAAATAATGTTAGTTGTGGTTTGGTTTTTGTTGTCTCTCGTTACCCTCACCTCTGCACCACGTCGGCCTTCCCTCCAACGACGAAGAAGATGTCGTTGGGGACGGTATTCTCCCGAAAAATGTAGCAGCCGTCGGAGAACTGCGCCGGCTTCAGCAGGTCGAAGATGTACATCATTATCCCTGTCTGCTTCAAATACTTGAAAAGGCAGATGCTCTTCAGAATCTCGCTGTTGTTGTGGAAGAAGAGTTTGCGGGCGAGTGTGGTCGGCAACTTGGCAATTATGCCGTGTTCGTCGAACACACTCTGCGCCAAGCAAAGAAGGTGCGAATACGAATTGAGTGGAATAATATACGTTAGTTTAGTAGTGGCTCGTATATATTTATATATTTATATATTTATCGTCTTCATCAAGGCAAGCGAAGACCGAGTGACAAGAGGCTCACCTGCTGGGACAGGGAGTAGCGGATGTGGGAGCGGATCGACTTGTTCAGGAGTTTGTTAATGTTCTTTTCACTCAAATACTCGGTCACGTTTTTTATTCTTGCCTGCACGCGCGACTCTCGAGCGTTCAGCTGCCCCATTAACGTTGCAATATTGGCCAGTATGTAGCCAAAAACCGTAGCTCCCAGCATCATGATTACCACAGCGTACCATTTTTCAGCCAAACTGACCGCAACAATATCTCCGTACCCCACCGTTGTCATGGTCGTGAACGCCCAGTATAGTGCTGCAATGTACTGGTCGCTCACGTTCCGATCGTGGACGCCAATGTCGTAGTACCAGCTGTTCTCGACTGCACCGAGCGAACCAAGCGAGCCAAACGAATACGAATTGAGTGGGTTGGTTTAGTAGTGGATGTAGCCGTCTGCAGTCATTTCGTGATTCATCGCTCACCTTCGGTCGTCTGCTGACTCGTAAAGAAGAAGAAGCACCCGAACAGGTGTGCGATGAACGTGACCTGCAGCAGAAGTTTGATTAGCTCAAACGCCGCGGGGTTCAAGTTGAAGTATTCTTCTATCTTCTCTAAGTAGGTTCCCAGCTTCAGCAGCCTAACCAGCTTCATAAGCCGAATCAGCCTCACCACCTTGAGCAGCTTGAGAGTTGAAAGGCTGCTGCTCGAATCGCTCGAGACATCGTTCGATTGCAATTTGCTCTGCAGAAACCTCCCGCCTCCTCCGCTATCAATTTCGCTAAAGTTCCCACCTACCCCATCCTTCTCCAGCTCCGCCAGCAACATTCCCTCGTCAACCAAAAAGAATTCAACAATTTCGGCTATTGGAAAAACCGAGAAAAAATCAATGAAAAACCATCCTTTCAAGTAGTTCTTGGCAATTTCCGCCGGAATCGTCACCAGCAGGTCGTGCTCCTCGTCAAAGTAGGCGCACCTGAACGCCATGATCAGGTCCGCCCAGAAAATCAGATCGATGACCAAGTCGGTAGTTTTGCTGCGCCGAGCGAAGCGAGGCGCATTTTTAATGAAGCAAGAGCGAACCAAACCGAGCGAGCAAAAAAGAATTGAGTGGAATAATGTTAGTTTCGCGAGATCCATCGCGAGTATGCTCGTCTTCCTCAAGGCTCGCACGCTTCGCTTCGCTTCGCTCACCTTTTGGGAGTAGGAGCCATGTCAAAACCAAGCCGGAAGGGAACGACGATCACGCTGAAAACGATGAGGGCCCCAACGAACATGTCCCACTTCATTTTGGAGGGGAGCGTGGGGATGATGATGCCGCGCCGGAGCAGGTCCCATGACGTCTCGTCCACCACTTCCACCAAGGCGAGAGGTGATTTCGCCCCGGCTGCTCTGCTATCTTTTCTGTCCCTCGAACTGCTGTTGCTTGGCGAGGCCGCTGCGACTGCGGCAATGCTGTCCCCATCTAAGCTCGTTCTCCGCGTCTTGAAGCTGTTTTGCCGCTGCAAGCCGGGTGTAACGCTACCGCTGCCGTCGCTACCACCCTCGCTCTCGTTCCCATTGCTGCCCCCCAGTATCGGCGAGCTCGCCATTTTCTTAATCAGCGGCCCAATCCCCCCCCCCACCATGCTCTTCAATCGCCCGTTTTCGCCATCCTCGCTCCCGGACCGGTTCCTCCAATCCAGCGGGCTCCCGGCGTTAAAGCTCGGAATGCTAATGATCGGAGAATGGGGGGCTGTTTTTGCCGAGGCCAGCTGTTGCTCCTCCGCCTCCTTCTTCTTCTCTAACATTTCTCTCGCTCTGTTACTCCGCAAAACCTCGCCCGCTCCCCCCTCCTCCCCCTTTCGGATGGTTACTTTACCCTCGCTGAAGCTTAAGGACTGAATGTCAACCAGAATACCATCCAAAAATATCTTCTTCTTCGTCTTCCTCCCCTCACTCGTTAGCACCTCCACACACGCCATGGTCTCCTTGAACGTTGCCAACCTCTTATCGGTCTCCTCATTGAAGCGCTTGCCGGATATTGGATAGATCATGTTGGCATGGTCCAGGTTCTCTCGGCTGATTGACAGCATCTGGCAGATGTTCTGGGAGGTGTAACGGGCAACGCGGGGCTTCTTTTTTCGGTAGCCTAGGTCGCCAAAGAATCCGCCTGAGAGGTCGGGGTGGAGTGGAGTGGAGTGGAGTGGAGAGGGGTGGGGTGGTTAGTGTGCGGATTAGAATTACAAACAAAAAAATCTCTCACCCTCTCCGACCATTCCGACTAGCACCTCCTCGCCCCTCGCGTTGAACGTTGTCAGATGCACCAACCCACGCATCAAGAACACCACCTCGTCAGCCACGTCCCCGTACTCCAACAAAATGTCCCCCTGCGGGTTGGTGAAGGGCTTCATGCACAGCATCAGGTGGCTGATGTAGCCCTCGTCCTCCCCCTTCAAGTAGGTCACCTTCTCAATATCCACTGCGTACGCCGCGGACACGAGCTCGGAGCGGAGGGACTGCGGGAGGTCCATGACCAGATCACGCTCAGGGAAAACGGACTTTTTCGACATGTAGTACTTGAACGCTGTTTTAATTTCTCCGGCAAGGTTCTTGGGTACCTCGCGCTCATTTAAATAAGCCTTCAACTCATCCAATTTACTCTTGTAGGCCCTTCCCCTTGGATTGCTGCTCTCCACCAAGATATTCACCGTCGCAATCATCGCACCGAAGCTCACGGCTCCAACCACCTGGGCGAAAATACTATAAATCCGCTCCGAGCTATTCACGGCGTACACATCACCGTAACCCACCGCCATCATTGTTGCAATCGTCCAGTAAAAACTCGTCGCGTACTGGTACCCCAGCGTGCTGTTCGTCCCGATGAATTCAGTTACCCAGTCGCTGTCCCGTGCGTCCCGTTCGATCGTGTCGGTGCTGCGCCGAGCGAAGCGAGATTGCGCGCATTTTTAATGAAGCACGAGCGAGCCAAATGAATTGAGAGGGTATGTTTAGTAAAGTAGTGGATGTAACTAACCATTGTGTCTGTAGCCATGTCGCGGGATTCATCGCGAGTATGCTCGTCTTCCTCAAGGCTCGGATTCATCGCGAGTATGCTCGTCTTCCTCAAGACTCGCTCGCTCGCTTCGCTCGCTCACCTCATGAAGAACCAGAAGCACGAGAGGATGTGGCCGGTGAACACAATTTTGGTGAGGAGGGAGAACAGCCCGAAAGCCGCGGGGTTGATGCTGTCCATGTCAACGTTCTTCAGGAACTTGCCCAGCTTTAAGATGCGGGTAAGTTTTAAAAGTCTAATCAAACGGAGGAGTTTGATCAGCTGGGGAGCGGAAGCGGGGGATTGGATTGTTATGTTAGCGTGGATGGATGGGTTGTTAAATAGGTTGCGAAAAATTACCTTCAGCTGGTCCGGACTCCCCCCCCCGCTCATGGCCATCTCGATCAGCTGGTCCATTGGAACCGTGCTGAAGAAATCGACCAGAAACCAACCCTTCAAGTAGTCTCTCGCAATCACCGATTTGTCGAAAATTAATTTGTCGTCGTCCCCCTTCACTGCAGTGTGGAAACTAAGCAGTATGTCGGCCCCGAAAATCAGGTCCACGATCAAGTCCTGGAACACCTGGTCTACACTCAGGGTCAGAACAAATCCAATTCTCAACGGGATTATAATGACGCTGCGCCGATCGAAGAAGGTGCGAAGTAAATTGAGTGGGTTAATTTAGTACATCGCGAGTATTCTCGTCTTCCTCAGGGTTCGCTCACCTCCAAAAGATTAGCACGCCCAATGCCATGTCCCACTTTAATTTTGTTGGGTGGTTTGGCAAAACTATCGGAACCCTGTCAACCATTCTTTGAAGCTGGCGAGGCAAAACCACCCAGGACAGAAGACCCTTGGCGCTGTTGTACAGCCCGGGCACTTCAATTTTGATCGGCAGCATCATACTCTCCGCCCCCGAAATACTTGGCCGCCGCCCATTCCTCTTCAGCATGATCTCCATCGAAAGATCGAGAGATTTCTTGTCGGCCTGCGCCGAGCGAAGCGAGACGCATTTTAAACGAAGGTTGAGAGCAGTGAGCGAGCAAAAATAGTTAAGTAGGTTAATTCAGTAGTGGATGTAGCCATGAATAGTTGATTTCACACGGATTTTGGTACTTTTATGTCACAAGGCGAGCGGAGACGGAATGAAACTCACCTCGCGCTGTTTTTTGGGCTTTTTTTGGAATGCTTCTCCTTGCTCCTTGAGCGACTTGTTCACCGCAAACCAAAAGCTGCTCAGCTCATCGTCAAAATGGTTGACATCTTCATCAGGTGAATTAAGGTCAGCTGCCGATATGGAGCTCTTTCGACCAAAAGCTGGCTTGGTCTTGATCTTCTTCGGACTTTTTCGGGTGGGCTGGTGGGACTTTATCAAGTTGGCTCTCATAATTTAATAGGCGGACTATAGGCGAGAGCGAATCACTTGAGAAAAGTTGCGAGTGAGACAAAAAGAAGTCTTGGCTTGCGCAAATTTTTTGGGGAACCTCGGAATTTGTCTGCTAGTGGGCTTTACGACGTTCAATGTTCTCTTTTGGACGTGACGAGTTGTGATATTGGAAGGATTCGTTTAACATATTCGTTACTAAAAAAAATTAAATAAATTTTGATAAATTCAAAAAATATATTTTAATTGAACCCCTCACACCGCAAATTGCATCTGTGGATCATCCTCGCTTCGCCACAAGACAAACCACAACTACCATGAAGCCCACTGCAACAATGGCGGGCAACAATATGCTTGTTGCCGTTCGCCTCCGACCTCTTTCCAACAAGGAGAAGCAGAAGGGCGAAAAGTCGTGCTGCCAAGTGATAGATAACAAGATTGTGGCCATCACGAAAGCACCGCGGGTTGGAGCCGTTCTCAAGAGTGAGATGGGCTCGGTGAATGAGTACCAATTCGACGAGGCTTTTGACGACACCATTTCCCAGGAAGAGGTCTACAAACGAACCGCCAAGCGAATAATTCCAAGTGTGCTGGAAGGCTTCAACGTGACAGTTTTCGCCTACGGTGCGACCGGATCGGGTAAAACGCACACAATGATGGGTAGCGAAAGAATAGATAACGAGCGGGCGACGGGTGCTGAGGGCAGCAATTCGATTTGCGGCATCATCCCGCTGACATTAATTGACATTTTCACAGGTTTGAAGGAGAAGCAGCAGGAAGCCACGCTGCCAAACGAGCAGTGGAAGCTATCGGTTAGTTTTCTGGAGGTGTACAACGAGAAGATTAGGGACTTGCTTGAGCCGAACGGGATTAACTTGCCTGTGCAGGAAGATCCAAAGGCGGGGTTGGTTGGAGTCGGTCGATTGAGCACAAAGGAGGCGGACAACGCTGACAGTGTCATGTCCCTGCTAAGGTACGGCAACGGCAACCGAAAAACCCACGCCACGGATGCCAACAACGTGTCGAGTAGAAGCCACGCCGTGTTGCAGATCATTTTGAAGCAGACCTGGAATAACAGCAAGGGCAAAAACGTGTTGCGCGAGAGTCGAGTGAATTTGATTGATTTGGCCGGAAGTGAGAGGGCCGGGAAGACGAACAACAGGGGTAAGTGTGTGTGGGGGTGTTGTTTTGCATGCAGAAATCTAACAAGTTCATTATCCACACCCACACCCACCCACACACCCACACCCATACAACAACACAACACAACACAACACAACACAAAACAACACAACACAGGAGAACGACTCCAAGAAGGAGCAAACATCAACCGCTCCCTCCTGGCCCTTGCCAACTGCATCAACGCCCTTGCCCAGGGCTCCACCCGAAAGAACGCCAAGTACCGGGACTCGAAGCTCACGCACTTGCTAAAGTCGTCGCTGGAGGGCCAGTGCAAGCTCATCATCATTGCCAACGTGAACCCGAGCGACGACATGTTCGAGGACTCCCACAACACGCTCAAGTACGCGAACCGAGCCAAGTGCATGAAGATCGACCCCAAGGTGGTGAGGCTGAGGGAGCAGAGCGTGGCCTGGCCGGAGCGGGAGAAGAACATGTTGAAGCAGAAGAAAGAGGCGAAGGACTGCGAGAATGACTCGCTGAAGAAGCAGGTGGAGGCACTGCAGAGTATGCTTGGTGGTAAGTGTCCGATATTGCCCGATAACGGGCTGGACGTGCTGACGAATTTGAAGGTGAGCGAGTCAGCGAGCGAAGCGATAGAAGAGTGCGACGGAAAAAAATAAACTCACTATTGTCTCTCGGCGCAGAATCAGGTCAAGGACGACCAAGGGGGAGGGAGGGGGAAGCCAAGGAAACCGAAGCAGGCACTTAGCCCGACAAATAGTTGCCCTGGAACGAGGAGGTCGTACGCCAAGCGGCGGCAGAGTGAGAATGATAATGTGAGCGTGAGCTTTAGCAATAACGGGGTGGGTGGGGGCGGGGGAAGGCGAAGGTCGAGCAGTGCAAGCGGGAGCAAAAGCAGCCACTCGTCGGTCTCAAACAATTTGAGAAGGAGGAGGGCGAGCGTCGCAAGTGTGAACATGAACATGGGCGCCATCAGCGAAGACAAGAGCGTGTCGAGCGTTTGTAGCAAGTTCGACAACGAGGGCGTGTTGGGCAGCAGTAATAACAGCGACATCAGCGAAATTGTGATGGAGGAAGAAGACATAAGAGTTAGTGACAACGACAACGACAATGACAACGACAATGAATTCTTCGCACCGAGGAGTAAAAAGAGTAGACCAAGCCCCATGAAGGAGAAACTCCCGAGAATTCACAGGAGCGAGAGCAACTCGCTAATGGACATGAGTGACATTAGTGAAATCAGCGCTCACGAGAGCGTGCTTGCCAGCGGCTTCGACGACAACGCGCCCGTAGAGGACAGGGTGGGAGCGCTGGAGAGCAGGGTGATGGACATGGCGCAGAGCAGGCGGGTCATGCTGGACTTCATCACGGATTTACAGAAGCAGAAGAGCGAGGCGGAAGGAGAGGTGAAGGAGCAGAGGAGGAAAGCGATTGAGGATAGGAGAGATTTGTTGGAGCAGAAAGCTTTGGTTTTGAAACTTCAGGCGCACTTGGCCGACGTGCAGGGTGAAGGTGGAGGTGGAGGTGGAGGTGGAGGTGGAGGTAGGGCGGCAGTGGCTGCAACACCCAGCACTGGACTGAACAACATGTGCTTGGACACACCGCAGCCGCCTGCTGCGGGTGAAGCGCTGCTAGAACAAATCGAAATCGAAATCGACGACCCCGACGAAATGGAAGCAGAGGTGGTGCCGAGAGGAGCCATGAGCCAGTCGACGCCAACAAAGAGGAAGCGAACAGACGGCGAAGAAAGGCCGTTTACAGGTCGGAGAATTGTCCAGGTTGCTGGAAGGAAGAGCTTGGGGGTTGGGATTGGGGTGGAGGGGGTGGAGGAGGACAAAGAGAATAGCAATAACAGCAGCAGCAACAAGAGCGGCGCTAAGAAAACAACAATATATTCATCCCTCAAGGCAATGGGACGGGCTAGGGATATTTTGTAATTTAATTTACTGTTTAAAAGTGACTAGATCGGCCGTAACTCCAAAGCGTGGAAGTTTTAAACAGCAAAAGATACAATTAGCATTTAAACGTTCAGTCTTCCAACGCCCAGATCTCCTTGAGTCTGTTAGCCACTGCACTAGAAATTTCCCTCATCAGCTCCGGATCATTCGATTGGCCTTGGCAATAGGTGTCCAAACGAATCTTTGCTGTTGCTGTTGCTGTTGCTGTTGCTGTTGGTGACTTGGATTTTTTGCCAACCGTCGGAGACATCATCGTTTTCTTTGCCGGCGGCTTCTCAGCCGCGGCCAATTTAGACTCCAACCGGTCAATTTCAAGCTGCATTGTGTCGACCATGGTCTCTAGCTTCACCAAGGTATCCTTGTCTTTCTTCTCCGACAAAGAGGGGTTGGACTTTGTTGTATGTGTGGGCTTAGTTCTTCGGGGAGGTGAGGTGTGTGTAGGAGTAGTTCTGGAAATTGCCGGGCTAGGTACCTTGACGGTCACCAACGTTTTTTGCTTGGGCTTGGGCGATAACTTTGTTTTTGGTGTTGGTTTGGGTTTGGAAGCTGCTGCTGGTGCAGCCTTTGGTTTGGTCGTAACAGTAGTAAACGTTCGTTTTGGTGCTGGTTTTGTAGCTGGTTTTGGTGCTGGTTTTGGTGCTGGTTTGGGGGCTGATTTTGGTTTTGTTGGAGACGACGACGCCCCCCTTTTCACCCCCAATTTACTAGCCTTCGCCTGCATCTCCTTTGACGGGCTAGGAGGTATCGGAGGGCTCACCGCCAGACTACTAAACACCGGTGCCGGTGGAGGAATGTCCGCCTCCTCTTCCTCCTCCTCCGCGGAAGCAGCCGTCACAACACTATCCCACTTGCTCCAGTTTTTGAACGCTTTTACCACCAAGTCATGGATAGCCGCGGCACAGGTGCCTCCTCCCTCGCTCTTCTCGACGTCTTCCACCAGCGTGCCGATCCGCCCCTCCACCCCCGCGCTTATGCTTCTATTGCTCTTCAAAATAAGGCGGCGCAAAAAGGTGTTGGATTTGATGCCCCCCTCAAACATTTTACCCCCCTTGTCACTAATGTTATTGCCCGCAAAATTCAGACCCACCAGCCAGTTGTCGTTCTTAAGCGTCTCCGCCATGTACTGCGCCGCAATGTCCCCCAACCGGTTGAGGGAAACGTCAAAAACTAGCACTCCCAGGAACGGAATTTCAGGCGGGCAGTCTTGGGAGTGCGGAATTACTCTGTGTGGAAGGAGTGGGGATGTGAATGGGAGGGGGGTTAGCTAATGGATGATTGATGACTGATTTTTAGCAACTCTAATCATCTCACCTATCCCCACGAAGCCCACCGGCCCAAACCGCCTCGTCACGCCGAGCGCCGTGGGCCCTGACTATGCTCGCAACGGCCGGGCCAGACATGTCCGATAGGTTGCAGTTTACCACTCGGATGCTCATGGCAGACGAGTGGGAAAGAGCCGGGGAGAACTCTGCGAAGCCCGCATCGCCGAGGGGAAGGTTGATCAAGCTTATGCTGCGCCGAGCGAAGAAGGTGCGAAAACGAAACGAATTGAGTGGGTTAGTCGCTTCGCACAAAGCTAGCGGAGACGGAATGAAACTAACCTGCTAAGCTTGCAGTTGTTGTTGGCCCGCAGGCCTTTGGAAAGGAGCTGGCTGTCCTTCTTGTTAAGGTTGATATTTGATATCAGCAACACTTTAAGATTGGGAGCCCTCATCAGTAGCTTCGCGAGGGAGCGAATGAACTCCGCTGGGGGGCGGTCTTTCAAACTAAAGGATTGGTTCTGGGAGTTGGCTTTCTTGGTGGGGGTTTGGGTTTGGGTTTGGGGTGGTGATTTAGATTTTGAACTTGATTTGGATTTGGTCGCAAACACCGGAGCACAGCTCGATGATTTAGCAGACTTCTCCCTAGTGCTATCCTTGAAAGATACACCACCACAGAGTTTGGCAACTTCAGACAGAGAAAGGAAGCGAACAAGCCCGAGCATGTCGTTCTTTGAGTAATTGTCTGCAATGATCTCAAACACAGGGTTTGGATTTGTTGAGGAGGAGAGGGACTCCATGAGATGCTTGTCCACAGTCATAGGGGGGGTCACTTTCTGGCAAATATCAGTGTAAAGGGTTTGGAGGGGTGGAATTGAAGCTGCAAGAAGGTGGGGGGGGGGAGAA
>Ga0302114_10002856_pt1 | contig 10981 bp, 9 predicted proteins | sample AG5_Surface_MG_FD_203107 | JGI IMG/M metagenome (GOLD analysis project Ga0302114, IMG submission 203107) | Marine microbial communities from Western Arctic Ocean, Canada - AG5_Surface | ecosystem: Environmental > Aquatic > Marine > Oceanic | place: Canada: Western Arctic Ocean | collected...
GCCACCCAACCCTGCACGAATGGGGCTGATGAATGCGAAATACGAACGATCGATATGACACCAGGACAGATGGACCATCCGCTGATGGATTCGGGGGCTTCAAGCATTTACATTACCATCGGTTTTGCTTTTATGGGTCTGGCTTTGATTGCTACAGGATTCACAATATGGGCAATGAAAACAGGCTCCATTGCTATTCTGCGTACAGCAGCATCACTCTCGTTTTTCGGGATGGGTCATTATTACGCCGCATGTTGCTTTGGAATCGTCGCATTCCTCCTGACATTTGCCGTGCCTAAACGCCATATTACGGTGGGGGAAAACTCACCGTCAAATGGGCGGTTGTGACACAAGAACCCCATCCAACTTAAGGGGGCTCAACCCAACAGGGCACCATGGACCTCTTGACCTCGGCATGGATGACGCGGTATCTTGGCGAATCTGTTTCTGCGGTTCATCTTGTGCAAGAAGGGGGAGTTTTTGCAGGAGGGTGGGATGGTAATCTCAAACATTGGGACGCTGAAGGAGAACTTGTATGGACTGCAACACTCCCCGACCGAATCACAGTTATTGCCATCCATGGAGACTCAGTCTTTGCAACTGCTGGCTTACATGTCGTTTGTCTTGAAGCGAAAACAGGTGACCAGAGATGGAGCCATGCCTTAGAAGGCAGTGCCGATTCTCTGTATGTCTTTGAGGAACTCCTGTATGCAGTATCTTCAGTCTATGACATTGAACATAATGATTTTCTTGAATCGGCCGTTTGGAACTTTTCATTTGACGGCACGATGAACTGGATTCAGAGAATGGATGAACGCCCATGGACCATTCAAGAGTTCAAAGGCAAATTATTTTTCGGATTGGGCCGGCCAAAATGCGGCTTTTCAACCATTGACGCTCTAGGAACCATCGCTCATAACGAGGTCAAAACTGATTCTCCAATCACCTGCGGTTCAACCACCACCTCAGCCATGCTTTTCGGGCACGCCAATGGCGCAGTGTCAAATCAGAAAGGCAAAGTTATCTCTTCTGAACAAAGCGCAATCGAACTTCTTTATGCAACACCCGGCGGCTATGTTGCTGCATTGGAAGATGGAACCCTGCTTTCGAGAAAAGCCGAGGCCAAATTATGGTCTGCTGCCGGAGACGCTGTCGCCGTTCAATCAGGGGGCTTTTCATTCCAAGGACATCAAACTCACTGGGCAGGTCGATGGTCCGGTTCACAAGGGACCATTGAGATTCGAAACATCGATTCAGGCGACCTCTTGGTATTGACCCAAAGCCCTCGTTGTGAATCGATTGCGTCCGACTCAACACGCGTGGCTCTTGGTTTTGAAAACGGGGAAATCAGATTATGGGAGCAGAGTATGTTTGAACGTCGAATGCTCGGTGGGCATGAAACGGAAGAAAAAAACGAACGTAAATCTGCTCTTCAAGATAAACTCCGAGCTCTTCGTGACCGATGAGACACTTGATCAATTATCCCAAACGCTGACCGGAGTATCTGCGATGCTACTTGAATCGATATCAGTTCCAACTTCGTACTGCTGTTGTTGCGGCATTTCTCCTATTGGTTGCACAGGGGTTTGAGTTTGCATCTGCATTCCCGGAGCCATACCTTGTTGAGGCATATAGCCAATAACTGGAGCCGGGTTCCCGCCGGTTAAAAGCCCGACCAAAAGAAGAATTCCACCCAGGCCGCAGCAACACGAACCAGCAATAGCGAAAAGACCACTGCCAATCAATTGTTCAATACCCCCGAGGAAGGCTAAATCATATTCGTCATGATTCAAAACATATATCGAAACCTCACTCGAGATGGTATAGTTTTCTCCAATATTGCATTTATATTCGATCTCAGTATCTATGGTGGCACAAACATAACCGAAAATCACCCGGCCATCATCTGGAAGTTCATCGAGCATTTCGTCGAAAAACTCGGAGTTATCATCCGGGGCAAGGCAGGTAAGTTGACTGGCGTCTTCTGTTACATCGACGCCTTGCGAATCGGTTACTTTGAAGGCCACATCTTGGCAGACATCCGTCTTCCCGTCTTCATCGACATCGTCATAGGTTCCATCCATTAAGATGTAGAATCCACTTGAGCCCGCGCCATCCACGTCGATAAATGTGAATGTATACGAGGTATTTGGGCCTTCGATGTAATCATTTATGTCAATACTTTCAAGCTCATCAATTCCGTCATTACCAGTTGACCAAACTATTCCGAAAGAAGCCAACGCAAGTACGATGCAGATTCCCCCGACTATTAGCAGAGATTTATTCGCCATAGAGTGACCTACGATAGGAGGCATTTAAGGAAACTACTCGCCTTATGCCGATATCTTTATGATATCATCATGATAGCACATAACCATGCAAGCAGCACCAGTGCAGCAAAGTTCCGAGCCAAGAGTGGACGAAATAATGTTCAAGGACGTAGATCAAGCCACCATCAACGGGTTTGTCGGCCTCGGCGTTCACATCTTAGTAGTTCCAACCCTTTTCCTTGCAACTTTCATCTTCTATGCCTTAGGAGGATTTGGAGTCGCTATCGGAATTCTTCTTCAAGTCTTCATCGGCATTGCTTGGTTTATTATGTTCAACAGCTACCTCATCGTCAACCCTAACGAAGGAGTTGCACTGCAATTTTTCGGCAAATATGCCGGAACAGTCGACGAAGAAGGCTTCCATTACCTCATCAACCCTTTATTCGAAAAGCGAAAAATATCTCTCAGGATTCGAAATTTCGAATCTACGAAACTCAAGGTGAACGACGTCAACGCAAACCCAATTGAAATTGGAGCAGTCGTTGTTTGGAAAGTCGTCGATACCGCTGAAGCACTGTTTGAAGTCGAAAACTACCATGATTATGTCCAAATCCAAAGTGAAGCAGCATTGCGCGCTATGGCGACAAAATATCCTTACGATATTATCGAAGACAAAGACGTGGGCGGCATCGCACTATCGAGTCACCAAGAAGTAATTGCACAAGAACTGCAACTTTCAATCGAAGCTCGTCTAAAGAGAGCAGGAATCCAAGTTCTCGAAGCACGAATCAGCCACCTTGCCTACTCCCAAGAGATCGCCCAGGCCATGCTTCGCCGCCAACAAGCAAGTGCAGTTGTTGCAGCACGCAGTGAGATTGTCAAAGGAGCCGTTGGTATGGTCGAACTTGCCCTTGAGCAACTTAGCGCGAAGAACATCATCGAACTGGATGAAGACAAGAAAGCATCGATGGTAAGCAACCTACTGGTCGTTCTCTGCTCAGAGACAGACACAACGCCAATTATCAACACGGGAACACTCTATCAGTGAGGTGGGATTTTGAAAGTAGAATCACTTACTACTTTCGCGATTCCGCCCCTTGTTTCGGCATCAATGTTTAGTTACGCTGGCTTTTGTTGGATGAAGCAAAAAGTTCACGTTCGCAGTAAGGGTTGGCAAACCAGAGAGGAAAGCCCAAAAACGTTCTACTTTACTGTAGGCATAATGATTCTCTTGGGGATTGGCCAACTTGCCAGTTCGCTCTACTTTGTGAGATTTTAATAATTCAAGGAGCGGTGAAGATGACGAAGAAGAAAATTCTCCTGCGAATTGATCCTGCACTCCATGAAGTAATAAGGCGAATGTCAGAGGCGGAAATGCGCTCAGTTAATGGCCAAATCGAATTTTTATTAAAGAAAGCAATTATTGAACAACGAGGGGAATAAAAATGGAAAAAGAAAACCAACAACAAGAGCCCCATTTCATATCAAAATGGTTTGGATTCAGCGGCTGGCGCGTAATGTCGACATCGACACGAATCTTGACTCAAATTATCTACCGAGTTTTCTTCTTACTGGGACTAGCAGTCCTCATTATTGCCTACGGCACAGTTACAGGTTCAGATCCTGGGGCGTTGGCAATATTCTCAATCATTGTAGGATGGTTCCTCATCTTCCAAGTCATCATCAACTTCATCTTCGTTGAAGGTTCACGCTGAGCGAACTTCAATTTGGTGAGCGTGGCCCAGTCATTTCTTCTGGCCGTACCCATGCATCGAATTCTTCATTGGTCAAGTATTCTAATTCAAGAGCAGACGCCCTCAAGGTTAATCCCTTTTCATGAGCATTTTTAGCAATCTTGGCCGCCTTATCGTATCCAATATGGTTGTTGAGTGCAGTGACGAGCATCAGCGAATTTTCAAGGTGTGCTGCAATATTTTCTTCAACAGGCTCCAAGCCTTCAACACATTTGGTTCTAAATGCGGTGCATGAATCTGTAAGGAGGCGGATGGAATGGAGGAGGTTATGAATCATCATTGGTTTGAAAACATTCAACTCAAAATTACCTTGGCTGCCTCCAACAGTGATTGCGACGTTATTTCCCATGACCTGACAGCACACCATGGTCAATGCTTCTGCTTGGGTTGGATTGACCTTGCCAGGCATGATCGAAGAGCCAGGTTCGTTGGCTGGTAACGACAACTCACCAAATCCACATCGCGGACCTGAGCCGAGCCATCGCACATCATTTGCAATCTTCATCAAAGAGACTGCAAGGGTATTGAGGGCGCCCGAAGCAGCTACTACTGCATCATGTGCTGCAAGTTGAGCGAATTTATTTTCAGCCGAACAGAATGTCAGGCCAGTAATATTGGCAATTTCATCTGCCACCATTTGAGCAAATAATGGATGCGTATTGAGGCCAGTACCGACCGCAGTTCCGCCAAGTGCCAATTCGAATAAATCATCGAGCGCGAAATCAATTCGTCGCAGATCAGCATCGAGCTGAGCAACCCATCCAGATGCTTCTTGTCCGAGTGTGAGGGGGACGGCATCCATCAAATGGGTACGCCCGATTTTGACGATGTCTTTCCAAGCATCGGCTTTTGCAGCCAGTGCATCGCGGAGTGAGCGAACACTTGGGAGTAAGTTGTGGGTAATTGCCTCAGCCGCAGCGATATGCATTGCGGTCGGAAAGGTGTCATTCGAGGATTGAGCCCGATTGACGTGGTCGTTCGGATGGACGGGGGTTTTGGACCCCATGACGCCTCCAGCCAGTTCAATAGCCCGGTTCGCAATAACTTCATTCGAATTCATATTGGATTGGGTTCCACTTCCAGTTTGCCAAACGCGTAGCGGGAAATGCTCATCGAGACAATTATCTAAAACTTCTTGCGATGCAGCAATAATCAAGTCACCGACTTCGGGGTCAAGTTGTTTGAGTGCAACATTGGTTTTTGCTGCGGCTTGTTTGAGAATTCCAAACGCTCGGATGACGCCTACAGGCATTGTATCGTCTCCAATGTCGAAATTAATCAGAGAACGGGCGGTTTGACATCCGTAATACTTGTCTGATGGAACTTCAAGTTCCCCCATGGTGTCAGCTTCGATACGAACATCGGCCATGTACAACCCTCGGGGCTGAACTTCTTCACAGTTCGCACAAAGAACCCATCATTCTCGCCGGCTTTACAAATCAGGCTAAAATAAGCCGCAGTAACCTGAAATTACCCAAGCAATATCTGTTTTATGCGAATTGGGTGGGTAATTACCCACTTCCAATTAAAAACACATACGCTTAATGTAAAAGCAGGGCTGCATTACCGAAGTATTTTTTATAATCGTTTAATCATTGCAGTTGGACGCGAATAATTTGCTGCGGAGTGCGCGGGCGGTCTCCAGGGAGTTTATCGCACATTTCGATTGCCTTGACAACTTCCATTCCTTCGCTAACCTCGCCAAAGACAGCGTGGTTTCCATCGAGCCATGGTGTTGCAATGGTGGTGAGGAAAAATTGTGACCCTCCAGTGTTCTTTCCAGCATTTGCCATTGAGAATACTCCTGGCTTGCTGTGCTTAAGATTCAGTGCTGAAGGTTCACAAGGGATTTTCCAGCCTGGGCCACCTTGGCCAGCTCGGCGGTCAGAGGGGTCGCGTGAATGTGGGCAGCCGCCTTGGATCATGAAGTTCTCAATAACACGATGAAAGTGGAGGCCGTTGTAATGTCCCGCCTCGACTAATTTAACGAAATTCGCCACGGTATCGGGCGCTTCTTCGTGGTAGAGGTCGATGGTAATGTTACCTGCGGTGGTTTCCATAAGTGCTTGCATAGACCTTGCCAGCCATCGGAAGGTCAAGAGCATTCGCTTTCTTTTCTTTCTTTTCTTTTAGAAAAGTCAAACTTTCAACCATGGGCGGAAGTGTTGGTCTGCATACGTTCGAGCATAATCCGCAGGGTATCCGGCAGCGAGTAATTGCTGCTCATAGGCAAGTTGTTCTGGCGTAACAGTTGGGTCAGCTGCAGGCAATCCTGTGATAGAAGCATAAGCCATCTGTTGCTGTTGGAACAATTTGTCCTCACCTGTACTCTCTCGTCGTCCACGGACAACAAGTACCAGCGATAGAAGAAGAACTACGATTGCTCCCGCTATTATTCCAACTGTTACCGTTCCCATTCCAAAGATTTCCGAATTTGATTGGGCACCGTCATTTGTGGTATCGCCACCATCTTCAGTTGGAGTTGTATCGTCATTACCCCCGTCAGTAACATTGCTACCGAGAGTCGTATTGCCGTCAAGAGTCGTGTTATCATCCGGATTGGTGGGTTCATCCTCAGTCTCGCAACCATCGATTCCAACAACAGTTCCTTCAGGAGTTTCTGGGCACTGGTCATTGATATCATCGACGCCATCGTTATCGGCATCAGTATCGAGAGGAGGACAACCATCGCCACCCTCTCCACTTGGGATTCCGGCAACTTCAGGGCAAGCATCCCCATCGATGCCTTCTGGATTATCACCATAGGAGTCTCCATCAGTATCTAGCGCTTGACTTGGTTCGAAAGGCCACAGGTCATTCAAATTCGAGACTCCATCACCATCAAGGTCAGCACATCCGAGCCGGTCGATGGTAGAATCGCCATAGGTTGTTGGACAATCGTCAATGATCCCATCGCCAGAATCAGTTGTATTGAATCCGTCACGGTCGACATCATTCGCCCACAATTCACCTTCATTTTGAATAAAGAACGGTGTGCCAATTTCTTGATTATTGGATTCATTGGACTCCATCAAAACATTATCAGCGTCAATGGTGAGTCGGCAATTGTACATCCCGGATACCCTTTCTTCAAGCGTAGTATAAGATTCGCCACCTGATCCAAATGTCGTGTTGTATTCTCCACTCACGGCAACAGTTTGAATCGTAATCCGGCCAATTTCTTCTCCATTCGAATCAACGAGGTCAAGATGAAGCGTAATGGTCGCGCCATTGGCACTTCCTCGTAGACTTACCAATTCCCATGTTATCTGAACTTCAGAGCCTGAAGTGTGGTCCATCGGGCAAACTAGAGATGAGATTCCGATATCAGCAGGAGCCGAATCGAGGCCTTCAATTGAAAGGTTGTAGAAACCAGAGCCACCGTTTGAATCAATGATCAAAACGTAATCCTTCGTCTTGCCTTCGTATTCAGTGCCAAAGGAAGTGAAAACAATTCCATAGCTTGTATTGTCAACAGAGGCGATTAAATTTCCGCTCACATCAGTAAGGGTGGCGGAGAAGGGGAGTGCAGAGTCTGCTGTGAATTGAATCTCGAAATTCTTACCGTCATTGATTGTGAAAGCAAAAACATCCGATTCATCGAAACCACTGAAACAACCTTCGCCGGCAAGTGTTGGGTTTTGGCCAATATTAATTCCGTTTGCATCAGGGGCATCTTCTCCGATGCCGAGGTCATCTTGCTGACCGCAATTAAACGAATTTGAGTCTACACCCTCAGTTTCGATAATCAGTGTGTAAACGCCTAAACTCGACCAACTTTGAACGCTGATAAAGAAAGTACCACCGGTTCCAGCGAAGGCCGCACTGTCTGCCGTACTGATCGTTTCATCAGCAGTTCCGCCGAGGAAACCTCGTTCAAACCACTCTCCTTGGTCGTCATGGAGGTAGAGGTCAGCATCTTGGTCAGCTGAATTAACGAGCGTTACAGTCAAATTAAGGCCTGATGAGACTTCGATTTCAAACCAATCGTTATCATCGACATCTTTGTGAATACAACCATAGATTGTTGTCGAGACATCCATGCCTAAGTAGACTGAAGTAGCCTCATCTTCACCAGCATCTCCGCCAGACATGGCATCATCTTGAGCCGGGCACGAAGTTACTTTACTGTCAATGAGAATCAGTTCAAAAGATTCACCAGTGTTATCAGATTCACTCTTTTCATCGATTTGTTCATCAGAATCTATCATTGCAAGAATTGAATAGTTGCCTCCAGGAGTGTTTGAAGGAATCGTCAGTGAGAGCTGGAAGAGCCCACTTTCATTGATGTCTAAGGCTGAGATGCTCATGTTGCCTATTTCTACATCATGGTCGGCAAGATCGCCATCAACTGAAAGCCATGCGGTGAGTAAAGATGTGGGAGCAATCTGCGTCCCACTGTTGTTCACTTCTACATCCAAGGTAATGCTGTTTCCAGCACTTGCAGCAAGCGGCGCAGTGATATTTTCAATGACTAAGTTCGCTGCTGGAGTTGAGTAGTTTGTCCAAATATCTAACGTCCAATCAACACCTGTCCCTGAGCGAGAGAGATTGACGTAATAGGTCCCACCTACACCGTCATACGAAGTGCCAAATGTGGAGACGAATCCTTCGGTTGCTCCAAATGAATACGCGTAATCAATGAATTCGAGATTTCCATCGACCAATTCAATGTAGACAGCAACGGATTCGTTGATGCTGAGCGTGGCATCGATGGTATGATTTGCAGGGACGGTGAAAGCGAAGACATCATTTTCATCAATTCCATCGATACATCCAGTGTATGATGCAGTGACATTGGTTCCCATTACAGTGGCATTCGCTTCGTTTTGTGGGGCATCAGTTCCAAGTCCGGCATCATTCTGCCCATTTGGGTGAAGGTCATCGCACGATTCGCCAATGAGCATAACGCCCGTTGAAGCAAGGAAATTATTCGATTCATTTTGTTCTGTTAGGTTATCATATCCATCAACAAACAGCAGCCAGTAATAGGTGCCATTTGCTAAAGATGATGGGAGGAGAACTTGAGCCGTTGTCGTCCGACTGGTATTTTCAGCTAATGCAGCCTCAGCTTGTGAAGTATCGATTAAATCGTCAAAAGAATCATACGTTTGGTCAGTTGAGAGAACAAATTGAACTTCAAAGGCATCCGATGTGGTGTTGTAAATATTTTCAACAACATACTCGACATTGACCGTTGAACCAGGTTGACCCGTCGTAGGTTCGACAATGGATGAAAGGATAAGGTCAGGGCGAGGCGGTGTATTGTTTGTCCAAGTGCGGAGCGAATACTGCCCATCGCCACTGTAAACGAGAACTTCAATGTAAAAAGTTCCAGCATTGCTGGAAAGTGAAGTTCCAGAAGTAGTCACCTTTTCCAATGCAGTTACAGACTCTGAAAAATCGAGGTACGAACCGGATGAATCGATGAGGTAAAGATCGAAATCCATGCCGCTTGGAACGACTAATTCAACATCGACGTCTTTTCCTGCAGTCATGGTAATTTCATACCAATCTTCAGTATCCGTAGAATCAATACACCCTTGAACGCCAGATTGCCCACTGTTTGGGTTTGTTCCAAGACTGCGAGATGTATTGGCGTCACTTCCAGCATCACCGGGAGTTCCAGCATCTGATTGTGCTACACAGGCAGCACGCCCACCGGTTGTAGATTTTTGTAAAGGCTCTTTAAACAAAAGTTGAGTTGGTTGATTCACCACGGGAACATTGAGATATTTTTCCGATGAACTCTGTTCGAAATCATTTGACTCATTCAATGCTGATACCATTGGTATCATTGCTGCAAAAAGAAATAGAAAAGTGAGGCTTATTGCCGTCCGTTGAGCATTCTGCATAGCCTAACGACCACATGGTCCATTATCAAACCTCGGATGTTTGATTCAAGCGAATGCTCGGTCAATTTCGCTTGATAAATTCTCAAAGCGCCCTGCAAGTTCTTCCATTGCTCCGTTGAAAGCTTGTTCTGGAGTAAGACTTCCATCAGTTTCGTAATTGAATATGTATGAGCCTTCAACAGGTTCCATGACGATTGCATTATCGAAGTCACCATCACGGTTTGTACCTTCACCGACTTGGTGGAGGGCGTTTTCAAGGTCAAGAAGGTAGTTGATGTTTGTCAATTTCTTGTCTTTGCCGAAAAGCTTCGCATCGATCTGTGTTCCATCACTTGTTTTGAGGTCGAGTTCAAACAAAACCTTGGCCTTTTTCGCATCTTTCAATGTTGCAACATGGTGTTGTCGGAATCCGACAGCAGCAACTGGCGACCACTTGGCGTGGTCTCGGCCGCGGCCGAGAGTTGCAAATGCATAAAATTCAAGATACTGGCCCTTTGAAAGAATAGTCAATGGGATTCGCTTGTGTTCTTCTCGAATGTCAAACATTTGGTCAGAAATGGTTGTGAGGTCTCCAGCATAGACTGTGCGGTATTCTTCATCAGATTCTTCTGAAGGTCCTTCTTTGCGGATGTGGTAGAGAACTTGGCAGGTCATGCAACCCTTGGATTCTTCAGCCATGTCTTTGCAAGTTGGGCAGTCTTCAGGGAAAGAGATGCCTTCACCTGGGTAAGTTGGTACTGGAATCATGGCCAATCGGTGAGCGATTGTTTCATCAGGCAAAACGTTGACTGATTCGAAAACCTGTCCTTTGTTATCTTGATGAGTTCCTTGATCGAAATTTACACTGTCAATTGCCAACTTAGGGACATCAGCAATAAGGGCACGGCGAATTGCATTCACCTGTGCAGCGTCTGTTTCTTCCAAAAGAATTCGAATTGCATTGCCTCTTGGCCATCCATCAACGATTTGTACTTTCATTTTTTCCACCTCAAAAATCAAACACGGCGGCCACGACGGCCACCCTTCTTCTTTGTACCATCGTGAGCAATTGGCGTCACGTCTTCGATACGAGTGATTGTCATTCCAGCACGAGTAAGTGCAC
>Ga0302114_10002860_pt1 | contig 10975 bp, 9 predicted proteins | sample AG5_Surface_MG_FD_203107 | JGI IMG/M metagenome (GOLD analysis project Ga0302114, IMG submission 203107) | Marine microbial communities from Western Arctic Ocean, Canada - AG5_Surface | ecosystem: Environmental > Aquatic > Marine > Oceanic | place: Canada: Western Arctic Ocean | collected...
CGAACTGCCAATTGGGTTGTGGCATTGGCGACAACGGTTCCATTCTGGATCAGCTTGGTACTGGCGGCAGCCATGGGGCGGGCAAGTTGCTTGAACATGTGTTTATTGAGTTTTTAAGATCTAGTGTTGAAGTAGTTGAATAAGAAGTTGCCAAAAAAAAAGATTTTTGTCAAATTTGTGGTCAGTCAAACCCAAAATACTGTTTTGCCAAGAGAAGCCAAACCATCCGCATCAATCGGTCCCGACGTCTTTTTACATTGATATAGACCTTTACTCTGTGGAAGGAGATCTGAAACCCGGCACAGACTTCCCCAGCCTGTGTGAAAGCAACCTGCACCAGCTGGAGAAAGCGAGGCCTGGCAAGCTGGAGCTCTACCACACCTCAAATATGAGTGGTTTATCTTTGTGTAATGTGTAAGAATGTAAGTGTCTGGTTGAAAGACAAGTTTTTTTTGTGTTGAAGAATTGATATTCAATGATATTCAATGATTAGTCTTCTCTTTTAGATTTCCACCTGGTTGGGGTGATCTGGACGGGGAGGTGGGCAGGGGATAGGAAGGACAGGATCTCGGAGGTGACATCGTAGCCGCCGTCGTGCACGCACTCGCCGAGCCGCCTCATAACCTCCTCGAGGGGTGAGGTGTTTTCGTTTAACGACACAAATTCCCACTTGTAGACGATGTGGAGAATGAGGTTGAGGATGGGGGTGAGGCCCGTGAGGCGGTACTCTCGGCAGGGGGTGATTCTAACCGTGTGGTCGTAGTTGGCCGAAACAATGTAGTTGGAATCGGCCGTGATGGTGAGCTGGTAGGTGTAGAATTCCTGCTCGAACGTGTGCTTGAGCTCGAAAGTCTCAGCATCCCAGATCTTTATATCTTTGTCGTAACTGGCACTCACAAGAATACGCCCGTTGGGGGAGTATGAGACGCTCCAGACGGTAGAGGTGTGAGCCTGGTCGATGCTCTTCACCAAGCTTCCATCGGCAGGGTTCCAAAATTTGATGGATTTATCCATACTTCCCGAGCAAAGGAGTTTGCAGTCGGGAGAGAACGAGAGGGACCTGACGCCCCTGGTGTGGCCCTCCAACGTGTGCGCTAAGATGGCACTTCCCTCTTTGAAGCTGTAGAGGTTGATGGACTTGTCGAAGCTTCCAGTAGCCAGCTGCTTGCCGTCGGGGGAGAAGCACACTGCAAGAATCGAACTCGCGTGATCCTCAAGCACTTCCACTCTCGCCCACTCGCCACCTTCCCCCGGCTCCGACCAAATCATCACCTCCCCATCATCATCACCCGAAGCAATGTGGGAGCCTGATGGAGAGACGGTGACGCAATGAACAGCACCAACGTGTCCCACCAAAATCTGGACCAATTCAAGGGAAGGGCTAAGTATCTTCAGTTCTCCCCCCCCATATCCCTGATATACACCGCCACAAGCCACAAGACCCGAGCCATCCGGAAAATAGTAAAGACTCTTTATTTCTCCGACAAAAATATTGTCAGCTCGATATTCTACAATGCCAGTCTTAGTCGAATGGACAATTATGGTGCCGAAGGCACCTGAAACCACATAGCTGTTGTCCTGTGACAAGGCCAGACAATTGAGATAAATGGAATGCCCAGAGAGGATACCTGTAATCATCCCAGACTAAATTGATTGACAGATTGACGTGGGACGAGGGCTGCTAAATTTTAGCCCTTGATTTAATATTGACTTAATTTGGTGCATTAAAAGTTGGCACTGATATCATGGATCTCCACTTTAAACTTGAGCACCTCGAAAATGACTTGACGAGTATCTCCAGCCTGGAGAAGAAAATTACTGGTTTGCTCAATCTCCAAGGAATCATCGTAATATACGTTGAGGGTGGAGAGGCTCATTTCTGTGTCCAAAACCCCGACCCTCTCGAAGGTGGAGCCCAAATAGTCGGTGAAGGAATCTGTCAAACACTAAAACAATATGAATGCACGATGGTTGATGTCGACGAGGATGAAGACGTTTTCGTTAATGAAGAGGAAGCTGTTGAACTGTGGAGGGTGGACAACGACCGGACTAGCCATCTGCCTCCTTTCCCCAGCCCAGACGGCCATCTTGTCAATCCGTCGCACGAGATCAACGAGAAACCGCAAACCGATATTTTTGCTCCTCAGCTCCTCCGAGACCCAAACTTGTTCACGTTCGATAATGTGCGTCGGGTCAGCATCGAGAATATTGGGCAAGAGAAGTGGGAAGAGCCCGTAATCATCACAACAAATATCAGCTCAACCAGTAGCAGTAGCTGTTTGAGCTGCGACACGCTAGTAGAGTGTTTTGGTGAAGCCGAGGTCCGGACAGGAAATAGGGAAACTCTGAGCGAAAATGGTTTCAACAATAGCGCGCCGATGAAACTTTGCGATGCGTTAGGACCCGGAGGTGGAGGCGCTTCACCAGAGTGCAGCCGAATAGTTTTCAGCCCTCTTACTGAGGTTCCTGCAGAGTTGCAGCAAAACCTGGTAAAACTTTCCAAAGTTTTCCCTAATATTGGACCAATAGGACCGAACAAAAAATTCACGCTGTGCATCGGAAGTTCGGGGTTCGGGATAGGCTTTCACAAGCACAATGCGGCACTGTTCTTGCTTGTCGAAGGAAGAAAAAAATGGTACATGAGCAGCGAGGACGTGGAAAACGATTTACCGACGCACCCTGGTTTTTTCAAAGAGAAAAGCAGCCACAAGGTTATCCAAGTTCCTGGCGAGATTCTCTTCGTACCGGAGTTGTGGTACCACGAAATATACAATTTATCTTACACTGCTGGCTTACAAGCTTTGCCGTGTTAGAGTTGGAGTCCAAGAGATAGTTAAGTTAGTCAATAAGTTATTGTTTTTTAAATCTTTTCATCGTTCTATTTGCTGACTCTAAATATGTCTCACAACTTTCTCGTAATCTCCTTGAACTCATCATAACCTACCAAGAGCAAAGCACTCCCAAACCCCCTTATTACATTCGGTCCCAGTCCTCTGTAAAACCCTCTCACGCCCTCGCTCGCCATGATGCTCCTGCAAGCACCTAAACTACTGCTGTACCCCTGCACCTTGCCTGTCTGCATCATGAGCCGCCGCCGGATGCTATCGATCGGGTAGCAAATCGTACCGGCTGAGATGCTCACTACGCTGGCAATAGTGTACCGCTCCTTAAATCCCAGATTTCCATTTCCATTCAAATAGATCACCTCGTTCTTGACAAAATCGTACCCTCCCATGTGTAGCGCTCGGAAAAGAACATTCCCCCCCAGTGCGATGCCGAATCCTCTGTAAAGACCTCGAACGCCGTCTGTTTCTATTGCCTTGCGAACAACATCTCGTATCCCGTTCGGGAACTCCCTCGGGTGCTTCACGCCACAAGGCTTAACCCCCGCCCCCGGAAGCTGCGTACCTGCATCCATTGCGAGCCGCGTTCGGGCGTACTCCAAGGGGTAGAACATTGTGGTTGCAGCCCCCCCTGCCAGCCCACCCGCGAGTACACTGCCCAAAAAATACCATTTTTGTCCCTTCAAGTCGTTGTCGCTGATCAAGGGCATGAATATTTCGCGAAAGTAATCTTTCAGGGCGAAATTCGTCGCAGAGGAACCAGCCTGGCGAAGCACATTCGGAAAGTTGCCACGCCAAAATGCGAGGAAGCCTTGTTCTCGGAAAACACGAATGAAAGCATTGGAGGCAGAGGTGTATTTGGTTGTGTGGGTGAGGGTGGAAACGGGGTCGGAAAAAGATGAGAACTTCTTTGCTGTGTTTTGGAGCTGGAGAAGGAGTTTCACCCGCTCTATTGGTGCCATTGCCGTTTTTGTGACCATCCCTGCTATTGCTCCAGCCAAGGCATCACGGTGGAGGTACTGCCCCTTCAAATGTGAAGGTGAGGCTGAGGGTGCGAGAAGTACAGGGGGGATTGGCATTGAGGCGAGTGTCATTTAACGATTGGTGGAGAACCCATAAACTCAAGGCAAAATGTTAAAATGTCAACCTGCCACTGAAATCACAGAAAAACTTAAAAAACTACAAAAGAACGTAGTACCAGTTCAAGATCATGAGCAACTTCACTCCCGTAAATCAAGTGCGAATTACGAATGTAGCTATTGTTAGATTACAGAAAGCCGGCTGTAAATTTGAGGTCGCTGCATACAAGAACAAGGTAATCGACTTCCGCCAGGGAATTGAAAACGACCTTGAAGAGGTCTTTCAGATCGACAACGTGTTTGAGAATGTGTCCAAGGGCCTTCTTGCTAAGAAATCGAACCTTGAGAAGGCCTTCGGAACGACTGATTCTGCTGCAATTTGCAACCTTATCCTCCACACTGGCGTCCTTCAGGTCTCTGCCCTGGAGCGCAATGCGCAGATTTCCCAGACTCTTCGAGAGATTACAAATATGATTGTGACAAAATGCGTTGAATCCACCTCCAAGCGGCCATTCACCTTTGCAATGGTTGAGAACGCTTTGAAGGTGAGTCTCGCTCAGTCTCCGTTTGCCTTTGAGGAAGACGAGAATACGAGCCATTACTAAACTAATGTTCTTTGCTCGGCGCAGCAAATTCATTTCAACGTTCACCCCACGAGGAGCGTCAAGCAGCAGTTCCTTGAGGCGGTGGCAGGCTTAAAAAAGAGCAAGCTTCTCAACATTGAGCGAGCGAAAATGCTCGTCAGGGTAAAAGTTGAGTTTAAAAACGAGCTGCTGGAGGCGGAATTGCTGAGCACATTTGCCGATAGTTTGGCCAAGGCAGACAACGCGAACGAATTTCTGGTTGACCCGGGGATCTTCCGAGCTCTGACTGAGCTGGTGGCAAACGAGGTATACGGTGGAAATTTGGAGCTGTTGAATTTGAACGTCCAGACCGAGGGCGATGTGGACTTTGGTAATGATAATAGCAATGATAATAGCAACGATAATGGCAATGATAATGGCAATGATAATGGCAATAGCAATAGCAATAGCAATAGCAACAATGACGCGGCGGTTAATTTCGTAACCACGAGTGTCGACCAGGTGTCAATCAATGACGACGATGACGACGACGATCACAGCATAACCAATTCCCAGCAGAAGAAAAAGAATCAGAAAAAATCAAAAAAGGCTGCAAGAAGAGCAAAGGAGTTAGAGGACGAAAAGAAGGCGGCAGTGGCCAAGGAGCTAGCACGTCGCGAAACGCGAGAGCAGCAGAGAGAAAATACCTCCGCCACCACCACTGAGGGTGCAAGTGCTAGTGCAAGTGAAAATGGTGATACCAAATCATGCACGACGTGCGGCGGCGCGTTCACCCCGAAGGCGTATCGTGAACATTTCCGGAGTGATTGGCACCGATACAACCTCAAACTAAAAATGCAAAACGCTCCAATTATGTCGTTTGAAGAATACGAAATGGAAAAAGATGACATTCTAATGATGTAAAGAAGTAGTTTTTGTGATTTTGTGATGGATCGTAATATAATTTATTTATTTTTTCTAGCAATTAGCAGGCAGCCGCCATAGTCTTCAAGTCCTCGACCAGTGTCTGCATGTTCCTTCCCTCCTCGTACTCGTCCAAGCACGTGTCAATTGACTTGTCTCCGCCGGTGAACCTTGCCAACAGGGCGCTTCCCTGGACGTTCGTGATTACCCCCTGGCTGCTCAACTCGCTGATGAGCATTGTGAATATGTACCGCCTCTCCATTGGGGAGAACCTGCACCGAGCGAAGCGAGGCGAAGCGAGGCGAATGTAATTGAATGGTTTTAATGTTAGTTCAGTTGTGGCTCGTATTCTCGTCTTCCTCAAAGTCGCTCGAATCGCTCGCTCACCTGTCAACGTTTTCGTTCTCCTCCGTGGGTGGTTTGGTAATCTCCGCTTTGACTTCCTGTTCCCCGGCGACGCCTTCGCCGCTCAAACTCGCAATGGTCCTTCGAATGATGCGCCTCAAGCTATCCTGAAGCTCCTGCCCGTCCGTGGTGATCCTGTAGGCCTCTAAAGCGCCAGTGATCCCTGGGTCCGATCGGCTGATGCAAAGTCGTAGAGCGGCCGTTTCCATCTGCGCCGAGAGAAGACAGGCGCATTTTTAATGAAGCACGAGCGAAACGAGTGAAGCGAGCAAAACGAATTGAGGGGAATAACGTTAGTTTAGTGGTGGATGTGGCCATTATGCCTGTAGCCATTTCGCGGGATTCATCGCGAGTATGCTCGTCTTCCTCGAAGCGCGCGCGCGTCGCGCGCGCACCTCGTTCAGGTCCATGGCATCGACTTGGGCCAGAAACACGTCGTAAGCTGTGCTCTCGTCCAGATCCTCGCTGCTGCTGTCGTCGTCTTCCTCCTCCTCCTCCTCCTCCTCGCTTTCCTCCTCCTCCTCTTCCTCGCTCTCCTCGTCGTAATCCTGACTTCCCCGTCCCATCTCACCCTCGATATCACCGGCCAACAGCTCTCCGGCGGCCTGAGCCACCCTCTTCAGTGTGGTGGTTAGGGTGAAGACGTCCTTGGAGCTCTCGTACATCAAGAACGCATCGTCGATGTGGGGGTCCTCCTGGTCCACCAAGAGTTCAATGATGACAGTTTCTGCATCATTCAGAACCAAGCTCGAATGCATCATCCGAACAATCTCAACGCGGTCGCTCTTGTTGAATATCAGCGAGTCGTTGTTGCTATTGTTGTCGTCGTTGTCGTCGATGTGACCGGGACCAGCGCCAACAAACGCGCCTCCGTGTCCCTCGTCAAAGCTGGTGCTGTAAGTCCTCAGCTCGACGCCCTCGTCCTCCTCGCTCCTGTTGTTGTCCCTGGGAATTCCTCCCTCGTCATCACTATTCTCATCGTTCTCGTCGTCGTCAGCAGGCGCCACGGTAACAACACCGTTCTCGCTCATGGCAAATGAGCTGTGTCGACGAGATCCGTACGGCCCGGCCTCCAGCTCACGCTTGCAAATCCTCATGCACGTGTCGACCAAGTCGTCCAGAGCAATCTGCGCCGAGTGGAAATGGAGTTAGTTTAGTTGACTCGGCTACATATTCATTTCATATTCATATTCTCGTCTTGGCTCACTCCACTCACCTCCATCAAGGATTCTGACTTTGACTCCTCCACGTTCTCCCCCGCAATGGCGGTTAGCATGTCGTGGTATACGTCAAAGGCGGCCAGAATTCGGGTGTCGTTATCCTTGGCAAGCTGCGCCGAGCGAAGCGAGACGCAATTTTAATAAACCACGAGTGCAGCAAGCGAGCCAAAAGAATTGTGTGGGTTAGCTTAGTAGTGGATGTAGCCGTTATGTCTGTAGCCATTTTGCGGGATTCATCGCGAGTATTCTCGTCTTCGTCAAGGCTTGCGAGCTGTGAGCGAAGCGAGCCAGCAACGCCTACACTAGTTGCAACTAGCTCGCTTCGCTTGCTGTGAGCGAAGCGAGCCAGCAACGCCTACACTAGTTGCAACTAGCTCGCTTCGCTTGCTGTGAGCGAAGCGAGCCAGCAACGCCTACACTAGTTGCAACTAGCTCGCTTCGCTTGCTGCTCGCTTCGCTTGCTGCTCGCTTCGCTTGCTGCTCGCTTCGCTCGCTGGCTCGCATGCTCGTCTTCATCAAGGCTCGCTCACCTTTAGGAGAACGGCGCGCTCGGCAACAGACGCCAAGCCAGCATCGTGGAGCATCACAATTAAGTGAGACAGGGAGCTGGGGTGGGTGAGCATCTCGAGGGTGGGGTATTGGCCGCCATCCGAGTCCTCGGCCTCGCCCTCGCCCTCGTCCTCGTCGCCATCGTAGTCGTTGGTGAAGTTGGTGGAGGTCGTCATCAGCGATCCCTGCGCCGAGCGAAGCGAGGCGCATTTATAATTAAGGACGAGCGAAAAAACGAATGAAGGCGAGCCAAACGAATTGGGTGGGTTAGCTTAGTAGTGGATGTAGCCATTATGTCTGTGGCCATTTCGCGCACTTCATCGCTCACCTTCCGGGACGAGATTGCAACGTCGGATGCAAAATCATCTATAGAAAGGGATCTTCGACGTTCGACGGCAGAAATTGGGTGCACCTTGTGGCCGTCGACCTCGGAGTCGTCTCCAGTCTCATAGTCGTCCTCGGTGGAGTAGTTGGAGGAGTTGGAGGAGGCTGAGGCTGAGGCTTCGTTTTCGAAATTCTCCTCCTCCAGAAGCTGCTTCACCCGGGGAGCGCCCTCCTCGGCCAGCATCTTCAACGTGTCGAACAAGTCCTCCAGGTCGTTGTCGGAATGGAAAACTTCAAGGGCAGAGAGGAGCACGTTCGACTTCTTCTTGCCGAGCTCGATAAGCGCAATTGCGCCCTCCTCGTTGATGACCTGCTTGGCCATGAGCAGCTCAATGCACTGCATGAGAACTTTCATGAGTTGGTTGTCAAGCTCTGGGTCGGACTCGGACTCGGATCCGGACTCTACCTCGGATTCGGAATCGGCCTCGGACTCCTCCTCCTCCTCGTTGTCGTTGGCGCCCGTCTTGACAGTCTCGTTGGCAACCCACTCAAGGGTGGACAAAAGATCCTCGAGATTGGCGTTGGCCTTGAACGAGTCGGAGAGGGCCGCGAGCAAAATGGGGGCCTTGGCCCGAGCGAGCTGCAGGAGAGCATTCGCGCCGTCGGGGGTGATCTGGCCCTTTTTCAGGAGGAGCTGGACGCACTGGTCGAGGACCCGCGTGAGCTGCTCGTCGAATGCCTCTGGGGCAGCTTCCTCCTCTTCCTCGTCCTCTTCTTCCTCCTCCTCCTCCTCCTCCTCCTCCTGCTGCTGCAGCGCCGCGTTTGCCTCGTTGACCTGGGCCTGCGCAACGTCGTGCTCGTGCAAAGTCTCTGCGATCTGCTTCAAGCTGCTGAGCAAAAACTCGAGGTCCGAGTCGTTGTTGAAATTCTCAAAAAGCTTCATCAGCAGGGGGAGGGAGGTCTTGGCGTGCTCGGCGAGGGAGACCGCAGCCTCGCGGGAGACCATTTGCCTCGCGAGAAGTAGCTCGAGGCACTGGGAGAAAACTGCGTGGAACTGGGTGAGAAGTTCCGCCTGAATTTCCTGGCCTTCGGGGGAGTTTTCCTCGACCTGCGACTCCTCCTCTTCGTGTTCGTCTTCGTCTTCGGTCTCTTCCTCCTCCTCCTCCTCCTCTTCCTCCTCAGGCGTCACGAGCTGCGTCAACATGGTCAGAAAGCTCCTGGCGTCCTGGGTGGTGACGAACTGTTGGTAAATCCTCTGCAACACCGTGTTTCCGCCCGCCATCGACGTTAGGAGCGCGGTGGCTGCGTCCTTGGTGATGTGGTTGTGCTTGACGAGGAGCAGAATCGCGTTTTGGAAGCCTATGGGAACCTGCCTGGCTGATTCTGAGTCTGATTCCGAGTCTGAGTCTGATTCCTCCTCCTCCTCCTCCTCCTCCTCATACTCCTCCTCATACTCCTCCTCCTCCTCGTCCTCATCCTCGTAGCCAGCACCTTCCTCTTGATCCATCTCCATCCTCCTCTGGGCAGCGTTCAAAAACCTGAGGATGCTGTCCAGCAGCTCCTCAACGTTCTGGTCGCCGATGAACACCTCGTACGCCGCGCTCAAGAACTGGTTGGAGGAGGTCGCAGCCGGGTCGCTGCTCGTGACCATGTCCAGCAGGAAGTCCTTGGCCTCCGGGGTGATGCGGTTCTCGGTGATGAGCTTGTCGCAGGCGAAGGTCATGACCTGGCTGATGTCCGGGATGCTGTAGTTGGAGGAGTTGGAGGAGTCAGAGGCGTTGTCGTTGTCGTCGTTGTTGCTGTAGTTGGTGCCGGTGCCGGTGCCGGTGCCGTCGTCTACGGGCATCCCCTGCACGGGCTCGAGCATCGACTCGATCTGGCGCAAGGTGTCCATTAGCTCATCCAGCTCCTCGTCGGCCCGGTAGGCCTCGTAAGCGGCGACAACCATGTCGTTCTGGTTGAGGATCGCGTTGAGAAGGGCAACGTAGCCGGCGCTCCCGTTCTGGAGGTCTTCCCCCTCGAACAGCACCTCGGCGATGTCCACGAGCTGCACACACAAAAGTGAGTGAGAAAGGAGTGAAATTAAAAAATTTAAAAAATGAAAAAAGAAAAAATGAAATTTGGAGCCCAAAGAAATGAAACAAAATGAACTCACCTCCTCCATGCACGAGTGGATGCGCCTGCCGCCCTCGCCCTCCTCGGTCCACCAGTTGTAGACGTTTTGAAGGACCTCCTGGAAGTAGTTGGCGTCCTGAACCCACTCAGCCACGCGGTAGCCGGCCTGGATGACCGAGTCCATGGAGGGGGGGGATTGGACCAGGTCGATCAGGAGGGTGCCTGCGACTGAGGGGAGGGAGCTGTTCGCCACGAGTTTGGAGATAAACGCGGTGATCACTCGAGTGAGGTCGCGGTCCGCTTCGCTTTGGGCTTGGGCTTGGGCATGGGCATGGGCTTGTGGTTGGGAAATATTTAAGTGGGATTGGGGGGGGGTGGGGGGGGAGACTCCGCCACCGGCACCGGCACCGCCACCGCCACCGCCACGGGAATTATCGTCTATCAGGGATGCTTGGTACTGGTCTTGGTCATAGTCATAGTCTACTCCAGGAATAAGGGAGGAGGATATGGAATAGTCGTTGTCGTTTGGGGGCAGGGGCAGGGGCAAGGGCAGGGGCAGGGAGGGGGGGAGGTTTGCACGCGAAACCTGATCAACCTGATCAACCTGATCAACCTGATCAACCTGATCAAGGTATTGCTGCTGCAGCATTAGCTGGTTTTTCTGGTGCATGATCAGCTCCTGCTGGGAGGAGAGCTGGGAGGCAAGCTCAAGCTCGGCGGTGGAAGGATCGGTTTGAGGGGAATAGAGGAAGTTGCTGTCTATGAGGAGCTCGTAATCGTGGCCCTCGCCGATCAGAGCTTCGGGTGCCTGGGAAGCAAGGGAGAGGGGAATCACTGCTGATGTGGTTGAATCCACGATACCCAGAATGCACTCGGGAGGGAGCGAGAAGGCAGCTGATAAGACGGAGGAAAGTTCTGAAGGTTGTAAGCCGGAAAATAGGGCAATGTGGTGG
>Ga0302114_10002861_pt1 | contig 10974 bp, 11 predicted proteins | sample AG5_Surface_MG_FD_203107 | JGI IMG/M metagenome (GOLD analysis project Ga0302114, IMG submission 203107) | Marine microbial communities from Western Arctic Ocean, Canada - AG5_Surface | ecosystem: Environmental > Aquatic > Marine > Oceanic | place: Canada: Western Arctic Ocean | collected...
CGTCGACTCGTCAATCTTTGGCACCTACAACACCGCTTGCACGTTCATCAAGCACATGAAGTACGACAAGGCTGAGCTGGTCGAAATTGAGGCCGTCCTCAAACCGGTTCGCAAGTGCGACGTCTGCAGCTCCCTTCCCGCCAAACCATGCGCCCGGTGCAGAAACACCTTCTACTGTTCCCCCTCCTGCCAAAAACTAGCCTGGAAGAAGCACAAGAAGACGTGCAAGGCGCCGACCACCCCTCCAGCCACCTCTTCCTCCCTCCGCACCCTCCACAAGGGCATTTCCCTCCTGAATATGTTCATTCAGAGGCCTGGAGCTGGAGACGGACCCACAAGTGTGGTATTAGATTTCCTTTGCAACACGGAATGCTGATAAACACAAATATATCATTGGAATTTCGAAAATCAATTCAATTCGGTACAAAGCCACTTTTGCTCCCTCCAGAATCACTTGGAGGTGGCGCCACGCTACTAAAAGAGTTTCGCCTGCTTCCTGCCACGCTCCCTTCAAGTCCAAGTCCAAGTTCAAGCTCGATTTCGCTCCCCTCTCTCTCTCCCCCCTGCTCGTCAAAATAAACCTGCCACTCCACGTTCTTGTGATTTGCATCGTCCCTCTCCTCCTTTAAATTTTCAATCACCTGTAAGGCCTCCTCCAAGTCATACGCAAGATCGCTATTCTCAAGCCTCAATTCTTCGGTTTTTCTCTCCTCCAACATACTAGTGGCGTCTGCTCCCGCCATCACATCGTTCAGCCCCTTCATCTTCAAGTTCTTGAACTTGTCCCTCCCCACCTCTAGCAAATCGTTCTCCGCTTCCAAGTCGTCAATATTCAAACACAGCGCCGCGATTTTGCACTGCCCCAAAATAACCTGCGTCTGCTCGTTACCGCTCGCGACGATCTCCAGCTCGCTCATTGTCTTTGTGTTGCTCATCCATCCGCTCATTGGCGATTCCTGAAGCGACGCCAAATTGAAGTCCACAATTTCCTCTCCTTCCTCTTCTTCGTCTCTCTTCTGCTCGTTCTTCTTCTTCAGCCGCTGAATTAAGTTCGACTTGGCCACCATTTCTTTCAGCTTCTTGTTCTCGCCGTGATGGTCCCTCGCGTTTCCTTCTAGCTTGAGTTTCTCCGCCCTTTCCTTGCTCAATCCGCTGTTGAGAATCTCGATCTGTTGCTTCAGCACTAACGTCTGCAAATGCTGCGAAGATTGATTTGTTAGTTGTGTTGTGTTGTGTAATGTGTTGTGTTGTGTTGTGTGTACCCCCCCCCACCCCCACCCCCACCCCCTTTCCGCTGCGCTCGGCTTTCCGCTGTCTCACCTTCTGACTCTTCGCGCTCGTAAGATCTTTCTTCGCCTGCTCCGTTTGCTTCTCCCTCGTCCTCCTGACCAGCTGCTCCCCAGCCAACTTTGCGCAACACTCAATATACTTCTTATTCGTCTCACTTGCCGCATGCTCCATCTTTATCCGAGCCAAATTCGCGTCTTTCGTTCTACCATTTGCTTCAACAATCGCGTGGTCCCTCTCCCTGAGCTGGCGCTCGTAGTCCTTCCGTATCTCGCTCATCCTCTCGTCGTTCATTTCGATCTTGGCTTTCAGCGATTTTGCAATTTCTCGCTGGAAATTTTCCTTCTCCTTGGCAAGTCGAATGGATTGGGCTAGGCGCCAATTTAGTAATTTTTCGGATTTCGTTAACGCTGTGTTTTCTGTTAAAAGCGCGTGAACGTTTTTGTTGTGCTTTATTTTACTCTTCATTGGGTCGATGTTGTGCTCCTTGGGAGGGTGTGTGTGAATGTACTGGTTATGATTTGGAATTGTTGTTGTTGTTGGTTTTTGTGTCGGTATCGGTGTCGGTGTTTGTGTTGGTGTCGGTGTCGGTGTCTGTGTCGGTGTTTGTGTCGGTGCTGGAGTGTCCCCCCGACCGGCAACAGCTGCCGTTCTGGGACGCTCAACTTTTTTATCCGAGTCCACAGTTGCGCCCAAAACGCGGGCGTCGCCGGCGGATTTCGGACGATTGGGTTTCGAACCCAACGGGGGGTACTTCTTTATTTCGGGGTGTTGGTGGTGTTTGTTTGGTGTTGGAGGTTTCGGTGGTGGATTCGGATTTATAACTTCGTTTGTTGTTTCGGGGACAATTTGCTGCTGCTGCTGCTGCTGCTGCTGCTGCTGCTGCTGCTGCTGCTGCTGCTGCTCATTCGTAATATCGCGTAACCGCGCAACCGCGGAAGTCCCACCACCCTTTGCCGAGCTAGCCCGTGTTACTGCAGCAGCTGGTTTCTTCTTTTGCTCGGAGAATTTCTTCTTCGCCGAAACGTAATCGTTACAAATTTTTTCAACAACAGAATCCAATTCCTCCGAATTTTTGCTGCTATTTCCCACGCGACAGAGCTCAGAAGCACGCTTGTACCAATGCAAACACTTGTCCCCTTGAGTGAATTCAGTCTCAACCGCAAGATTGTGGCAGGCAATTGCCAGAGCGGAAATTGTTTTGGAAATAAGCATCGGGGTGAGATTTGTTGGATCGTTTTCCTTGTTGTAGGCGTTCAGTTCTTTTTTGCAGTGGGTGACAGCAAGCTGATCAAGAGTTAGTTAGTTAGTTAGATAGTTAGTTGTTAGTTAGTAGTTAGTTAGTCACTCACCTTGGCGTGCTTTCTCGCCTGCTCGTGCTCGCCCAAGCTCGACAAAATTGCGCACATGTTGCTGTGGCTCACAGCTTGCTGCTGGTGCGGCACTTCGTCCTGGGAAGAATCCGCCACTGCCTGCTTCAACAGATCGAGCGCCTTGTCAAGCTGATTCTTGCTCTTGTACATGCACGCCATGTTGTTCAAGGTTACAGACCTGAGGGTTTTTATTGGAATCGGAGAATTTTCCAGCCCGCTCATGCTCGTTAGTTTCAATGCTTTCATGAGCCAAACTTTCGACCGAGAAAAATCAGACTTGTTATCGTGGTTCATATTCATGGCTAGCTTGTTGAAACCCTCAACAACAGACTGGAAGAGGGAGACGTTTGTGTCGTCTTCGAAGCCAAACCCCCGAAGCCTTTCCACCAGCAGCTTGCCTTGTTGCTCTAAGTGCATTTCCATAATTTGTGGACGTGTTGGGGAGCTTTTTTTTGCTTAAAAGGTCAAATTAGCTGTTGGTGTTGGAAGTGTTGCATTTATTTGAGTGTGCTCAAATTCTTATTCACAAAAGCAAACTGCTAAAAAAGTATCTTCGCAACAGCAGCAAGAACATGAAACCTTTTGAAAACTATGTTGACACGAACCCCTCCCCGGAAAACCGGTACCATCAACATGCAATTACACCATCACCCAACGTTCACCAACAATATTCAACGATTAGCAATAATGCTCAACTCAGCATTCAACTCCAACGGGAGAAGCACAGATGCGAGCAAATTGCCGAAGATTTTCACCACCTCAAACAAAAACAAAATTCAAGTGAACAGAAGCATCAAGACGAGAAGCACAGGTGGGCGTCCCATACAAGCAACCAGCAGGTGAGTGAGCGAAGCTAGCGAGCTAATGTAGACGGACGGCTGCATTGGCTCGCTTGGTTCGCTCGTGCTTTCATTAATAAATAGGCCTCGCTTCGCTCGGCGCAGAACGAGATTTCGGACTTGCACGCGCGGTTGACCCAGATGAGTTTGGAGAAAAACTCTTTAGATAAGGAGCTGGACAGCACAAAGACTCAGTTCGTTACAATGAGAAAGTCTTTCGAGGGACAACTGAAGAAGTATACCAAGGTTTCCCAATCCACAATAACCCGGGCAGAGGACCAGCTCACGGTGTACAACGAGGAATGGGCCAACCGCCTGCACGAGTGTCGGACTAACCACGCAGCCCAGCTCAAGCAGGAGCAGCAGCAAAGCGAACTGCAGCTCCTTGACCTTCAAACCCAGTTCAACGAAGCGCACAATTTTTACCACAACGCAATGGAGAAGCTCAAGGGGGAGATTATGGAAGAGGAGCGAGTGAGAAGGAACATTGAAGCGCTATTTGAGGATTTGAAGTTGGATTTGAATCGCGAGAAGAGTGCGCGGAAAGCTCTAACCAAGCAATTGAAGAAGGAGCGGAGGTGGCGTGAGAGGTGCATGGATTTGACCAAAGACGTGATGGATTTACGGACTGAGGGAGGGGGGGGAGGCCGGGTTGGAGGGGGAGGGGGGGAGGAAATTGACATGGATTTGGACATGAATGTGAATATGTGTCAGCAGCAACAGCAAGAGCAATTCGACAACAGCAACAGCAACAGCAACAGCAACAGCAACAGCAACAGCAACAGCAACGTGGCGAATCAGTACATTTCTTCAGTTCAGGAACTTTTGCGAAACTCAAATGGAGGGTCCTCTCCACCCCCGCCGCCCATGCATATTAACCAGTTGAACACGAACGACGAATACAGTGGCAGTGAGCCGCTGTACCGTCGCTCTCAATCCCAATCCCAATCCCAATCCCAACACCCACCCAAACCCCCCCCAAGCCAACGAGACGCCGCGGCGACAACCTTGCTGCAGGAAGAGCGAAGAAAGAACAAGCTCCTATCAATGGAGCTGCTCCGCCAACGCCAAGTGCTCATCAACACGTCACAGCCAAACTCCTATCCGCACGTGGTGAACCAGCCCTATTTGGGCGTTGGTGTGGCACACCAACCAAATGCCACACACTACACTCAACTAAACGGCGTGGACAGGGAAGTTGCCGCCCTGAGAATTGCAGTCGAGCAAGCTGATATCGAGCACACGCTCGAGACAGAATTGCAGATTGAGAAGGACGTGGAGGTGAGCGAGCGAAGCGAGCGAGCCTTGATGAAGACGAGAAATATATACGAGCCACTACTAAAAAAACAATATATTTTTCCACTCAATTCGTATTCGCACCTTCTTCGCTTGGCGCAGATTCAAACGCTGAGGGATCAAGTTAACGACGAGAGGGACAGCTTTAAACAATCTAGCCTGAAGCTGGAAGTACTCGCCAAGGCTCACGACAAATTGAAAATCGAATCAGTGGAGAAGGAGGACAAGCGCCGAGAGGCGATTCAGGAGATTTTGAAGAGCTCCGAAATGATGCACACTGCGTTGAAAGAGGAGAAGGAGAGGTGAGCGAGCGAGCGATGATCCCGCGAAATGGTTACAGACATAATCATGGCTACATCCACTACTAAACTAACCCACTCAATTTACTTCGCACCTTCTTCGCTCGGCGCAGGCACCAACTCGACGAACAAAACATTCAACAGCTGTACGAGGAGAAATTTGCGGACATGTCTCGTCAGCACGACATTGAGCTGGACAAAATGAATCAGCGAATGCACATAGAAGCAGGAATGAATGAGGAGAACGAGAAGGAAAAGTGGCGGAGGGAGAGGTTAAAAAGTGTTCAATTTAGTCCAAACAAGGATTTGCAGGATATGCATTATGAAAACGAAGACGAAAATGAGGACGAGGAAAAGTAACATACCGGTAGAACAAATTTTTATACAGACAATTTCACAGATTTGCCGTGCCACCGTGATACTCGTTATAGTTCCAGTTGGGCCTGCTACCCATGTCAAAACACGGCCCCACAAACTTACTGCTGTACTTGGCCTCGTTCTTCATTCGGAACATTTCCTCCTTGCTTTTTTTGAAGGGATCATTTCCCATGTCCTCCAGCGTACTAAACCGCTTGTGGAACTGGGCGTACATGTGCTTTGTGAATTTTCGCACAAATTCTTCGTCTTGTTCTGGCTTCTCCGATACGAAGAACTTGCTATGCAGCTTGTCAACCTCGTGGTCCTCGATCGGGACTCTTGGAAACGGAAGTTTGGCCCCCTTTGAGTTTCTAGGGGTCATGTTCAAGTGCTTAGGGTACGGGTTGTGGGCAATTTCCGCCTTGATATTCTCCGCCAACCTGGCATTCGCTGCCAGCATCATGGGACCGAGCTCAACCAATGTTGGGTCAGTTTTAAAGGATCCAATGTCCCTCGATGATTGCTTAAAATAGTCTATTGGGATAATCGGCTTGCCAGTTTCGGAATCTTTTCCCTTGGGGCGGTAGTAGGGCGACCAAAGTGGGTGACCCGAACCGAAGTCAGCCTGCATTGCGAGCGAAGCGAGATTGTGCGCATTTTAATGAAGCAAGAGCGAAACGAGTGAAGCGAGCCAAAAAAATTGAGTGGAATAATGTTAGTTTAGTAGTGGATGTAGCCGTCTGCAGCAGCCATTTCGCGAGATTCATCGCGAGTATTCTCGTCTTCCTCAAAGGCTCGCTCGCTTCGCTCACTCACCTTTTTCTTGCTCAGCTCTCCCGCAGCGGAGCCGTCCCTCCCACTGCAAATAGCCTTGGAAGGAGACTTGTATCCAATCTGCCTCGCCGTAGGACGGCTGCTGTTCAGCATCTCGGGAGCATTGACCATTAACGCATATCCCTCGGGCTTCACGTCCGGCTCTGGCCGGGAAGAAAGGATCTGCTCCCGCTGGCGAGTGGCGCGGGCAGAACGAGGGTTTTGTCCACTGGCGTCTGAGTAGAGGCGCTCAGCCACACTCGACCTCTTCTTCATCTCGTACAAGGCTGCTTCACGATCCCAACCTGACTTAAGTTTTGGGGCTCTTGCTGCTACAAGAGAGTCCATTTTTGGATTTAATTTATTATAGAGGGATCGGTAAAGATGTTATATTACGGATGAGAAGTGCGCTGGGTTGTGCAGGGTTGTGTAAAGATTGGTAACTTAGGTTTTGTTGTTCAGTTGAGAAGTTAGGATTTTACGATTTTTCAATTTTTCTACAATTTTCAAGTCTTCAACTCACACAACTTATCAATCAATCATGCCCAAGAAGAAGGGGAAGAAGGGGAAGAAGGGGGCTGAGGAAGAAGGTGAGTCTGCACTTTGAAATGGCAACCTCTTTCAACTCATCAAAACCAACTCACACAACAACAACAGAGGTCAAGACCGACTGGGACCGCATGGACATAGACATGCTAAAGGAAGTGGTTCCGATGCTTGCCCAGCAGCTCGAGAAGTGCCAAGCTGATCGAAACTGGACCCAGCTGGAGAGAGATACGGTGCAAACCTTTTACGATGTGACACGAAATGAGGTGAAGGAGCTGGAGATGTTCATCGCCGCCAAGGACCGCCAGATGGAGTTAATGGAGGACAACCATCGAGTGGAGGTGAGGGTGTACGTGCAGAAGGTGAAGCACTTGGACTACGAGCACAAGAACAACTTGAAGGCCATTGAGATTGATAGCAGGTGAGCGAACGAAGCGAGCGAGCCTTTATGAAGACCCGAGCCACTACCAAACTAACCTTAATTAAATTATTCCACTCAAATCGTATTCGTACCTTCTTCGCTCGGCGCAGTGGCTTCGAGAACGACGAGTACGGGAGTTGCGAGAGCAGGGTTATGGGGCACAAGAAGGACAAGAGCAGCTACAAGGACACATTGAGGGAGAGGGACTTGACTAACGCGGAGGAGATTGCCACGGTGAAGCAGCAACACGAGAAAATCATACTGAGCATGAGAGAAGGGTTCGAGAGCAATTTGAGCGATCTAAGAACCCGGTGCGAGGCGAAGTCGAGCCAGTTGGAAGACGATCTAGAGCTCAGACGAAAGGTTGACATTCACGAAATAGAAGAGAGGAAGAATTTGCACATCAACGACTTGATGCGAAATCACGAGAAGGCCTTTGGGCAGATGAAGTCGTACTATAACGATATTACAAACGACAACTTGCAGCTGATCAAGGACTTGAAGAACGAGACGGTGGAGAAGAAGAAGAAGGCCGTGGGAATTCAGAAGGTCATGTACGACATTAGCCAGGAGAACAAGAGGCTGAGCGAGCCGCTGTCCGCGGCCGTGGCAGAGGTTGCGGACTTGAGGGCGCAGCTGAAGGACCAGGACAAGGACCGGTTGAGCTTGAGGAACGCAAAGGCGAGGTTATTACAGATGGAGAGTCAGTTGGGGCAAACAATAGTGAACCAGGGGGAGTTGAAGGTCAAATACGAAAGGAGCGAGAAGGAGAGGGACGAGTTGTACGACTCGTTTGAGCGAACGGTCAAGGACGTTCAGGCCAAGAGCGACTTCAAGAATCTGGTGTTGGAACAGAAACTGCAGGGCGTGAGCCAAAACATCGAGAAGGCGGAGGCTCAACTGCACGAAGTTGTGCAGGCTGCTAACATAGATCCGGGAGACTTGGCTGGTATTACAGGCAGCTTGGACGACATGCTGAATGACAGAAACGCTCACATTAAAGATTTGCAGTATGCGGTGATGAAAATGACCAAGGCGTACAACGACGGATTACGAACGTACAGCGACAAGATGTCTGAGATCGGAATCCCAAGCGAGGAAATTAAGAATTTGGGGTTTGATTTTGCCCCAACAACAACAAGTCAGGTGCCGGCAGGCTTGCTGGTGTCGAATCGTTAGTAGTGGATGTATTTTTAAATATGTAAAGATGTGTTTTGCCTCCTAAAAATTGCTAAATTTTTTACATCTTCTTTTTTTAGAGTTTTTGCTTCTTCGTTGCCTTCTCCCCACCACCACCAATCTCGACTGTGAACTTCTCGTCGTACGCACTCTCGTGCACCCCCGCAGCCCTCCCAGAGGGGTCTGACCTGTTGGCGAAGCTGTTGTTAAATGTTAGTTTAGTATAGTTTAGTTTAGTTTCCGTAACTCCAACGTATGGAGGTTTTATTTAGACGCTCAAAATTGGCGGGTTCGGCCAAGCGCATCGTTTTGTGCAAGGGGTTTGTTCAGAGACGGTCCAGATCAGGGTCATGTGCACGTAAACGCTTCGCTCGCTGCTCACCTCGCGTCCCAGGCAATCGCCCTCTCGGTGCTGCAAGCAATGCTCTTTCCGCCGGGCACGGTCTTGGCCGCTGCCTCGCCGGGGTAGAACTCTTCGAAGATGGCCCGGTAGCGGAAAGCCTCCTTGGTCGCCGGAGTCCCGTGGGGGAACCGGTTCGCTGCGGATTCCATCTGCTGGTCGGTGACGGCAACATTCGCTGCGTCCACCAAGCTGTCCACCCAACCGTAGCCAACGCCATCGCTGAACTGTTCCTTCTGCCTCCACAAGATGTGGTCGGGGAGGTAGGGGTCGTCAGGGGTGTCGAAGGCGTTGCGGATGGCCCACTTCTCGATTCGCTTATTCTGCGTCCCAATATGGTTATGGTTATGGTTATGGTTAGCTAAGTAGTGGATGTAGCCGCTCGCTTCGCTTCGCTCACTCACCTCCTTGGGGACATCCGGCCCGCAGTTAATCATCTTCTCCTTGGGGTCCAGGCACATGCTCATGTTGAGAAAGTCCGCATCGAGGAACGGGACCCTGGGCTCGACGCCCCACGCAGACATGGACTTGTTGCACCGGAGACAGTCGTACATGTAGAGCCTGGACAGCTTGTCGACAGTCTCCTCGTGGAACTCGCGCTCGTTGGGCGCCTTGTGGAAGTACAGGTACCCGCCAAAGACCTCGTCTGCACCTTCCCCGGACAGAACCATCTTGATCCCCATGGCCTTGATCTTCCTAGCCATCAAGTACATTGGAGTCGATGCTCGAATCGTGGTGACGTCGTACGTTTCCAGGCACTTGATGACGTCGCGAACGGCGTCCAAACCCTCCTGAATGGTGTACTCGTAGCTGTGGTGGGTGGTGTTCAGGTACTCGCTGACCTCCTTGGCAGCCTTGAGGTCCGGGGAGTTGGCAAGGCCCACCGAGAAGGAGTGGAGCTTCGGGAAGTCCGGATTCTTCCGGGAAATGTGCCTGGATGCGACTGAGGCCACGAGGGACGAGTCCAGCCCGCCAGAGAGGAGCACGCCCCAAGGCACGTCGCTCATCATGCGGCGAATCACCGCGTGCTCGAAGCCTGGGTTGGGGTTGTGGGGTGTTTGGGTGAGTGAAATTTTGAATTATTTTTTATTTTATTTTTTTAATAATCTTTATTATCAAAAAATATCAAAAATATAAAAACAACCTCACCTTCGCGCAGCTTGACAGGGTCGTACTTCGCCTTGGGAAGCGGACCACCAATGGGGGTCTTCTCCACGACGAAGTCCGGGTTGTACCACCGAACAAACTCGTTCTTTCGCTCCCCTGTGGAGCAGAAAGAATGCCCGGGGGGGAACTGCTTGAAAGTCACGCAGTGCTTCGCGAGAGCTTTCATCTCAGAGGCGAACCAGACGGAGCCGTCGTTGCCGTAACCAATGTACATGGGGGTGATGCCCATGTGGTCCCTCACGGCCAAGAACGAGTCGTTCGTGGAATCGTAAATCACAAATGAAAACATTCCTCGAAGGAGGGTTGCGAACGTTGGGGATGAGGGGGGGGTGCAGGTGGAGGTGGAGGGGGGGGTGTCGGAGGCGGAGGCGGAGGCGGAGGCGGAGCCGGAGCCGGAGGCGGAGGCTACAGCGGAGGGGGGGACCACCCCGTAAGGACCGAACTGCTGGTACAGGGGAAGAAGCACCTCGCAGTCAGAGCCAGTTTGGGGAACATAGGTGGGACAAGTTGACTTGTAGAGATCCTTGTAATTGTAAATCTCCCCATTAACTGCGATGCAAATCGTACCGTCGGACGACATGATGGGCTGGGATCCTGACTCAGGATCCATGATGGCTAGGCGCTCGTGGGCAATCGCATTATTACCCATAATCTTGTAACCGGACCAATCAGGGCCTCGGTGCCGGAGACTCGTGGAACACTCAATCATCAGCTTACGAAGCTCGGCCTCGGACAGGGTAGAGTTGAATATTGAGAAAATACCACACATGGAAGCTATTCTATTTGCTATTAGAGAAGAACGTGGGAACTTGAGCTTTCAATTTTGATTTATTTTTTGTGGGTTCCTGGTGATCAGGCAAAATCATTTATTCTAGCTCATCCTCGTGAGTGATTTGTCCCATTAATCGCTCTACTCCATTTCATTTTGATATCAAAAATTTCCACTAACAACATCGCTCATCGTGGTTATTTTCCAATCTTGTTTCTTTTTTCCCTC
>Ga0302114_10002862_pt1 | contig 10973 bp, 12 predicted proteins | sample AG5_Surface_MG_FD_203107 | JGI IMG/M metagenome (GOLD analysis project Ga0302114, IMG submission 203107) | Marine microbial communities from Western Arctic Ocean, Canada - AG5_Surface | ecosystem: Environmental > Aquatic > Marine > Oceanic | place: Canada: Western Arctic Ocean | collected...
GCATACAACTTGTGTGGCACCTTCTGCTTGGCTTTAGCGAGCACAGCTAACAGAACATCACGTCTCAATCCTTTGGCGATCAAAAACTGACGGCTATTGCACCTCAGCGTGATGTGAAAGGAGTGGCCTTGAGGAAGCTTGCGTCGAGAGCGTCCCATTTAATGACCGAGCAGGTTGGCTGATAATCACATTGAATTACCCATATAGTAATTAAGATGACTCAATATGAGACAGGTTGAGCAGAAAATAGATAAAACGAGATCGCTAAAATAAGGGTGTCAGCTAGGGACATTGCAGCAGATAATTACATCATTATTTATCGCCTACCTATAAGCTCATCCCAGCTAATTGGTTCACCTGCAATTAATTGCCTTGCAAGATCATGAGCTTTCTCTAACTCCACCGGATCAGCTGCCCCCCACCAATCAGGAAGCCTGCAGCGTTGCCTCTCGCCTGGGTTGGGCAGATCCTCCACAACTTCTGCTTTCCGTTTCCTGCGTTTGGCTGCCATCAGCGCAAACGGGATGTGATCTGACTCATGAGCATCAGAACGTCTTGGAGCCTTAGAACCACCGGATCACCGAGGGACGCTGATTCAGGAAGCTTCTCGATCTCATCCCTGACCCGGCTCAAAGTGCGCAGGTTGGCTGATGATCTGAGGCGTGGGTTCTCATCGATTTCAGTCAGGAAACCGCTTATATCGTTCACGCAATCGGGCTGACCGCTGAAGGCATCCCACGCGGTGCCGTGGTCAGTAATGAAGCCGCTGTTGTCGCCCCCAACTTCAGCAGCAGGTTCGTCAGTACCTTCGCGAACGCCCCCTGGGGACGCATGCGGTGGATCCACCGACGACGTGATGACAACTGGTGAAACGATTTGACTGTGAGCGACTCCCACTGAGACTTGATCGCTGGGCTCTGGCTCGGTTTGGATTTCAAGCAGCAGATCATCCAGCCCTAGAGGCTCCTCATCTGGCTCTTCATCGATTTCAAATAGCTCGTCATCAGGCCAATCAGCTTCGTCTTCGTGATGAGTGATCAGCCACAGGATCGAATCGAGCCTTTCACCGATGCGGGTTCCACATTCACCCTTGGCCTTTCGGCAATGGCCCTTGGGTGGAGGGGCCCCCTCCTTTTCCTTTGGTCCTGCGTTCAGCCTTAACGACTCCTCAAGCCTTCTTCTGATTGCGAGGTGCGGGTGTTCACGTTGCTCCCTCTCTGCAATTGCACGTTTTTGCAATGCATTCATATTGTCAGCTCTTTTTGCTGCATTAATTGCATCCTGCCGCTCTAATTCGATTACTTGAACTACAGCATCAGCAGAGGCCCATGTTTTATATCTTCTGAGGAACACTTCAATGCGCCATAATTTAATCTCGTCAAGATCTTTCTCTCGATTGATTAACTTCTTGAAGCACCAACCAGCGAGATTATTAGGCCCACCATTCTTAAACATCCAGAGCAGATAACTGTTGAATTCTCTGGCGGTACTAGTCCCTACATTTGCGGTTAGGCATCTTTCGATGCATTGCAATCGATGTGCAACAAGCTCAGTGGGTGACATCTCCTGAAGAGTAGTAGTCATTGCACCATCAGGCTTCAGGGACTCCATAAACGATCTGCCTGGCTTCATTGCAGATCTGGTCATATACCAATTGCCGCTCATAAGGCGTAGATGTGGCCTTCAAAAGCTCCTTGCGCTTGTGCAAAAGTTCCCTGCCTTGGTTGCTCATTTGGGGAAATAATGTGCGGGTAGAACCTTCACCGCGACACAGACAAGCCTCATCAGCAACCCTCCGTGAAAGCGCGAATAGCTGCGGGAAACTCAGAAATTGCGCGATGGATTCTGTCGTATAAATAGCTGCAAGAGTCATTGGAAATTCCTCTGTTTGTAGTTGAATGAAACCTCACCATTAGCCTGCGCTGCAGCTTGTGCTGCCTCAGCTTCTTTCTCGCGTTCAAATACTTGTTCAGCGTTGGAACCGTGCTGAACCCTCAGATTTTCTAAGTGGAGCGCATCACCATCACGCGTCATCTGGTCAAGCATCTGCTGCTCTTGTTGCTCCTGATGTGCATTGCAATCCAGCACATACTGTGGATCCACCGCTAAAAGATTTTCATGCGTTTCACGGGACATCTCTGTCATGCCCAACAGCGCAGAAACCGACGCTAAAGATGCTTTCTTGCCTGCATCCCTCGCCCAAGTTGCAGCACGGACTGGATCCAATGCTGATGCTGCCATCTGAAGGCTTTCAGCAACCTTGCCGGTCCTCAGATGTGGGTTATCGCATTCGATTGTTCCTGGATCAATGCCAAGCTGTTTGCAGGATTGCAATAGCAACTTGATATCGTCTGGGCTTGAAAAGTCTGGCATTTGGCTTCAATGAACCTGCAATTCAAGTCTAATAAATGCAACTTTTAGATTTCAAATAGGGCGCTGGGCAGGGCTCACCTCCCCCCATGGATTCAGGTTGTGGTGAGGATCTGGGTGACCTCGTCGGCGTTCACCCAATGGATGCCACCGTCATCGACATTTGAGACCTGAAACATGGTGTTCACCCTGGGATCTCTCGCTCCCCCCTCACAGAACACGACCTGTCCCATCCACCAGTCATCAACTTGCTGTTGCGCCACCTGCTGTGGGGCCTGGACGATCACATAATCCCCCGGCTTCACCCGCAAAAACGCTGGGCTTTCCCTTTGGCCACTGGGACGTGACCCCGTAATTCCATGATCAGTACTCATAGAACAAGCGTACTAAGAGCGTCAATAGCCCCCACTCGCTGCTGCCCTGCTGATCACGAGGACAAGCATTCACTCAGTAGGAATTGGCTCACCCACTGTCCAATGAACCGCCGGACGTGGTGGAACTTTCACCCCATCCCTTCTGGCAGCAGCTTCCCTAATCCCGGTCAACATCGGCCATAAAGTTGCCTCACAATCCAGTACATCAATCACCTGTTCAGTTCTCACCCACCTGCTAATCACATGCTCCTCAGGTGCAAGGAACTTCGCTGGTTTCAATAACCGACGCATCGTAATCCTGCACATGTGAGGCCGCATTTGTCTAATCACTCCATCGAGGCGGATCAATTCACCCCGCTCATCCATCAACGCAACATCGAATTCTTCTTGTGTGATCGATGCATCCAGCAGCACAACATCTCCAACCTTCACTTTCATCGGCTCCACATGATCGGATGAGCACCATCCCTGACCGCTGATTTATGCCTTGCCCGATACCAAGTAATTCCATATCGCGCCGCATCCAAACTGTGGTTCGCACATCCATCCGCAATCCGTTCCACATCACGGGGATGCCTAGGCAACGTCGGCCATGTAGCCATCAAGCCCTCACAGGCCCTGCTCCACAACAACCACGGCACCTCAGGATCACGCCCAGCGGCCTGCAACATCGTTCGCACCAACGCCAGCCCATTCACCTCCCGTGAGTTCATCTTTCCAGCCCTCATTAACTGACAACCAGCAGCTTTGAAATCACCCGCAGTAGACCCGCGATCACTGCCATTAGCTGAAAAGACAGCGTCATCAGCAATCACCTTTGTACTGCCAGGTCTCAGCCCCCATCGCCCCATCCATTCCACAATTCCCACAGCCTGTTCCGCATTACTTAGATACGTGCCCTTGGTCCAGTTCCGTTGGCCACCCTGCGTGCTCGCTGCCACATAGAACTCATCAATCAGCCACAGACTTCCCTTAGGTGCTCCATCAGGTTCAGGCAAACACAAATACGCCACAGTCGGGGCACTACAGCCCCAGTCCATGCACACATAAGCTCGCTTCAGATCCTGTTGTGAGATCCCTCCAGGCTGCACATCACGCAAACTCCGCCTAACACCAAAGCTGCTCCCAAAGAACGCTCCCGCGATATCAACATCCAACTTTCCATGCAGCCAAGCATCCAACAACGCCGGATCATCAGCCGCCGCAACCTTGATATTCCTGACGTACTGATCCAGATCAATGTGCTGATTACTGGCAGCAGTAAAGCTCGCGAAAATAGTGTGCTTCCCTAAATCTTCGCTCCAGAATCGACTCGCCTTGCCCGGCTCTGGATAGCCACTAGGAATCCCATATCTCGCCTGCAATACCGGATGGAATGGCCCGCCTGGATTTCCGAGAACAATCTGCCTAGTTGGAATCCCTGGGCCTCCACGCAATGTGGCTCTGACCGTATCTAAAAAGGCTGAGTCATAGAAGTTGCCCGCTTCATCCGCGATATGGCACACGTACGACCGGCCCTGATAACGCTGTAATGCCTTCACCTGCTCAACAGGTCCACTGCCCGTGTACCCAAGCTCAACGCGGCCAAATGGTGCATCCTTGCCACCCAGCTTGAACGTCATATCTGAACCGCTGTACTGCGTCCCTGGGAATGCAGCACTGAAATAACGCCACATCAATTGTTGAATCTCACTCAGCCCCTGAAACGTGGTCCTAGTGACTAAGCAGTTGTATTTACCTTTGAAATGCGCTGCATCCCTTGCGCAGAGCATGACCACACCCCAGCTCTTGCCTGTACCCCGTGCCGAGATTATGCATAGGTCGTCGGACCACGGTGCATCGAGCATCAACTGCTGCGTCAGCGTTGGATCTTTGATCTCCAGTGCTGTGACCTGAGGCGCTTCTTGTGTCGTTGTCATGAGGGGACCACCGTGGTCGCTGACTGCCTGCTGGGTGAGCAAGATGTCTCTAGCTGAGAAGCACTGCTACCACTGGCTTGCTGTGTTGGCACATGGGGTGATGTGCGAAAGATGTGCGCAAAACGCCTTATTGCGAACGTAAACACTGGGATCTCAGCGATTGCGGTGCTCATAAGAACAGCTCCTTTTGAGCCCTTTCTGGGGCATCAATGGCTTTATGACCCGTAGGTTCATCTAGTGCTGGACTGGTATCTGCCGCGAGCGCGAGGGGATCGTGCTCACTTGCGTGCCCGCTTGGGGTGATATCGACCGTTTTTGGCTCAGACGGTTGGCTCCACCGATCCGCAAATGACGCTCCATCAGTAGGCGCTGAGAGTTGGATCACGGTGGCTTGTTGATTCACCTCTGGAGCACGGTCCAGCAACCCACAGAACTCAGCCCAGCGATTCAACGACCTGCTCAGCTCACCGGCGATGCGTGGATCAATGCCTCTCTTTGTTTTTGTGATCGTGCCATCAGGGCCATGGATCGTTTCAATACAGCCCTCAACCGATTGCTGTTCTGCGGTCTTTACAAGAAGCCCAAGAGTGTTTTTGAACATCGTGTCGATATCAATCCTGCGTTCGTCAATATCGATACCCCTTTCAATGACAAGTTCTTTTCCCCGTTGAACTGCGGACCAAACAGTTTTGGTGGATTTAATTTGGAACTCATTTTGCATTGCGCGAATGGAATTACCGCGCATGTGTGACTTGTAGATAGCGATATCACGTTCTTCTCTTGCTTCAGAGATCCGAGGTGTCTCACGTTTATCGGCCCCTCTAGGGGATCGATGTTTCTTAGATGTTTGCTCCATACATCATTCTGCCAAGTCTGGGGGGGGGAGGGGGAGGTATGTGTATATGCGGGAATCGGGAATATATTGCTTAGAACCATTGGCAGCACTCAAAAAAGGGCAAATCTCTAGCGGGAATTCCCGAGGATTCCCGAGGAACTCCTATTTTTCCTGCATTTTTCCCGATAGAGAAGGGTATAAAAAACAAGTAATACCAACCTTTTATAGAGATATATTCCCGATTCCTTTTTATATATACCCCCCTCACTCACCCCTTGTGAGCTTGGCAACGAGGTGTTTACCTTTGGTAGTGAGATGCCAGTTAGCACCTGACTTTTCAAGGAATTTATCTTGGCGAAGCTTTGTGAGGTTGTTGCGGATGGTGGCTTCATTGCGATTGGAAAGCAGGTTCTGAATGGCATGAGAAGTGGTTGCAGTACCCATCTGCTCAAAATCAGAGATGGTGATTAAGACGTCATCACGGCAATTACGGACGACTTCACCCTCAATGACCTGCAGTCCATCAGGCATTAATCGGTAAAGGAATTCTCTGGATGTATATCCACGAAGCTTGTGTGCAATCCAGCGGACGCACTTAGGGCGATCGTCAGAGACAGGTTCCACCCGAAGCTCATGCACCGCGTATGGGATCTGATTGATGTTCTGGTTACCGCCGGCCCCACCGATGCCTTTGCCCTTGGTATTACCTGAGGGGTGATGGAGATAAAGGGCTGAGCAGTGTTGTCCGATAAGGGCTTGGATCAATCGAACGATGGTGCCAACAGGACCAATACCGAAATCAACTCCAGCAAGTTCAAGCACAGCTTTCCAGGAATCGATAATCACCAGGGCGTAATCACCTTCTTCCAGTTCTGTTTTCAGTTCTTGAAGTCCTGCAGGGGTAACGGACCATGCTCCGACGCCCTCATGCTCATCAGCGCCCCAGTGTTCGATACCGGCCTGCCAGCGTGAATCTTTGGCAATGCCGAGATCTTCAGCGGTGTTTTGGAACATGTCGTAGGCACCGGTTCCACCATCGGAGCCGATGAACAGAACGCGACCTTTGATTTCTGAGGGGATCTCATGATCGAGAAAGGGTTCGCACGTAATGGCTGACCATGCAATCCGTACGGCTGCGGTTGTCTTGCCGACACCACCAGGGCCAAACAGCACAGCATCACGTTTCCAGGGCAAAAAACCGTGAACGAGCATTTGTTGCTGCTCACCATCGCGGGTTTGGTTTGGAGCACGCCCGCGGCGTTTTTTGGTATGGGATTGGCTGATAGCGAGGTGCCAACGATCAGCCAGAGCTGCATACATCCGACCTTCAACATCGGGACGCTTAACCCCACGCCACCCAAGTTCAGCGATGAGAGCCATTTCCTTGGCCCAGGTATCGGTTGTGGTTAGGCGTAGATCGAGTAATTCACCAACCTTCTCAGTGATGAGTTCATCGAGCGCGAGGTCCTCGTCATCGCCCTCCACTCCGTCTACGGACTGCGCTACGGGCTGCCGTTTGGGTTCTTTGTATCCACCTTCTTTGGCGTAGTGGTGGAGGGTACCGATCGTTAAGGACTGACCTTTGTAATCAGAGAAACCTTGCCATTTTTGAAGGCATTCAGCCTCATCGAAATTGGCCATCTGCTGCGACCATTCGATCCAGTTAGAAAGCAGACCTGGGTCGGTGTGATGCAGTGCCATCCCAATTTCAAGCCAGCCGTCGTAATCCCTGCGGCTATTTGGATCGATGCATTGCAGCATTGCAATTGCACGCTGAGCATCTTCTGCACTGACCTGTACTGGCTCATAGGTGGCTTCTGTTCTGATTAATGGCTCAAGCAACCAATCAGGAGCCATTGCCATTTCAAGGTCAGCTGGCGAGCTATTAGGCATCCAGCTGTAACCGTTGGTTTCTGGATGTTTCCCAGCGATAACGGCTTGATGACCAGCCCAGCGAAGTTCAAGACAGATATCACCATCAGCGTCTTTCCAAACCTTGCGACCTCTGAGTGAATCCCACCAATCGGAATCAACAAGGAAGAAACGAGAGCCGCGTTTTGGCTTGCCTGATTTGACACCAATAGTTGAAGGAAGCTCCTTAGGTTTCCTGCCAAAGACCTCTTGGAACTTTGATAGTGATGCGGGACCGTCGAAATCAACCTGAAGGACACCGCCCGATTTCTCACCGAGCATCAAGCCAACAGCATCAACTTTGCCGTTTAAGGCAGAGATTCCAGCAACGTCATAACCGTCTTGCAGCTGCCAATCATTGAGGATTTCACCTGTCTCAGGATCAATCGGACGCTTGCAACCATCTAGTGGGATAAGAGCCCAATCAAATGGCGCATCAGGTATTAATGCATTCCAATCAGCCATCACAGTTCCTCCTCATAGAGGGCCTGAAGTAATGCCTCATCTCCAACTAGCAGGCGGTCTACCAGAAGCGATGCAAACCGCGGGGCTGTTGGATAGCGCGTGATGATGAGATCAATCACCAATGCCGTTGCAGCATGAGACTCAGCAGCTGCTGCGTAAATCTCGGCGTTGGTTAGAAATTGCTTTGTACGTGCAATCCGCTGCCGCTGACGATTTAGAAGTTGTTGCCTTGCTGCTTTGTTAAAAGTGCCGGCTCTTAAACCACTCATTAGACTCAGAAAGTGAAAGTTGCTTGGCAAAGGGGCTTCGGGTGTAGTGACCGGGGTCCCTTTTTTTGTGTCAGTGGTTTTGCGGCTAAGAGCCTTGTGCTGATCTGTCGCTGCTACGAAGCGAGGCATTCATGACGAACACCGTCGGCTTCCATTCCTTTGACTGCGTAATCACGGAACGCACCGCTTAAGGAGCTGGATTGACCTGCTTGCACTTCAAGCAAGAGGAATCTGCACTCTTCTTCTGTTAAGTAACAGGTGACTTTTCTTGTGTAGGGGGAGACGGTCCGTGTCCAGTTTCTATGTGGCATGAGTTGGCAAGAAAGAACAACTATGCGGAGAGTCTGCCGCCGCCTTCTTCAAACCGTATGTTGAACAGTGAGATCAATTTCCCGTAGAAAAGCGTACTTTTACCACTTCCAATGAGAATCGTTGGTATCACTGCGATCTGCCTGATTTAGAAGAGTACACTCTTACTTAGTGGCTGCAATGTCCGGTCCCTGGCATGATCGTATTGTCAAACTTTCTCGAACCACTTGAGCCTTGGTCCGTCCTGCTCAGAGATGGCAGCCATCGCGGGGCTAATTAACCAGGAGCTGGCCCTGATCCGTTGCATGCGCGCCTGTGGTGAGCAGCCCACGATGCAAGAAGAGGCGACGGCTTATTCAGGTGCAATGGCTCAGCTGTTTTGTCTCAACGGGCCTTTGTTGATCACAGCTTTGGATCTGGAAAGTGCTCATAACTCCAAAGCAGCTGACCTATTTTGATTTACAGATTGCGCAGCTCTAGTCCTTCCTGATCTCTCTGATCAGCGCCTGATCCTCAGGGCTCATGCTCTCTACGGTTTTCTTCATCGCCTTTGCGATCTCCGTTTCGTGCCATCCCGGCGGAATTGAAGTGACGGCCACCTGACGAACACCGTTCATGCTCTTGAGCCATTCGACGTAGCCAAGCTCTTGCCCGGCCGCGATCGCTTTTTCGATGACAGCGTCGGTCACCGTGAGATCCATAAATCGAGCACTGCTGGTCTTGGAGGCCAGAGCTGTTTTGACGGTGATTCCTTCGAGGGGTTGCCACTCGATAGGCCCATCTCCAATCGACATCCCAACCCGCTTCTCTTGCTTGTCCAGAGTGATCCGCAGGCCAGCCTGACGCATAAGGCGGTTGAGGTTCTGACGCTGCACCGGCGTGTCTTCTTCTTTGGCGAAGGCATCGAAGAGATCGGCCACAGCCTGATCAAATTCCTCGGTGTCCACCTCATGCCGCAGGCAGGCCAAACGCTGTTGTGATCCATTCAATGCGGATCGCTTGAGTTCAGTTTCCATACGGGCTTCCTCGACGGCTTCCCGATAAAGCGGATCATCCCGGCCCTCCAATAACGCTTCTTTGAAAAGACGCGCTGCGTTTTTCTGCTGCTGTTCAGCTAAAGCAAGCTGCACCTGCAGAACGGCGATCGCTTTTTGCTCGGCTTTGATCTGTTGCCCTCGTCCGGAGTCTTGCGCGAACAGTTGCTGAAGTTGGCCCTTGTGCAATCGGCACACGATGTGGCCGTTTAAGTGGTCGAGCCTGTAGCCCTTAGCCCCGCACTTGGCGTTGCAACGCGCATAACGCAGCCGCAAAGGTTTCCCATCCGGTCCTTTCCTTGTTCCGCTGTAGGTGATCCCCAAAGTGGCGATGGCACCACAGCTACAGCGAGTGAAGGTCTGTGCAACGTTCCAGGTCTGTCCTTTGATGCCAGAACCGGCGCCTTCAGAAGTTCTGCTCGAACGGGCTGCCAACACCCCATCAACTTCATCTTTGGGCAGCACTAACGGCAGCAGATCGGGAAACAAGGTTTCCTCTAACCCTTCGGCAATCCTGCGCTGAAGCTCTTTCTTGCTCAGATCTTCTCTGCCGTACAAGCGAACAGCACCCCAAACCCGAGGGTCTTTCAAGAGGCGCCGCACCTTGCTCCTGGTCCATGGGCGTGAGTCAGTCAGACCAGGCACTCCTTCCTTATTTAGACGACTGGCAACGATCTGAGCACCATCGGAATAGGCGAAATCAAAAACCTTGCGCACGATCGCTGCGCGGTCTGGATCCAGAACCACCCGATCGCCATCGAATTTGCACCAAGGCGGCATGAACACGCCAACTCGATTCAGCTTGTTTTGAGCCAAGTCCGCCGCCGATTGCTTCCATGCAGCGGTGATTCGTTTTGATAGGCGTTTGGAGTATTGGTGGGCGGCTTCTGCTTTTAAAGCCAGCATCACGAGCTTGGTTCCGTCTTCTCTGATTGCAGCGCGTGAAAATTCCTGCCCATCTTCGAGGCTGACGATCGTGACCCCTGCCCGCACCAGGCCGAGCAAAACATCAGGGAGGCTATCGAGGGCTTCTTGCCTGCTGAGTCTGTCGATCGCTTCAACAAGCAGGATCGGATCGTCTCCAAGATCACCCGCCTGAGCCATCGCTAGGAATCGACCGAGCGCACCCTTGGATACGTTGTCGCCTTTGAAAGCGGATATACCGGCATCACTTAAGCCGTTGTCAATCTGCAACCCACGAGCCGCACACCAGGAATCTGCAGCGGTTGCCTGACGCTCCAAACCACGACCCTGCTCCACCTGCAAGGCTGAAGAAACACGCTCGTATGAGAAGACTCGTGGCATGCGAACAGGATGACCCGAAACGACCTGATTGCGCAAGAGGGCCTGCACCTGTAATCTGCATCACTGGCCCTTCCGCGGTTGGGAAAACTAGCTTCACCCTGGCCCTCGCAAAAGCACTGCGCGAGATCGACCTTGAAGTGCTCGTGATCTGCTGCGACGACTACTACAGGCACCATTGGCGT
>Ga0302114_10002864_pt1 | contig 10972 bp, 12 predicted proteins | sample AG5_Surface_MG_FD_203107 | JGI IMG/M metagenome (GOLD analysis project Ga0302114, IMG submission 203107) | Marine microbial communities from Western Arctic Ocean, Canada - AG5_Surface | ecosystem: Environmental > Aquatic > Marine > Oceanic | place: Canada: Western Arctic Ocean | collected...
GAGTATAACAACACGGTGAAAGCTTGGCAGGAGAGGAACGATGCGTTTGAGGAGCTGATGCAGGGGCAGAGAAGGAAAAAACACGTTGCAAACAATTTGATTGCGAGCCTACACCTGGTATTGTCGAAGCAGGATAGGATTACCGTGCTAGCTAAAATGCTAAGAACAGCGCGTAACAACCACGTCAAGAACATTACCCTGTGCATTCAACGCATAAACAGTGAGAGGAAAAAACGAGCCCTATCCCGATTTGACGTTTCCGATGTGACGAAGGTGTTGATGCTGGGAGACATGACGGGAGAAGTGCCCAAGCAACCTGAGCAAATCGAGGATGACAATCTCAGACCGTTTTTCCTCTTTTGGAGCGCGTTGAAAGAGCAACAGACGATTGACCAATTGTTCAACGTCACTTACAATGATAATAAATTTGGTGATCCAATTGAGGCTAATCAAAAGAGCCTGAACTCTAGGAAAGGGCTGGCAGTGGTTGCTGTGCCTAAGGTGCAGAAGAGGCGATACGCAGTTAGCATTGAAAAATTTGTCACCAGCAGTCCGGCAAAGATTTCTTCAAGTAAAACAGATGTGATGTTCTCAATTAGAGCGGAGAGCCAAAAAAAAACGGAGGACTTGGAGAATTCTAAAAAAGCTGTAATGAAAAGGCGGAAGAGGGAGAAGAGTGAAGGTCAATCAAGTGGGAATACGTTATATAGGGTGTGAAACATTGAGTGGTTTTAAATTAGCTTTTCTCTAAATCTCAGTTGTACAGAGTTGCAAAGAATCGCGAGAAGTTGATGACTATTCCGAACGGATATCCGATTAAACTCAGCACAAAGCATAGCAGGATTACCACAATCGGGTAAAGAAAAACCTCACTGTTTGTCAAGAAAGGCAGAGCTCGGTAGCCAAGGTGCGTTATGTAGCAATACCAGGAAAAGCCTGTTGCATACAAGACGTTGGCAAGCAGCAACGCTGTGAAACTCTTGCCAAGAACAACCGGCAGCAAGAAAAACTGCAGCACGTATAGCACCATGAACATTGGGAAGAACGCGTTGCAGTGAATGTCAAAGGCATAGAGCCACTCAACACTCTGCTTCACGCTGTGAGTGTGGTGCACCGTGAGCTTGCCACAAACGGCTCTATTTACTGTTGCAATAAGCATCCCGAAAAGTATGTAGTTTATAACTATTGCATGGAGCAGCACCATAAGAAAACCAAGCAAGGTGACCTGGAATGCAATCGAGAAACAAATTGAGGTCACAAACAACAGGAAAACTTGGATGACGACAAAGGCAGGATCGTCTCGAGCCCAGTGATTCTTTGTTTTCTTGCGGTAGTAGCTTGTCTTGTACACACGCTGAGGCTGCAGAGTGCACAAAGTCACCATCTGGTCGAAATTAGATTGCAAATCCATCTGATTAACGTCTAGTATTCTTCGAAGAAAGTAGGAATTGGGGGATGAGTTGGAAGCTCCGCCAATGTTGACAATTGGGAGCATGATAGGGGAGATAAAATTGTTTGTAATTTTTACCAATCGAAATCTGAAATGAAAGAAATCCCAAAATTTGTTTTTGAGCAACCGCCTCCAGAATCCAGAATCCAGAGAATCCACTGAAAGATTCATGGAGGAGGAGGTGGAAAAAATGTCTTTTTCCCAAGAGTTTGCTACAATCACGACGAACAAAATGAATAAACGTAAAAAGCAATCTTCTCTCCCACCACCCAGCCTCACTGCCAGTAAGGTATCCTCCTTATCATTTCACCTGCTTGTTTCGATGTCGCAACGGGGGAATCCGGTTCTTTCCGCTATAACGAACGTTCCATATACGTTTATGGATTTGGTTCCCGATTTTGTGTTTGGAACAATCAACAACAACAGGGACACGGCTGATATCTCCTGCAGTGCTTGCGCACTTTTTCTTTCGTTAAAATTCCACCTGCTAACGCCCAACTACATTGTCTCCAGGGTGAACATGTTGAATCGTGACAGTAGATATACGAATGATTACACCGACGATGATTTGCTCAAGCAGAACAACAATGTTGCAATGACTACGAAAAAATTGAAATCTAAGATAATCCCTCGGGTCCTTCTTCTTCTCGTGGATAGGGACGACTACGCCACTGAGGTTTCGAAGCTCTCCACCTTCTGCCTCTCTCCTACCGTGAATCTCTCCCTTGTTTGTGCTTTTTCGCCGAAAGAGGTTGCTCGGTACTTGGAGGGGTTCAAGTTGTACGAGAGGAAAGGTCCCGAGATCATTAGCGGCATGGGAAAGGCTCTGGAGAGGAAAACGTTCGACGAAAGAGTAGAAAATGTTCTCAAGACTGTGAAGGGAATAAACAAGACCGACACGGCTCAGTTGAACAGCAGCTTTAAAAGCTTCAAAAATATTGCAACCGCATCCATCGAGGAGTTGAGTCTGATGGATGGGATGGGGGAGGTAAAAGTGAAGCGGCTCTTTGCTGCCATGAACCAACCTTTCGTCAATAAGAGTAGTTAGAGTTTTCGTTAACAGTTATTTTCAGCTTATTGCGTTTTTCCGGCGTGAATTTCTTTTCTTCTTTCCCCCCCCTGTAACACTAGGCTCTGGTTCTGTTGGCTCCGCCATCCGCTTCTTCTTGCTTTGGTCTCTTTTTTGCCAGAAATTGTCTGCGTCGGCCACCTCATTAGCGTCCGCGAAGACATCATCGTCTCCCCCTCCCCTCTCTTTCCTTTTTTTCTTCTTCAGTTGGTTGTTGTTTTTATTATCGTCGCTAAGGCTGTTATCGCTGTCCCCCTCCGAGTCCCCCTGCATATTGAAAAATTCGCTCTCCCCGTCATCCAATTCTTCCTCCTCCTCATCCTCAACCTCATCCTCGTCCTCGCTGTCCAACGACGCGTCGGCCAAGCTATCATCTGAATTGTCATCGAATCTGTCTCTGTCGTCAAATTTATCATCGGCATCCTCACTAGCATCCTCACTAGCATCCTCACTAGCATCCTCACCGTCACTACTACTGCTGCCCTCCGCACTTTCAAGTTCAAACTCGTCAAAATCCCCCTCCCCCTCCTCCTCCTCCATCTCCATCTCTCCATCCATCTCTCCCTCCTCGCCACTCTCGATAGAATCCAAATCCGACCACCCCGCCATGTCCACGTCTTCGCTGTCGAAGTTCGGAGTCCCCTTGCCTCCGTTCTGCATCAAGCCCTCGGCCAACTGCATGGCGAATTTCTCCTCCTCGTCGTCCTCGTCCCCGCCAACGTTGGCCCAATCGATGTCACCCAGCCTGTCTTTCACTTCAGCATCCTCGAGCGCGAGCTCCTCCTCGTCGACGTCTCCGTCCGAGTCCTTCTTCTGGCTCCTCACGCCCTTGATCACGTCCCTCTTCGCCTTGTCTGTGAAGAACTTGTAGAAAAACTGCTCGTTGTCGCCGACGTTTTGCTGCTCCAAGAACTTTGCGTCGTTAACAGCGACGGCTGACGCCGCGGCCAAGCCCCTGCCCCCGCTCCTTCTCTCTGCCACGCTCTCGTTCAGCTTGAAGCTCTTCTTAAGCTTGTCTTTGGATTTGGGATTTCTAAAGGCGAACCGGTCCAAAAAGTTAATCAACGTGAAATCGCGAAGCGGATCACCCTGGTAAACAATGCGGTGGTCATCCTCCGACAACAAGGAAGATGAGAACTTGGCCACGGAGGGGTGGAAGTGGTTCGTCAGGAGGCTTGCCTCCCACAAGCTGCCAATTTCGTTGTTTTCCCCAAACGCAGCGGCCGGCTCCCTCTTGACCGCGTCGAACTCGTTCGTGTTGTTCTTCTCGATTGCCTCGATGAGTTCAGGCCTCACCTTGATCACCTCGCTGAGCAAGAACAGCGATCCGCCCGGCACGGCTGAAGTTGCGTGCAAGCTCATTAGCAAGAGTCTCTTGGCAAACGCGCAAAGGCGCGGCAGGGACCGATCGACCTTCATGGCCTTGTAAATAAGGTTAAAGAACATTGTGGTGTTCTTCCCGATGAACATTGTGGGTTCGCTCAGTTTCGAGTATAGGGCGCGGAAGAATCGATCGATGGGGGATTTTTGTTCATGGCCGGTTTTGGTATTGGTGTCGACGCTGGTGTCGGTGCTGGTGTCAGTGCTGGTGCTGGTGCTGGTGCCACTGCCAACCAACAAGTTGAACAACAGCATCAAGCTCTGCGTTGCCGTACTTGCACCAGCCTGATGCACGATCCGAAAGAGAGAATCCAGGTGCTTCACGATTTCCTTCTCCCCCCCCTCGGCCAAATAGGGTTGCGCACGGTTCACTCCTGTCAAGAGCGCGCCCAAGAGACGGCTGTTGATTTCTTCCCCTTCATCTTTTCCCTTCTTAACGCAAGCCTCAAACAGGCCGCAAAACGTCTCAACAAGACGGACCGCCAAAGCCCCATCCCCCCGGCTCAACCGGAGCTGATTCAAAAAAACCACGGTGTTGTAGAGCGCTTTTTTGGACAAATTTGAGCGGTGCGCTAGCTGTTGCACCTCTCTAGCCACGGTCTCCTGCATGGCCGGGTGCTCCTCAAGCAACCGCCTGAGCTGGTGGCCGGCCGCGGCCGCTGCCTTTTTCGACGGGTCACCAAGCTTGTTCACGCACATAGTTAACAGCCTCTCCTCTCCCTCCGGCACTGCTGACAAGCAGTCGATGGCAGAGTGCAGGCCAAATTTTTTTGTCGCGTCCACGCTATCGTTCAACCAAGACTCAATCAAGGACAGAAAAGCATTGTAAAGCCCCTTCAAGGTCTCCTCAAATCGCCAAAGCATCAGCACCTTCGGCGAAAGCGACTCATTCACATTTTTCGTGTACTTCTCGAGGGGCCTCGAAGCCATTGTGATGAGCTTCCTGTCCAAAGGTAGCAGCTGCTGCGTGAACAGGTCTCGAAGGGCGTCGCCAGCCATGGTCGCAATCCTCTTCTCCTTCCCAGCCAGCGAGATCAGCTCAGACAACATGTCGAGGCGGTGAATCGGGCTCTCGGCGATCAATAGACTCATTGACGCTATACGATCAGACAGGGTTCCGCTCTTGGTCGTTTTCTCAACCCAAGATGCATCTGTATCAGAGGACAAGAGCTTGTACGATTTGTAGCTTGCTGTTTCGGCTGATAATAGGGTTGTAGCTGTTGTTCGGAATGTGCCCAAATTGCTGCTGGTGTTTGTTGTTGTTATTGTCTCGTTTCGGTCTTTTGATGTTGCTGCCAGCTCAAACCACTTGGTCCCATCCTCTGTGAGAAGTTTGGGTTTCGACATCTAAGTTTTGGAATGAGCGTGAGGGACAGAAAGGTGAAGTGGAGGGGCGAAGGCGAAGGCCAGTTTCAGTCTGGATAGTACAGTCAATGTTACTGGTATTCAGAACTCCAGTCGAAAATTTTAATGGTCTTCTCGCTAAAAGCTTATTTTCGCTGCTAAACCACAAACTACGAGACTCCCATCTGTGGCAGAAATGAATAAGAAGAAGAAGAGAACGTTTGAAGAGGTTTCGAACGATGAAAACCCAAATTCATCGACGTCTTCAACCCAGCAATTTGTGATTGCAAAATTTCCATCAATGATGCCTCGCGGAACGGACGATTTCACAGTCTCGGTGAAACGCGGCTCGATATCAAAAGATGTGCGGCAGGTGGAGGTTATTACGCCATTCTGCACATTTACTTCTGCTCCCAATTCCAACAACGACAACAACAACAACAACAACAACAACAACAACAACAACAACAACACCAACAACAAAGAAATGAGAAATTTGGTGGTGATTTGTGAAAACAACAAGCTTAAAGTATTCACATCCAATTCAGCAAGCAACGTGTTCCCCCTCTCGCAATCCGTTGACACATTTAAGAGCTCGAACCCGATTGACCTTGGTGAAATCTCGTCGTACACTGAGAAGAAGAAGGATCTTTGGGACAGCTTTGGCTCGGCAAAGGCTGCGCGAGCGCTGGTAAAGGCGTCGAATAACGAAATAGCTACGCAGAATCTATCAACCAGCTCTGCTTTGCTAAAGAGCACGTTGGACACTTTGAAGCAGCGGAAGGAAACCAATTCCAACACTGAGAGCGCCATGGCACAGTCTCTCAAGCTGTCAAGGGAGAATCTCCTGCCGAAATACGACATCTCCGCAGAATGTGCGATGGATATTTATGACTTTGAGGAGACGATTGGTCATGATTCGTGGAACGAAATCAGAAACATTGTCCAAAATTGGGCGGGTAGTGCAGGCGGGGGGGACTATGACGTTGGACAATTTGTAAAGGCCAAATTTACTAAGGACGACGTGAAGAGTGATGAGAAGAAGAAGAAAATCATGTACCTGACCCTTTTGCACCACATCCACACCTTCCAGAGAAAGATAAAGGACAGAAAAATGTTCAAGTTGCAATCTTCGTTTTCCGAGCTGGCTGAAGAGGTGAGTGATTGATTGGAGTGGAGTGGAGTGGAGTGGAGTGGAGTGGAGTGGAGTGGAGTGGAGTGGAGTGGAGTGGAGTGGAGTGGAGTGGAGTGGAGTGGAGAGGAGTGGAGACACTGCCTTCTTCTAACCCAACACAACTCGGCGCAGATGAAAATTCCCCCTTTTGTCCTCAACAGCATATTCAACCTCTTCTCGGAAAAGCTACCGAACGGAAGCTTCGCATTTGCTACCCAGAGCAAACAGAAGCGCACAATATTCAGCATGCTGTTGCTCCTGCTTGGCGCGGGAGAGGGCGACAACACTTCACCTGTGGTGAAGCTGGGAAATTGCGCCGACTTCTTAGAATCAATCCAAATCGAGTGCAAAGATGCTGCTAACCTGATGAAGCAAGCCGGTTGCTTGTGCAAGAAGGGCACAGGCGCATCGAGCGCGCTTGCGATTTCTGTGAAGGCTCCTGTTACTTTTCCGCAGAATATGCGTGCCCGAGGGAAGTAAAAAAAGGCTGGTTTTTGTTGAAAAACTTATTTATGAATCACCAGTACGAAGCAGTCTTCCACTGCTCTATAATATTGCTCCCAGAGTCATCGACAACATAGATGATGTCGTGCTGGTGACAAGCGGCACACGCGTGCCACGGAATCAACTTGAGCATGCTCCCAATTGGATACTTTGCATAATTAATTTCACCCTTGTCTCGTCGTATTACCGTACCCGCCTCCTGCTTCAAATCAGCGATAATCAACCCGTCATCGCCGGCACTTTCCCCCTCGAACTTTCCATAGTCTTCCTCCTTCCCCTGAGCGGAGCATCCCGTCCAACCCATGTCAATTTGTAAAGAGTTCGAGGATGGGTAGTGACCAACAATGCGAGTCAGCACCCTGCAGGCGACGTCGTTCTCGCTGCACGAACCGATCAAGCTCTGCATGTAGTCGTAAAGCATGTAGTTGCCAGGATGCATCTCGGCAACACCATCAAGGCCGTCGGTTGGGGGGTGTGAGCAAGTGGGAGTCGAGCCAACACTACACGGAATGTCCACGCCAAGCACGTCGTTGAGCTTCTTCCGGAACGTAACAACTGCGCCGAGCGCATTGGGTGGGTTAGCTTAGTAGTTTATGTGGCCACTTCATCTGTAACTATTTCGCGGGATTCAACGCGAGTATTCTCGTCTTCATCAAGGCTTGCGAGCGAAGCGAGCTGTGAGCGAAGCGAGCTGTGAGCGAAGCGAGCTGTGAGCGAAGCGAGCCATTTTCACTACACAGTTGCGACTAGCTCGCTTCGCTTGCTGCTCGCTTCGCTTGCTGCTCGCTTCACTCGCTGGCTCGCATGCTCGTCTTCATCAAGGCTCGCTCGCTTCGCTCGCTCACACACCTGCGTCTCTCTCAGCAGTTGAGTACCTCTTGATTGATTCAACGTCGGAAGCATGGTAACTGTTACCTCCGTGAGTATATGTCATGAAGAAATCAACGTGGTCGGAATTGATTAACTTCCTGCAGAGGTCCATCGCGCTATCAGATGTTGGGTTCACACCATCGCGGCCATAGCCCGAGTCAATCATTAGAACGACAGACCACTTCTTTAAATGAGCCGTGCTATTGAATGTTGACCTGAATTGCTCCAAAGCATTTAACTGACTCTCGTTGTCAACCATCACATGGAACTGCTCAAGGCCTTCGTTCAGAGTGGAACATTCAGTAAGCTTGTCGCTGGTAATTGGCACAGCATACAATATGTCGTCGAAATTATTATTTCCAAAGAAACGAGCCTCGGCAAGTGTGGACACCGTGATTTTGGAACGACGGCCATTTGTCTGAATAAGCGCTCCCTCAATTGTTTTGTGAGTTTTGACATGCGGCCGGATTGAACAACCTAGAGCTTCACTTCTCCTCCACATTCGGTTCGAATTCACAGTGGCTATTGATTTGTTTATGACGATTGATGGTGTGCGAAGTTCATCAGTATGTTTTGCTTTACCCGGTTGATCTAATGTGAAGCGGCAAAGCGTTGTCATGTTCGGTTGATGGTGAATCCAATGAGGTGATGAGAGGAAAATGAGATTTCCTTGGATTCAATTGGATTTCCCACCATAAAGTGATAATGTCAAGACTGGGACAAAAAAGCCGCATGATGCTGGTGCTTCTACTGGGTAGCTGCAAAGCGCTCAAGCTCACCCCACCGCCAGTTTCGTATTCGTCGTCAAAGAATTTTGCGGACACTTTCAATGCTATAGTATTGCCAACCTATGGACGGTATCCTGTTGGCACATTGATCAGCGGTGAAGGGTCGTATATCACCACGGACAAGCCCGATGGGAATTCTAAGACCACCAAGTATCTTGATTTTGTTAGTGGCATTGCCACAAACAGTCTTGGCCACAACAATCCGGCGGTTGTTGGAGCTGTGAGCAAGCAGCTGAAGGAGTTTGGTCATGTTAGTAATTTGTACTATACTGAGAATCAAGCTCGGCTGGGTCAATTTTTGCTTTCCAACACGTTTAAAAACAAAAAGGGCAAGGTTTTCTTCTGCAATTCTGGAGCTGAGACGAATGAGGGTGTGATCAAGTTGATGAGGAAGTGGGGGCGAGACAGGAAAAAATTGACGCACCCGTACATAATAACCATGAGCAACAGCTTCCACGGCAGGACAACCGGGGCGCTGGCGGCGACGAACTCCAACGCTGGCAAGTACCAGGACGGGTTTACGTTTGCGGGGGAGGTCAATAGAGGGTTCAAGACTGTGGAGTACAACAACGTTCAGGATCTCAGGGCTATGGTCAAGAAGCTGAACAAGAGCCGGTCGTTGTGGGATGTGTTGAGGGGCAGGAGGAAGGGTTTGGCTGGAATCATGATGGAGACGCTGCAGGGCGAGGGCGGTGTTTTACCTTCGACAAAGGAATTCATAAAGGTGAGAGAGCGAAGCGAGCAGCAAGCGAAGCGAGCATCAAGCGAAGCGAGCATCAAGCGAAGCGAGCATCAAGCGAAGCGAGCATCAAGCGAAGCGAGCAGCAATCGAAGCGAGCATTAAGCGAAGAGAGATGCGTAGTGTGATGGCTCGCTTCGCTCGCAGCTTGTTTTGCTCGCAAGCCTTGATGAAGACGAGAATGCTTGCGATAAATCCCGCGAAATGCTACAGACATAATAGCTACATTCACTCCTTAAACTAAACTAAACAAAACTAAACTAACCCACACAATACTCGTTTTGCTCTTGCTTCATTAAAAATGCGCACAATCTCGCTTCGCTCGGCGCAGGAGGCTAGGAAGCTCACGAAGGAAACTAACTCGTTGCTGGCGTTCGATGAGGTGCAAACCGGCATGGGTCGGACTGGAACACTGTGGAATTTTCAACACTACGAAGGGGTAGCGCCTGATGTCCTAACCTCGGCCAAAGCGCTGGGGGGAGGGTTGCTGCCACTGGGAGCCATGATCATGACGGATGAGTGCGCCAGCGTGTTCACACCGGGCACCCACGCAAGCACATTTGGAGGGAACGGGTTGGCTGTCGCTGCAGGTGAGTTAGCGAGCGAAAAGGAAAGGGGAAATGCATTTGCAGAAAACTAACATCATTTTTGTTCACTCTCTCTTCTTCCAGGGCTGGCCGTCGCTAAGGCTTTGACGAGCGAGAAGGAAGGGGAAAATGTGCTAGCAAATGTAAAGGCGAGAGGAAAGGAGCTGCAAAAGGGGCTGGACAAGTTGAGGGAGGCTTACCCGAACATCATTGGGGAAGTTAGGGGTGCAGGATTGATCCTTGGGGTCCTTACAAAAGGGGGGGTGAGTGCTATGGACATTGTCAACGGAGCCATGGAGAATGGTTTGCTCCTTGTGCCTGCAGGAGCCAACGTTGTCAGGTTCGTTCCGCCTTTGAATGTCAGTAAGGATGAGATCAAGGCGTGCCTGAAGATTATGGAGTTGGTTTTGAAGGAGTTTCCGAGTAAAATTTAAAGGTATTCACATTTTGTATAGGATAACAAAAACAACATAACATAATATGAATATATGTATATTATAATAAGAAAATATGTTTGTAAGAAAGGAATTGAATTTTTATTGTTTGTTTAAGTAAATAGTATGTGGTAGTGAAAGTTATAGTAGACTAACTAACGTATAGTTTGATAAAATATTATTTCTGTTAGATCGTAGTCTTTTCTTTGTCGATTCCCAATCTTCTCGATTTCCAATATCTATTCAGATGATTTAGGAAGAAAATTAGGCACTGTCGGCTATGGTCACCTCAACCTCAACTCCAGGCTCAATAGAGATGGAGGTGATCTGCCTCACAACCTCAGCGGCCGCATGCAAGTCAATAAGGCGCTTGTGGATGCGCATCTCAAACCTGTCCCAGGTGTTGGTTCCCTCTCCACTTGGGGCCTTACGGGTGGTAATCCTAAGGTTCTTGGTGGGCATGCGGACAGGTCCGCTCACACGGAGCTTCTTGTCAACAGCAGAACGCTTAAGGTCAGCACAAACCTTCTCAAGGTTCTTGACATTACGACTGGTCAAGGTGATCCTGATCCTGTGGATTTTCTCAGCAGAGTCTCCATCGACATTCTTTCCTTTGTTGAAACTAGACATCTA
>Ga0302114_10002865_pt1 | contig 10961 bp, 3 predicted proteins | sample AG5_Surface_MG_FD_203107 | JGI IMG/M metagenome (GOLD analysis project Ga0302114, IMG submission 203107) | Marine microbial communities from Western Arctic Ocean, Canada - AG5_Surface | ecosystem: Environmental > Aquatic > Marine > Oceanic | place: Canada: Western Arctic Ocean | collected...
TCTTCGATAACATGATATGAGTCAACACGGGCGATCAGATGACGTTGAAAGCGGGCGGAATGTGCGTCCGCGGCACGCGCCGCCGGACGATGAGATCGAAGAAAAACCATGGGCTCACGTCGTTGATTTTGTCAGTTATTGCAAGGGGAAATTGTCGGCGGATGCGAGCTACCCCGAAAAGTTACGAAACCTATTGAGGTTGCTCTGTCGCCAAGACGAAGAAACAGACGAGAATCGTGACATTTGGCATAAAGGTGTGCTGCGCGCGGAAGATGTGAATCCAGGGGCGGGGGAGCCTTCCCTGAACAACACGCCGCACTGGAAACACACCGACCGAGCATACGATATTGATTCAAAAATGGCGCGCATAGCGAATGCGTTGCGTATTCAACACCAGCAAGGTAATCTTAAGCGAGAGATTGAGCAACAAGTGCTTGAAGTTCCCGGTTGGTCGGAAACAGTGTGGAATACTTATTGGAATTGCAGGTGCGATGCGTGTAATACTTACCAGTTTGGTGACGGGCGATTTATGAAGGTGTACAGATACAAATACATCGAGAAATTGGAGCGACGATTTCCCTGGTATTTTAACGACGAAGATGTCGACGATGAGCAAAAGAAAGAGGAAATTCGGGAAAAATACAAGTTTGGGAAATGGGAGTGATTATGACATTCTTAAGCGAAGCGACTTGCTGAAGTTCGCACAAACACATTGGAATTCATTCTTTCAGCCGTGGCAAGAGATGATGGGCGATATTCCAGAGATTCCACCTCTGGATCACACAGAGTATGTTACACACGATATCAAAAAATTATATGAACATAAGTGCAAAGAATTAGACAAGGAGGACCGCTGCGACGACATATTCAAGTTTTACGGAGGGCAGGAATTCTTATCACAACGCTCTTGCGCAACCTTCGCGCTCTTGAACGACTGTCGCCGAAAAGGATTGCAGGAAGAAATTCCACAGGAGCTTGTAAATTTGGAACCTCCATTCGATAGAAAGACAAGATTCAACTTTGAAGGCACACGTGATGACCATTATTGTCTTGGAAGTCGAGGGTTTGGAGACAAACGCTACACCGGCTTGACTGACGACCTGGAAAAGAGGCATCGAGAACACTCAGGTGTAGGGGAGTTTGACGGCTCGGCTTTCATTGCGGTTCTTACCGGTTTAAAACAGTGTCGCAGCTGCTGCACATGCGCAAAATTGAAGCCGTTAGGAGATAATCGAGGAGGGAAACTTTGTGCGGCGCCAGATCCATATGGTGGCTTTACGTTGGTAGACAAAAATACAGCGGGGAAAATTACAGCGGATCATTCAGAAGGGCCCTACAGATACACTGAAAGCGAAGAAAACGATTTGACCATCAGGCTCGTCAAAACCCATGGGATATTTCACGCACGAGGAGGAGAGTACGTCTTCACAGAGGCATCATTTTGTTCTGATGTGAGTATGGCAGTGCGCATATTTGCAAATGCAGGCGCGGCGTGTACTCTTTGCAGTATGGAGGGTCATCACAGAAGTAAATGTCCTCTCAGATTCCGAGGACGAAACGATGATGAAACTCGACAAATGCTTTGGAATCTGGAATGCGAGGACCATGATCGTCGCATTACAGGTTCCCATTACACTTTTGCAAAAGCGATTACATTGGCACTTGTCAACAATGCTTGCGAAGGAGAGAAGTCCGACATCGGACGCCTCGTCCAGCTCACAGATGAGTATGAGGAACCTGGAAATCTCGAGCTCAACGGCGCTGTAAGGAGAATTGTTTCGGAGCTGTACGGACAGAATCGGTCAGATAACCTTCGGCCTTTGCAGAAACAAGCATTGAATCACATCTCAAATCTCAATCGCCCGGATATCGCTTTAACCTTGCCGACAGCATACGGAAAGACGCTTGTCTACCTTGTCGCTGCTGTTTATGAAATTTTACAAGCGAGAAAAGGCGCGTTGGGTAGCGACAAGGGTAGCGACACGCGACGAGGCAAAGTGGTTGTTTTCTTGCCTTACAGAGCTTTGATGTCTGACGTCACAGAAGCTTTGGCTGAACTTACCAATCCCTGGGCGACCTGGCGACCTGGCGACCCAACCGCGCAACCGCGCAACGATAACGCAATCTGGCGCTTCATGAATGGACGTATTGTTGTGAATGAGGACGGCGGTTTAAACGGCGTTTCCATGCCTTATGCTGGTGAATTCTACGTATCTTGTGCTGATGCTGATGCCGATGCATCTGCGAGGCATGAATCCATTCGGTGGACTATTTGGCGTGGTGCATCCGGCGACCGCAATATAACTAAACTCGAAAAAACCAAGATGTTCAAAGATGCCGACATCATATTCGCTACTCCGGATAAATGGTCATGGCCGGTGCCAATGGATGACAACAGCCAAAATTCGTGCGACTCGTTCATCGAAACCTTTGGAAAAGAGTTTATGAGCTCCTTACGATTATGCATCATAGACGAAGCCCACGAATTCCGTGAAATCCTTGGCGGCAATATGCGCGAGCTTCTCAAACGAATGGAGGAAATGAAGAAGCACATCCCTAATAATTCGGGAACCGATGGATATCGCATGCTAGTAATAAGCGCAACTATACCAGATCCGCAACAATTCACGAAAGATCTGACAGGTCGAGATGGTTCCAATTTAACTATCGTTCCGGAGCCTCATCAACTGGAGGCATCCCAGCACACTCAAACGCAAACATGCAATCCTTGGCCCGAAAATCCCGGCGAAGATCCGACCGAAGATGACGTTGATAAGATGTTCAGAGATATCAATATCAAGCAAGGTGCACGCCACAAAGTCCTTGTCATATTCAAGCATGAGATTACTCCTGACATCTTATGTAAGAATTTACTGAAACCGGAAAACTTGCCTGGCGTGCGCCGCGTGCTGATATTCGTCGACTCTAAGGATATTGCGACGAAAATAGTACGATCGTTGCTGAGAGATTCCTTTATGAATAGCTGGCGGGCAAAAAAATACAAAGTTACGGTTACGCCTTATCACGCTGGCGTTGCTCCATCTTCTCGCACACTATGCGAGAAAACATTGGCAAAATTTGTTAAATGGGCCGACAACGACTCTGCCCCGAAGCAAGTTCACTTTATTATCGCTACTTCTGCGCTCGAAGCTGGGGTTAACATAAAAGGCATTGATGCGATAGTAATCCTATCTGCATTGGCATGCAACAGACGTTCATTGATACAACGCTATGGCAGAGGAGGGCGCGAAAAAGACAAACCAACTGTTATTATGATAGGTTATGAATCGGAAGGGCAATCAGCACAAGTGAATGTAGCCTCAGACGGTGCTGATCAAGACATCAACACTCCAGATGATTCACACGCATCAGACGGGCAATCAGCGGCGCCAGCGAGTGTAGAAGCAGACAATGACGACGATGAAGGATCCCTGATTTCATTCGGGGATCCAGAGGATTCACCTGATTTCATTCGGCAACCTAAACGCTTCTTGCGGCTCAATGACGCGCCGTTCAGCGTTTGCAACACTCGAGCTATGAGAATCCATGGCGCGTGTCAGTTTTTGAGCGCTCTCATTCACTTCAAACAAGAATTTGCACAACGCGTTGTGCAGGTGCAGGTGCAGGAAAGTGTTATCAATCTGATGAAACCGGACCAAGGCAAAGTCCAATTTGGCGAACTTGTTTATTTAAACCCTGAAGATTGGATAATGGGGCTTATGGCCGCGCTCAAAGAACAGTTGGATGGTGAGCTTCCAATTTCAGGTGAAGCAATGTCAATGCGTGCGATTTCGGGGCGCACGTTGAAGGTGTATGAGGCTGATAAAAATGATCGCATTCATCGATACAATGTACGAATGGTGCGCCTAGGAAATTCTCGGAAATACAAAGACCTCGGTCGCGTGTCTGAAACGATGCTGTTCAGAAATCTTCACTGGAACGCACAGTTTTATACGCCGCATGGTCGCCTTGTTCGCGTGGTGTCCCTTGATCTTGATTCCAAGGCAACTGACCCAAATTGGAATAATCGAATTAGAAGCATTATTGTTCAGGCAGTGCAACGAACAGGTCTGCCATATGTGACCCAAGGTGACTCGCACGAGCACATTCAATTCTCATCAGACTTAACTCGTGACCCTGACCATGAAGCAAATGGAAGCGAGGTGGAAGTGGGCAAAGTGGTTGTGAAAACCACTTGGCTTGGCTTTTCGTACCGCAATCCCTACGATAATTCCAAGATAACTCACGGATTTAACAATGGAGACCATTTATTGCATCTATATGAAAGCTGGAAGGTACCAATTTCGGCTGTACCGCGGAACACCAAGGTTGGAAGTGTGCTTTTGAGAACTTGGGAGTTTTTCATGCCCGCAATATCTTCAAAAAATGGTTGGCGTTGGAACGTTTCGCAGAATTTCCCCTTAGCAACCCACCCATTGAGGTCATTGGTTTTGCGGGCGCTATGCGCTGAATTGCGCCTTCGGCTTTCCAATGCGTTGCACTTCAGCCCATCTCAGATAACAATATGCCTGTCGTCAAGGAAACTCCAAAAGTATATCCTGGAGGCTGAGAAGCGAATTGAAGAAGATTGGACGACTAATACGATGAAGGTATCAAACACGTGTTTGGTTAAGCAAGATAATACAGCTTGGCAAGAGGTTCAGTCCGCGAGGCTGATTTTATTCGAACACTCCAACGCGGGCATCGCTATTGAATGTCTAAGAGTTCTACTCCCTCCGTCAGACGCCGCGGGTGGATCATTACTTCATAACGTTGATAAACTTGAGCTCGATAACAAGTCTCACCGTAAATCGCTCCGGGATTCCAAAATTATGGAAAAATGGGAGGACCGTGAATCCAAGCTGAGAGAACTTGTTATCGACTGCCTTCGTTGGCTGAAAGGGGCTGCCCTTGATGTTCGCCAGAGAGAGAAGTGGAGCTAGGTTTCAGAGACAGCTGACAGCTCCTTTAACTTGCTCATTCCGGTTTTATTGCACGGTCTGATGCAGCGTTTGAGCTGTTGCATGACCCATTCACGACGATCCGAGCGAAGTACATTCCTCTGCTCATCTGCCTCTAGAATATAACGATTCGTGTCATTGCTTTGTATAAATTCAACTGCATCTTGGTATGCCTTCGTCGAATCAGGGTCCTTTTTCGGCTGTTCCTCCAATTGTATTTGCAAATTGTACCAGTACCGATATCCAAGATACTCGAGTTGCGAACCTCTCATATCTTCAATGACATCTGATATCTTCCGGTGCTCCTTTGAGTTCCCGGTTGCAGCGACGACACAATCGGATTCACTGAGCTTACTCTCCCAATCCTTTACAGCTTCCTCAGAGGGCTGTTGCCCAGTGCAGCGTACAAGTTTTTGAAGCATTTGCGTGCTGTACAAGGTTTCAGGTTGTTGATTTGGTAGTAAGTAACTGAATAGAGTACATAACTCCGGTTCTCTCTCGAATATCACTTTTTCATGCGCATCACTTTCTTCCAATTTTCTGCGCTTGTTTGCTTCTTTTGTTGCCTCTGAAGTCCGTTTCCGTGACGCAACAGATTTGTCGTTTCCGTCCGTTAGCGGCTCCGTGGAGTCATAATGTCCGTTAGAATGCGCACCCGCGTCGCATTTGTCGATGTTCGTTGGCATTTGAGAGGTGTCTGTGTTGACTGTCGACGCGTTCGCACTTCCGTTTGCAGGACCTTCCGATGCGCCTGAGACGGGCAGGGCGAGAGGATTCGAGTTCGCACCTGCCCGCGGAACTAGCTCAGTAGGCTCTGCAACTGTCGCGCCCTCGGCATCGATGGCGTCCAGCCACATCTTGAGACGAGCCTCCACGCTTTCGCGCGATAGGCTTTCGATTAACTGACGCTTACCTGAAGGAAGCTCTCCATCAATGACAGCGTCAGCGATTGACGATTTACTTTGAATTCTGATCCAGTCGACCTCGTCTTCAGATTGCGTAGATCGGCCACGCAGAAGACGAGTAACGAGAATGAACACCTCCACAACGCCTTTTTGACCAGCGCGGAAGAGCCGGCCTTTGAGCTGCTCCCACTCTCCGTGCGTCATTGGCAGCAAATTAATAACCATACAGCAGCATGCCTCTTGCAGTCCATCGACGCCTGTGCAGATTGCCTGAGAGCCAATCAAGACATCAATCTCACCTTTAATAAAGCGAGATTTCACATCTTCTCGTGATTGCACAGGTTGTTCCCCAGTGTACGTTTCAACTCTTAAGTCAACGCCAGGTACTTGTTGCAGACCATTTTTTAACACATCAAGAATGCCGTTCTTGTAAATATGTGTGTAAACAATCACCGGCATCTTCTTTGCATGATACTTCAGGCAAATTTGACGAATCGCGCCCATTTTTGCTTTCGTGCGTGCTAAACCGCCATCTGATCTTTTGTTCTCAATCTTCTTGGCAGCAATTTTACTTCTTACATTCTTGATAAAAAAATCAGTATAACCATCATCATCGATCCCATTTTCCTTGCCCTCAAATCTATGCACATGCAACTTCACACCATGGGAAGACTTGAAGCGGAGACCGTGTTGTATGAGAGCTTGATGCACGGCCATGCATTCATCGATTGTCGGCTTTTGTCGGCATCTTGGCGTGAGATTGATTGAGTTTTGATTAGCTGTGCCAGAATCACGAAAACTCTTGCCACTTACCATTTCCAGCAAGCTGATAGCCTCCTCTAACTCATTAACAACCGGCGTGGCTGTCAAACCAAGCACGCGTAACGGCTCCAAGCGGCGAGCCGTCCGTGCGTCATGGACAAACACTTCAACATTCTTGCGCCGAGTAGACAAATGTTTGGTGTCGTCTGAGGTTTGACGCCGGATTGGTACCACATCGGAGCTTGTTGGATCCTGTCTTTCGATAACTGCCTCCAACTCAACGCCGCACGCACCTTCAATATCCGTCGGCTCGTCATTATCATCGCCTGCAACTGGCGATGGCACGACTTTGCCTCCTCTTACCTTCACCGCATGGATCTCATCCAAAATGACAAGACCTAACCGATTATCGAAGGACTTCAGTAGGGATCTCATGCGCTCTTCAGATTTTTTTGGGTCCGAAAGCTTGTCATAATTGATGATGACAAGCTGTGGTCGGCGTGTGTTCCAAGCTAGGGCTTTTCCACATTCAGGAAGGTTGTTTTCAATGCGAAATCCTTTGGAGGTTTGCTTCGTTGATGAGTTGATCACCACAATCTCATAGACATTAGGGAAGTAGAGACTCGTTTTCTCCGCCCACTGAAGGGAAACTGAGTTTGGGCAAAGAACAAGGGTCACCTGCTGGTTATCAAATTGCGCACCACGAGTAGAAGCTGCTTTCTTTGCTTCATGAAACATGAAGCGGTCAGCCAGGATAGCTGATAATGTTTTCCCAGTGCCAACATCGGACCAATTTCCGAGTCCTGTAGAATGCTTCGGGCTTGCGAGGCGAATAGCTAGCAGCACCTGGGCCAAATATGGTACGTGAAGTCGGTTGCTTTCGTCTTGAAAGCTATAACCAAGTTCCCCCTTTGCGAGCTTACCCTGAAGCTCTAGAGTGCGCCTGCATTCATCTACAAATGTCGCACGTGTTTTGTGCACATATGAATGTTCATTTGAATCTAAGGACGCATTCGATGCATCGTCAAGTATCGAAGTCAAGTTGGCACCGTCTCGTTCTGCTGCGAACATGGTTTGCCAGAGGCGATCAATGCCCTTTGAGACCAGGAACTCTGCCACAGTGCTGTCTGCGGGCACTTTACCGTCAAGTCTACGCATCTGTCCAAAGATTCGAGGGACTTTATTTGGCGGCAGTGCTGGATCTTTGCTGTGTGCTGCATCGTGCAAAGTCAGCTTAGAACGAACTGATGGAACTTGATCACCGCTTTCGAGACGAATTGTGTAATACGTGGGCGGGTCTTCATTGTGCACCTCTTTTATCATCGCATTCACGGGCTCAGCGTAAGTCGATTCCCAGAACACGACGGGTGTGTTCTCAGTTAAATCGGACTGAGCATCAAGGTTATCTTCGTCTTCATCTGCCATCAGGCCACGTTTTTCATTGTATGCAGACAATGCCGCCTCGAGTCGTTCCTTGCTCCCTTTTCCTTCAATAACGGCTGTTTCAATCATATTATCGTCCTGCTTGTTCAGCCATCGCTTCACATGGTTGGCTGGTACCTTGGACAATAGAGGTAGCAGGCGTGCGACTGGCGTTCTGCATTTGTCTACGCCGTGGGTGCTGAAGATGGCATGGAGCTCCGCACCACTAAGTTTCACGATGTCTCCGTACTCATCCATTAGCAAGGACCTAACCAGTTCGCGAATCTTTTCAACAGGCCATCCACCTCGTGCGCAGTGTGAGCACCCGGAACCACCTGATCGGTTAGACGCAGGTGAAGGATACAAACGATTACATGCTGGACACTTCCAAATCACCCACCACGTACTTCTTGGCGGCACGTTCTCTGCGGTATACTTTAGGTTTGCCGCTGTTTTCTTGAAAGTTTGCCAACCCTGATCCGATTTTTCGGCCTTCAAACCTCGTATCTCGTCCTCAATTTTACTTTTCTCGTTTGCATTATTATATTTTGTCACCAATTGGCATTCAGCTTGTAAATGAGGCAATAAGCAGGGGCCGGCGCTGGAGCCCAACCTTGTACAATTTGGGCAATTATCAAGGCTACTGCACACACGCGCCCACTCGTGTTTGCATTCTTTGCATCGAAATAACCCGATTAAATTGCAGGATGCGGTGATTGCAGTGATACGCTTTGTTTGATGCTCCCCTCCGTGCAAATCGATCCATTTTTGCTGCTCTGCATCGTCCCATCCCTTTTCCCATGGAACTGCTACTTTACGAGTGCACAGTATCTTGAACACCAAAAAACTATGATTTGAGAAATCGATAAGCCCCGATCCTCGACAACGACAAGGTAGTCCATCAAGTCTGCCATCCCTGCTGAAAGCCTGCAGAACATGATGCGAACAATTTAATACAAGTATTTAGGGCCAGCAATGATGGGGCAGGACCTCACCTTATGCAACACATATTTTGGTGATTGAAGCCGTTTGCAACCACAATTTAAGCATTTCCAGAGCACTGCTTTGTTGCTGCCGACAAGCAAATCGCTCTTTGTCGGGCATGACGCCGGCGGATTCTTTTCCATGTAAGTATTTATTTCTGATTCATTCCATTCTGCATCGAAATGTGGAGCGTCATCAATTGTAAACGGAAAGATTGCGATTATGTTCTTTCTGCAACTTTCAGGTACTTTTGTAGTAAACATTCTCACCCCCGATTTAGAGCATTTTGTGCACCGAGGGTCAAGCTTGCCATTTAGCACGCGTACCTCGTATTTGCCACACTCTGTAGCCTCAGATGAATTCGATATTGAGCTCATAACACATTTCGTATAAATAATGGCTGCATCTTTGGCCGTACGACAGACACCACCAATTTGAAGATTACCAAGGCGAGCGATGTACTGGCCATTTCTTTCGTGCACACCCTTGTATCCTGACTTGTTCTTTGATCGTACAAGCCGGAGCTCGCCAACTATTGAGTCGTCATCTTCATCGTCGTCACTGATTTCGTAACCATCAGGACGATGAGCGCACTTGAAGAGACCATACATTTGAGATGTTGCCTGATCTATGTTGACTGGCGGATTCGGTGCATGATCTGTCAGCCACATTGCCTCGTATTCAGCGAGTGTCTGTCCTTCCGGACGATAATCCGGTGACCACGAACTACCTTTCTTGACAATTCCAAGACATGTATCCCGCACTGCGGGGTCGAATTTCCACTTCGTTTGGCAATCGCACACTGATTGACCTCGTCCACTATGGTATATAGATTCAGGAATTATATTTTTAAAAAGCGCCCTCTTAAGTTTCTTACAGGAATGGCATTGCCAGAGCGCTTGATGGTTCAAAAGCTTCGTGATGGATTCATCCGGCGTGAGGGTCGGGTGCATGTATTTCTTGACAAGAGCTGGACGAGAGTATGATTGATCAGAATCGGATTGAGCAAACCATTGTTTCCACTCATCGAAGAATGCAGTTATATCAAATGATTCGTATTCCTGTGTGGACACAGCCACTGAAGGTGTCGGCGACGCCGCGCGGGGTATCAGTGCAGGCACTGCCGCTGCAATGGCCGGTCCCTTATCCTCCAGTACTGTATTCGTCTTCTTGTCTGTTATTAGTATGCACAAGCATTGCTCGCGAAGCGTACCCGGTAGTTTTTTCCCAACTTTGCCGTCGCGTTCATCAAGGTTCTTATACTTTCCTTTTTTTATGTCAGAGCACCGCTTGCATATGGAGTTACCCTTGAAAGCGTTTGACAGTTTGGTCAATGATGCGTGATTATAATCAGTACAGCGAAAGAAGCCAACTTCGGCCAGATTACAAGATAGTACATCTGGACTTGTGCGAAACACCTCATCCTTAATTTCATGCTTATATTCCTCAATGAATTCCTTCTCATTCTTCTCTGGAAATCGGCAGTCGTTGACCTTCCATGTAGATTCGTTTTCTGAGTGATTTTCAGAGTTTTTGAAGTAGTCATTAACCTTGAAATGTTGCACCAGGGGAGAGCTCAAAATCCCTTTGAGCTCTTTGAAGCGAGGGTGGGACGTTATAGGATTTTTTACGTGCACAGCAGGAGCCCAAAACATCCAGTGGCGGTTATTGAGTGTTTTCTTTGTTTTGACGCCGACCTTGAAGTGAGTCTTGAAAGTTTGGAGAGAGACGCCATGGGGCTTCAGCTCCGCATGAAAGGCTTCGATATTTTCGATAGTTTTGAAGCCCCCGAGATGCGTAAAGCGCATGACTCCTGCCTTGAAGTCGAATTCAGGACCACTCTCTAGTGCAGCTTGGTAAGTTTTACGCTCGCGACCGCTCATGATTATCGTCGAGCCCTGAGCAGAGGCTACGCACAAGACTCCTC
>Ga0302114_10002866_pt1 | contig 10961 bp, 8 predicted proteins | sample AG5_Surface_MG_FD_203107 | JGI IMG/M metagenome (GOLD analysis project Ga0302114, IMG submission 203107) | Marine microbial communities from Western Arctic Ocean, Canada - AG5_Surface | ecosystem: Environmental > Aquatic > Marine > Oceanic | place: Canada: Western Arctic Ocean | collected...
GATTCTATTTATGGTATGTCTGTGGACCGTGGTCACCAAGAAGCTGTCAGGCTGGCATTAAGCCAATGGAGCGATGTTGCTGATCTAACCTTTGTAGAAGTTGCAGAAACGGCTGCGGAGGTGGGGACACTCCGGTTTGGTTTTACGGATCATCAATTATTAGCAGAACAACCATGGGGTTGGGGCCACGCAACATCTGCAGAGCCTATAGGCGGTGACATTTGGATTGACCAAAATCAAAATGAAGTGATACTAAGCAGCGGGGAATTGTACTTTCAAAAATATAATGAATTCTCTTATCACTTTTTAGGTGTGGTTCATGAAATTGGACATGCTCTTGGAATAGATCATCCATTTGACGGTGTGGACACTTTGGCTGCGTCTCTGGACATCAAAAACAATACAATCATGGCCTATAACACCCCCGAAAACTTTTATTATATTGATGATTCTGGTTTTTATTACCTATTCTCAGCACCCATGGTGTACGACATTGCAGCGATCCAATACCTTTATGGGGCTCCAAGTCACAATGCTGGCGATACAGTATACAAATATGATCCAGCCAGGCCTTTCGTAGAAGCAATTTGGGATTCCGCTGGATACGACACATTGGATCTAAGCGATTTCACTAAAGCCTGTACGATAAGTTTGGTCCCTGGAGCCTACTCAACAATCGTGTGTAACGATTGGTCTATGACCGAAAATCTGGGCATTGCTTTTGGGGCTATCATTGAGAAAGCCATTGGCGGTTCTGACAATGATATAATTATAGGCAACTCTGCAAATAATACTCTGTATGGTGAGGCTGGTGATGACACCCTTAATAGTGGCTCTGGCAACGATACGCTAGATGGTGGCGTAGGAAACGATACGATAATCCTCGAAAGCAACGGTACCTTCGGCCCAGAACTATACGCCTACAACACCACCTCATTGCTACAAACAGGTACAGAAGAGTGGATAGTTCTGGATGACAAGACACGCTTTGGGGACGTCATGGATGGTGGGGCTGATGTAGACACAGTCGAGCTTACAGATAGCTCAGATGCCTTCTTCCTGCATGATAGCTTTGGTGGATTTCATTCGTCTCTTACTCTTGTTGAAGACTATGACAGCCGCCTTGGAGCCGCACGTATTGCGAATATAGAGAACATAACCTCTGGCGCAGGCGATGATATAGTTGATCTCACATCCCCGGACTATTCACTCGCAGGTCAAAACATCACCGTTGACGGTGGGTCTGGGAATGACACACTCTGGGGCTCTGATGCGAATGAAACGTTAAAAGGTGGCGAAGGTGATGACGAACTCTTTGGTGGTGCAGGAACAAATGCTTTAACAGGTGGTGCAGGTGCGGATGAGTTTCAGTTCACGAAGACATCAACCAACGACACGGTTAAAGATTTCAGCTTGAGTGATAGTGATACCCTAAAGTTCGTCAACACTGGTGGTGCGCAGTTTGACCGTGGCAGTGTTAGCCTGACAGGTGATGTACTCTCCATCTCAGATGGAACTGACGTTCTTACCATTACCCTTGAGGGTGCTGGATTACAGTTGGACGATCTCCAGAGTGATGTCTTGATCATAGTCTGATCTGGAAGTAACCAAACTCAATACCATCCGACACCACTAAAGACAGCAATAAGGTCAGCCACACCTCTAAAAAGAATAAAAAGTAGCAGAAAATAAACCTAACTAATCCTAAATATTAAACACTTATAATTTAGTGAACCAAATCTATGAATGTAATTTCTCTCTAGTCATACATATAACCATTCAATCAAATACAATAATAACCATCTAGTCTGATGCTTACCTAAAAAGCTTTAATCTTTAAGATTAATATTAACCCTTAATTTTAAACCCCCTTCTGTGTATGACCTCAACTATATATAACGTAGGCACCCCCACTGGCCCATGCATACCCTCCATGCAATACATTTAAGTGGTTTATTCAGGGATATTAAATACACCTGATGTGATCACATGCAGATGAAGCATTTGTAGTGAGGCATATGTGAGTGGGTACTGATAACGTTTAGCATCAGCATTCTTAATGAGTGCACAAAGGGTAGAACATTTATCAGTATTGACTGTGAACTCACACCTAGTGAACACTAGCAATTGCAGGTAATCATTGAAGCATTGGTGCTGTGTACAGAAACTAACTCGTGAGTGTGTGGCTAGGAACTACAAAGGATGTTGATTCCCATAAAAGATGATGATTAGATATCATGAAAGTGCGGGATAATAGCCTTTATACGATACCCGCGACTATTATTTTAATTGATTTTTCTTATTGCCTCACTAATTAATTCGGCCTTTAAGCATACCCTGCGCATACTTTTGCGTTGGGCTACTTGATCAATTGCTAAATGTTATAGCTACTGCCTATAGGGTTTACGAGTTAAATTTTGTACGGATAAGAAATTGAAAGTAAGCTTTCGCTAATGTGAGATTGCCTAATCGCTACTTGGATAGTCTAGTCGGACGGTGGCCTTGTTTGGTCTTGGGATGGAGAAGTGATGCGCATTGCTTGTTTGCAATATACTGCTGAGGCCGACACTGCGCTTAGCGCGTCAAGATTGTACCCTTTGTTCAGTGAGGCATTAACGCAGCAGCCTGATCTCATAGCATTGCCTGAATGTGCACTATTTTTATCGCGCTCTCAGGATCTTTCAAGAACAAATGCACTCTCTATCACATCACCGGAAATTCTGAGACTGCAGACTTTGGCTCGGGAAAATGCTGTTCACCTCGTGGTTGGTTCTTTGATTATGCGAATTGGAGAGACCATAAGGAATCGAACTTTAGTTATTGATCGCCTTGGGGACATCCAAGCTATTTATGACAAAATACATTTGTTTGACGTACATCTTCCGACTGGCGAGTTCCATCAAGAAAGTGCTCTATTTACAGCGGGATCTCAGCCCGTTGTGGCCTCAGTCGATGGAGTGTCTGTGGGCTTGTCTATCTGTTTTGATCTTAGGTTTCCAAAATTATATCGTTATTATGCAAAACAAGGTGTTTCAATAATGGTAGTGCCATCAGCTTTTACCCGAAGTACAGGTGAAGCGCATTGGTTTACGTTGTTACGCGCGCGTGCAATTGAAAATGGATGCTTTGTCGTAGCGACCGGTCAATGCGGCAGAACGCTGGAGGGCCGTGAAACTTTCGGGCATTCAGTTGTTTTTGATCCTTGGGGAACGGAAATGGGCTCCCTAGGAGACTCGCCGGGAGTGTTAATCGTCGATTTAGATATAGAACAAGTAGCCCGTGTGAGAGGCCAGATACCGGTCGCTACTCAGGATCGTGATTTTTGATTAGCTGAGTGGAACAAGTAAAACGATAAAAATACCAAGCCACTATTATTTATTCTCAAGGTTAGATCGCAGTGAGCAGGGCAATCCAGATCAAAATTAAACTATAATAATGCGACAGATTGATCGACTAAAGAGACTGAGCCCGCGTATTGCTCAATAACTTAAGGCGTTGGATGGATCTGATGGTAGGAATAACTTTTTAAATGCATTGGTTCAAGTGTTGGAGAAGGAAATGAATCTTAAATCGCTGACTGTTGTTGCTTTTGCCCTGTTTTTGTCGGCATGTTCGACGAAGGCTCTAGATGACATGAATTATGGATTGTCGAAAGCTATGGGAGAGCATGTGCGTTTAGTTGAGCAGGCACTTGGTAAGCCGGCTGAGGTCGCTCGTGAGGGAAACCGTACGAGGTACCACTGGTTCACTCAGTCGCACATTGAATCTTGTGATGTTGAGGTGTGGGCAGATGCGGATGGTTTGGTTCGGAAAACGAGCTGGACTGGTTATGCTGGCGCATGCGAGAGATATGCTGAAAGCTTCCTAACGACTTTTCCTCAGTAGTTTTATTCTTTGTCTTCCTGGAAGGGAAGTACGTCGAATTTTTATTTAACTTTCAATCTAGTTCTTGCTTCGAAGGGAGGTAAAAGCTGGATTGTGAGTGAGAGATTTAGTTGCGGCGACACAACCGTATTTGTTCTTAATCTTGTATCTAATGTAGTGCGTGTGTGAAATAAATGATGAAAATTTTGTTTTTTCCCTAGCCGTGGAGCCGCAAGGTTCCTATAATCTCAATACTCCTTTGGTGTGAATTTTTCTATCAATTAGTTTGAACAGCAACTACTTCAGTCGAATTACTTAAGTTAGGGACGGACTCGATGATCGAGATCAAAATTGGGCTCGATTTACCCATTAAAGGCTCACCACGTCAGGAAGTAACTGATACACCAGCAATTAGCCGGGTCGCTGTCCTTGGCTCTGATTACCCGAGCATGAAGCCTACTATGCTCGTTCGAGAGGGCGAGCTTGTAAAGCTTGGCCAGCCGTTGTTTACGGACAAAAAAAATGAAGGTGTGACTTTTACGTCTCCGGGATCAGGGACTGTGACTGCGATTAATCGTGGTGAACGTCGATTATTTCAGTCTGTGGTTATTTCTCTTGATGGAAAAGATGAAGCGGTCGATTTTGGCGCTGAAGCTAATTTAGAGTTGTTGACTCGTGATGACGTTGTTCGAAAGTTGCTTGATAGTGGCTTGTGGACGGCTATTAGGAAGCGCCCATATGAAAAAATTCCGGCAATCGATGCCGAGCCTCATTCTATTTTCATTAATGCGATGGATACCAATCCACTAGCAGCTGATCAAATGCTTGCGATTGATCGCGCCCCCAGCGCGTTTTTAGATGGGATCACAGTGGTGTCACTGTTGACGCAGGGCAAGGTTTTTGTCTGCCGCGATGAGGATAGCAAGTTTGACGCTGGAACAGCGCAAGTCCAAATTTTTGGTGGACCCCATCCGGCTGGACTTGTAGGTACACACATTCATCATCTGGACCCAATCGGAGAAGGAAAAGAAGTTTGGCATTTGAGTGCGCAGGATGTGATCGCGATCGGTAAATTATTCACTGAGGGGCATCTATCGGTTGAACGCATAGTCGCTTTGGCAGGCCCATCTGTCGTCGATCCGCGGGTTGTGGTCACTCGGCTTGGTGCATCGCTTGATGAATTGACAGAAGGCGCCTTGGTTGAGGGACTTCATCGTATCGTGTCGGGCTCCTTGTTAGGTGGTCGAACCGCGAGAGGGCCATTTTCGTATTTGGGCAGGTATCACCAACAGGTTTCTTGTTTAGAAGAAGGAACGACTCGTGTGCCATTAGGCTGGTTATCGCCTGGTAAAAATAAGCATTCTGTTCTTGGCATTTATCTATCAAAGTTCACACCAAAGAAATTACTGGACTTTAATACTAATACGAACGGATCTCCCCGAGCGATGGTGCCCATAGGCGCATATGAAAAAGTTATGCCGCTCGATATCTTGCCAACGCAGTTGTTGAGGTCTTTGATTGTGGGAGATACGGATATGGCGATCAAGCTTGGCGCCCTTGAACTGGCAGAAGAAGATTTAGCACTTTGTACTTATGTGTGTCCTGGAAAATATGAGTATGGCCCGATTCTAAGGGATAATTTGACGATGATTGAACTGGAGAGTTGATGATGTCACTGCGTGCATATCTCGACCGTATCGAACCGAATTTTGAGTCAGGCGGGAAATACGAAAAGTTTTATCCGCTATATGAGGCGGTTGATACGATTTTTTATGCGCCTGGAACAACGACCAAAGCATCAGCTCATGTGCGTGATGGAATTGATCTAAAGCGAATTATGATCACTGTGTGGTGTTGCACGTTTCCTGCAATTTTTTTCGGCGCCTATTTCCTTGGCCAAAACGCAGCTGAAGCGATTTCTTCGGGAGCCTCAGCCCCAGATGGTTTACGTGGGGCTGTTATCGAGATTCTAGTGGGTGCTGAATACTGGCTTAGTCCGACTATCTGGTCGAATTTGGTTTATGGCTTTGCTTATTTTTTACCGATCTACTTAACAGTTTTTCTTGTTGGAGGTTTTTGGGAAGTCCTCTTCGCTTCCGTTCGGAAGCATGAAGTCAACGAGGGTTTTTTCGTCACCTCAATTCTATTTTCACTTACGTGTCCTCCAGACCTTCCCCTTTGGCAGGCAGCACTTGGTATTACGTTTGGGGTTGTGGTTGGGAAGGAAGTCTTTGGCGGTACTGGCAAGAACTTTTTGAATCCGGCATTGACTGGACGTGCATTTTTATACTTCGCCTACCCGGCGCAGATCTCAGGTGATGCTGTTTGGGTGGCGGCTGATGGTTATACTGGTGCGACTGCACTGGGCATGCTTGCGCAGGATGGAGTGCAAGCGCTCAGCGCATCTACTCAAGCGATTTCAGGATTTAGTTGGTTTGATGCATTTGTGGGGAATATTCCTGGATCAATCGGTGAGGTATCAACTTTCGCCATTCTATTGGGTGGATCAGTTCTATTGCTTCAAGGAATAGCTAATTGGCGGATTGTTTTAGGCGTATTCCTCGGTATGGTCTTGACTTCTAGCCTATTTAACGTCCTAGGCTCAGATACTAATCCCATGTTTAGTGTGCCGTGGTATTGGCATCTGGTAGTTGGTGGGTTTGCATTCGGCATGATCTTTATGGCTACAGACCCCGTATCCGCTGCTATGACCAACAAAGGCAAATACTGGTACGGCGGACTGATAGGATTAATGACTGTATTGATTCGCGTGGTTAATCCAGCCTTTCCTGAGGGAATTATGTTAGCAATTTTATTCGCTAACTTATTCGCGCCCTTAATGGATCATTTTGTAGTTCAGGCCAACATTAAGCGAAGGGAGTTGCGAAGTGTCGTCCAATAATGAATCCGTAAAAAAAACGATTCTCGTAGCACTGGCCTTGTGTTTGGTTTGTTCGGTAATTGTTAGTGTGGCCGCCGTGATGTTTAGGCCAGCCCAGGCTATTAATGAAAAAGCAAATATGCAGATGAATATTCTGCAGGCGGCTGGTCTTTATGATCCAACTAAATCCATTCAAGAGCAATTCCAGATTGTTACTACTAAGTTAGTCGATTTGGAGACGGGTCTTTTTGTTCAGAATGTTGATCCTGAGAGTTACAACCAAAGGAGAGCCGCCAAAGATCCGACAGTGAATCGCGTGTTATCGAGCGGTGAAGATATTGCATCTATTAGGCGCCAGGCAAAAATTGCAAAAGTCTATCTCGTCGAAAATACTGGCAAGATCGTCAAAATTATTTTGCCGGTGCATGGTTATGGTCTGTGGTCTACGCTGTACGGGTTTATGGCACTTGAGGGCGATGGCAATACAGTGGCGGGGTTTGGTTTTTATGAGCACGCTGAAACACCTGGCCTTGGTGGTGAAGTCGATAACCCGAACTGGAAAGCACTTTGGGTGGGCAAACAAATTTATGATGGTGATACCGTAGCTGTGCGCTTGGTAAAGGGTGGTGCCGATCGTGCAGATGCCTATGGTGTAGATGCATTGGCTGGCGCCTCATTAACATCTCGTGGTGTAGATAATTTATTGAAATTCTGGCTCTCAGACTCAGGATTTAAACCATTTTTAGATAATTTGAAACTGGGACAAATCTGATGACAAAGACGAAAGAATTGTTGTTTGACCCGGTCATCAATAACAACCCCATTGCATTGCAAGTTCTTGGGATTTGCTCTGCTCTGGCGGTGACATCAAGCATGTCAGTCGCCTTAGTGATGTCGCTCGCAGTGATTGCGGTGACCGCATTTTCGAGCATGTTTGTAGCAATGATACGTTCGCAAATTCCGAGTTCGATTCGAATTATTGTTCAGATGACGATCATTGCTTCGTTAGTGATCGTTGTTGATCAGATTTTGAAAGCCTTTGCGTATGAAATTTCAAAGCAATTATCGGTTTTCGTGGGCCTGATTATTACGAACTGCATTGTTATGGGCCGGGCAGAAGCATTTGCCATGAAAAATGGACCTATCGATTCTTTTTTAGATGGCATTGGAAATGGCTTGGGTTATGGAGCTATTTTGATGGTTGTTGGCTTTATTCGCGAGCTCTTTGGCTCTGGATCGGTATTTGGTATCGAGGTGTTGTCAAAGGTTACTGACGGCGGTTGGTACTATACCAACGGCTTGATGCTCTTGCCTCCATCGGCATTTTTTATCATTGGTTTTTTGATCTGGGGCGTGCGGGCCTGGAAGACTGCTCAGGTAGAAAAAGATGAATTCAAGATAACAGCGAATTCAAAGTTGAAGGAGGCTTGAGATGGAGCATTATATTAGCCTCTTTGTAAAGGCGATCTTTATTGAGAACATGGCACTCGCATTCTTCCTGGGAATGTGTACATTTTTGGCGTTATCAAAAAATATTAAAACAGCGGTTGGCCTAGGTATAGCCGTAGTGGCTGTCTTGGCGATTACGGTGCCAGTGAACAATTTGATTTTGAATAGCCTTCTTAAAGAGGGTTCATTGGCTTGGATTTCGCCGTCGCTTGGTGACGTGGATTTAAGGTTTCTTGGGCTTCTATCCTATATTGGTGTGATTGCAGCGCTCGTCCAGATTCTAGAGATGTTTCTGGACAAATATGTGCCGGCTCTCTACAACGCGCTTGGTGTTTTCTTGCCATTGATTACGGTGAATTGTGCAATCCTGGGCGCATCACTCTTTATGGTGGAACGTGATTACACTTTTAGCGAATCAGTTGTTTATGGGCTTGGAGCTGGCATTGGTTGGGCGCTCGCGATCACGGCGCTTGCTGGTGTGCGAGAAAAACTCAAGTATTCAGATGTTCCCGAAGGATTAAGAGGCCTAGGTATTACGTTTATTACAGTTGGTTTGATGTCACTTGGCTTTATGTCCTTTTCGGGCGTGTCACTTTGAGGGAATAGAACGTGGAAAATATGACCATTATTCTTGGTGTTGGGATGTTTACGGCCATCGTCATTGGGCTAGTCGCAATTATTCTTGTCGCTCGTTCGAAACTAGTTTCATCTGGTGATGTAAGCATTAATATCAACGCAAATCCTGATCAGAGCATCAAGGTTTCTGCTGGTGGCAAGTTGATGAGTACGCTTGCAGATGCTGGAATTTACCTGCCATCAGCGTGCGGTGGCGGCGGGACCTGTCAGCAATGTCGTTGCGTTATTAAGTCTGGTGGAGGTGACATATTGCCAACCGAAGCTTCAGCATTCACCAAAGGTGAAGTAAAAGATGGTTGGCGTTTATCTTGTCAGGTGGCCGTAAAGCAAGATATGGAAATTGAGGTAGAGCCAGAACTCTTCGGTGTTAAGCGCTGGGAATGCGAAGTGGTGTCGAATCCCAATGTTGCAACTTTTATCAAAGAGTTGACGCTGAAATTACCTGAAGGCGACGTTGTTGACTTTCGTGCTGGCGGATATGTGCAGCTCGAAGTGCCTCCGCATCATATCAAATTCAAAGACTTTGATGTTGAGGACGAGTATCGGGCTGATTGGGAACGCTTTGGATTTTTCAACTTCGAATCAAAGGTGAGCGAAACGGTTATCCGAGCGTATTCAATGGCTAATTATCCTGAAGAGCGGGGAGTGGTCAAATTCAATATTCGCATAGCGACGCCTCCTCCGGGCACTAATTTGCCACCTGGTCAGATGAGTTCATATGCTTTCAACTTAAAGCAGGGGGATAAAATCTCTGTGTTTGGGCCCTTTGGTGAATTTTTCGCAAAAGATACTGCCAACGAAATGGTTTTTATTGGTGGGGGTGCTGGAATGGCGCCCATGCGGTCGCACATCTTTGATCAATTGAAGCGTTTGAATTCAAAACGAAAAATTTCTTTTTGGTATGGCGCCCGTTCATTGCGAGAAGTTTTTTATGATGATGAATATAATCGGTTAGAAAAAGAGAATGAGAATTTTGAATGGCATTTAGCTCTTTCAGATCCTCAGCCAGAGGATAATTGGGAAGGCCATACCGGGTTTATTCACAACGTTGTGTTGGAGAATTATTTGAAAGAGCATCCTGCTCCAGAGGATTTGGAATATTACATGTGTGGACCACCAATGATGAACGCTGCTGTGATTCAGATGTTAAAGAATCTAGGTGTTGAAGATGAAAGTATTATGCTTGATGATTTTGGCGGATAAATTATCCTATCGCATAGAAAATGCCGCCTATTTGGCGGCATTTTTGTGTTTGATACTCCTCTCTGGTTGTTCTTCAGGTCCTGAGGCAGATAGGTTGTCAGGCCGAACAATGGGCACCAGTTGGTCTGTTGTTATAGCTAATCGGACTTCGGACCATGACAAAGTCAGACTCCAGTCAGGTATTGAGGCAGAATTGTTAGAGGTTAATCGGCAGATGTCGACATACGATCCAGTTAGTGAAATCTCACAGTTCAATGCATCTAAAGTACTAGATACTTGGTTTCCCGTATCGAAATTATTTGCTGCCACAACGGCTAATGCACTGCGATTTGCCCATATTTCAAAGGGAGCATTCGATCCTACCGTAGCGCCCTTGGTGAATATTTGGGGCTTCGGACCTGAAGCTATAAAAGCTGACTTACCTTCGGATGAGGAGGTGGCTGAGGCCAAAGCGATGGTCGGTTTCCAATCCATTGCTGTGCGCCCCCCAGAAGCGAATGGCGGTCCTGCTTTAAAGAAGAGCGCGTTTCGTCATCTCGATCTCTCTGCGATTGCGAAAGGTCTTGGTGTAGATCAAGTTTATAAACTGATTGATCGATTAGGTTACACCGATTTTTTAGTCGAAATTGGTGGGGAGATTCGAGTAAAGGGCGATAAAAATGGGCTGGGCTGGAAGATTGCAGTGGAGCAGCCAAATAAGATAGATAGCCAAGTACAAACGACTCTCTATTTGTCTGATGTGGCGCTCGCTACTTCAGGCGATTACCGAAATTACCGCGAAATTGATGGCATAGCATATAGCCATACAATTGATCCATCCAGCGGCTACCCAGTCACACACGATCTGGCTTCAGTAACTGTGGTAGACGAAGAATGCGTTTTGGCAGATGCTTGGGCGACTACGCTCCTTGTTCTTGGTTTGACGGAA
>Ga0302114_10002870_pt1 | contig 10954 bp, 11 predicted proteins | sample AG5_Surface_MG_FD_203107 | JGI IMG/M metagenome (GOLD analysis project Ga0302114, IMG submission 203107) | Marine microbial communities from Western Arctic Ocean, Canada - AG5_Surface | ecosystem: Environmental > Aquatic > Marine > Oceanic | place: Canada: Western Arctic Ocean | collected...
GCCCGGATCTTTCGAAAATTTTCCAAAGTGAAGTCGGCCATCCAGGCTTCGGGGGCGAGATTGCGGAGGTGACTAGCCATTACAGCTTCTGCGTTTAGGATGGAAATATCGGTTTCCCACAACGTATTGTCGAGATCGAAGGTGAGGGCTCTAATGTCTCTGATCATTTTAGCTTTGCTCTTGGGTGTGTTTTATCGTAAACCTCGGCAAGATGCTGAAAGTCAAGGTGAGTGTATATCTGAGTAGTTGAGAGGCTTGCGTGCCCCAAAAATTCTTGAACTGCTCTCAGGTCACCTGAGGATTCCAATAAGTGTGTGGCGGCAGAATGTCTGAGCGCGTGGGGATGCACATGCTGATCAATACCCACTTTGATTGCTCTAACCTCAAGCCGGCGCTGCAAGGTACGAGCACTCAGCGGGCTGCCTTTTTTCGAGAGAAAAAGACGGTCAGTTAGGCCGTGATCTAGTGCAGAACGTACTTCAAGCCAATGATTAATCGCTCGGATGGCGACGTTGCCCACCGGCACGATACGCTCTTTGCCGCCTTTCCCTAGAATTCGGATTTCCCCACGAAGATCATGCACAACTCTCATTTTAAGGCTTAACGCTTCGTTCAAGCGCAACCCCGACGAGTAAAGTAATTCAAACACCGCTTGGTCACGAACGGCCTCAGGATCGGATTGATCGTAGGCTGCATCAAGCAGCCGGCTCATGGAGTCGGGACTCAGTGCGTGGGGTAAATGTTTCCCAGTTTTTGGAGCTCGAATATCTACTGCTGGGTTTGATGTAATCAGCTTTTTATTAATGGCGTCTTGAAACATCCCGCGCAGGGCTGAGAGTTTCCGACTAATAGAGCGACCACCAATATTTCTGCTGCTGAGGATACGTACCCAATTTATGATGCTCATAGTGTCAATATCTTTGAGCGCACAGTCATGGCCGATAAACTCAGTGATTTGATTTAGATCTCTGGTATACGCTTCCACTGTTTTTGGCTGGTGTCTCTGCGTTTGGCGCATACCTTCCAAATAGGCGCGGACAAAAGAGCCAAGTTCCATGATTAATTGGTTTCTGGCAGAAGACGCGGTAAAATCATCGCCAATGCCTCACCGATATGATCTAGGAATAAGGTGTCTTGATTGGATTGAAAATGCTCGGCATCTGGATGTCCAAGGACTAATAACCCGTAGGTATGTCCACGGACTAACCCCAAAGTTGCGCAACTGGCAATATCGGTAGTGTCGTTTCCAAAAAGCGCCTTTTTATGACTTTGTGTCACACGCCCGACCCAAGATTCTTTGCTAGATATTGCTTCCGCGAAATCTCCCCCATCCTCGAGGGACCGACTCGTAATTGATCGTATTAAGTTGAGGCCATCTTGGATCTCGAACTGATCTGACAGAAGTAAGCGGACGACTGGTATGTCAAAGCTCCGGCCTAATTGTTCGTCGAGTGCAATCGACAGATCATGGAGATTCCGTGCATCGAGTAACGCGAGCACCAAACCCCTAGTTTTTTCGAAGAGCACGCTATTAATTCGAGCAACTTCAATCATATGATCGTTTTCACGTTCAAGATGTTTGACTTGATCTCTAAGTTTTTTTAGTTGGTATTCGATCAATGAAATTGCAGGCCCCGTGTCGAGGGGAATTTTTAGTGCCGTAATTAAGTATGGATGATCGACAAAAAATTCTGGATGTTCGTTCAGGTAGGCCTCTATCTGCTGTGTTTCCGTCACAGTTGGAACTCCCCTTCAAATACGGATTCTGCAGGCCCGATCATAACCAGATCGCTACCCGGCCCTTGCCAACTAATTTGCAGGTTTCCCCCTGTCGTTGCAACTGTTACTGATTCATCGACAAGGCGTTGGGTGTATGCAAAAGCTACAGCTGCACAGGCGCCAGTTCCGCAGGCTAGTGTTTCCCCCGCTCCCCGCTCAAAAACACGGAGTCGAACAAAAGTACGAGACTCAATCTTTAGAAATCCTACATTAACTGATTCTGGAAATTGTGGGGCCGCTTGGATGGCGCGACCAATTTCCGATACCTCGGTTTGATCTAAATCGTCAACGAGCGTTACAGCATGAGGATTGCCCATGCTGATTAAGCCAAACTGCAGCTGTCCAGCGTGCGTTTCTAATAATACGGACTGGTTTTTTGGGTGAGGCAGGCCAAGATACGGTAATGAATTAGGATCAAGGTTTGGGCTGCCCATATTGACCCGAACTTCGTTTGCTTGAATTAGTTCCAGTTCGATTAGCCCTTTTGCAGTATTTACGGTCATTACTGATTTTTCCGTCAGCCCGCGATCTTTAACGAATTTGGCGAAACAGCGCGCACCGTTTCCACAATGGTCAGCTTCGAAGCCGTCAGAGTTAAAGATTCGATAATTAAAATCAGCATCAGGGCGCGAGGGCGGTTCGATCAAAAGTAATTGATCAAAGCCAATCCCGGTATTTCGGTTAGATAACTTGGCAACTTGGCTTGGGTGTAAGCTCACCTGCTGACTAATAGCATCGACCACTAAAAAATCATTTCCTAGGCCATGCATCTTAGTGAATTGAACACGCATTATTTATTCACCCGATGTTCTAAAGCCCACAGGCTCTCCAATGATTCGCGCTCACGTATCAAGTATATTTCTTTCCCGTCGACTAGAATTTCCGGGGCGCGAGGTCTTGAGTTGTAATTGGACGCCATGACAAACCCATAAGCACCGGAAGAGCGCACAGCCAATAAGTCACCAGCTGCTATTTTCAGAAGACGGCTTTTTCCAAAAAAATCTCCTGATTCACAGATGGGCCCAACTACATCAAAAAGCGCCTCAATTTGCCCTTCCTTATCCGTCGTGCTCACAGGAATGATACGCTGCCATGCGCCGTATAAAGCGGGTCGAATTAGATCATTCATTGCTCCATCGACGATGGCAAAATTCTGTTCCTGATTGGTTTTTGTCAAGATTGTTCGAGTGATAAAAATTCCCGCATTGGCTGCGATTGATCGACCTGGTTCCAGAATTAATTTTAAGTTTCGCCCAGCCAAGCGCGATTTCACTGCAGCAAGATATTCGGCCGGATGTGGCGGGGTTTCGTCTTGGTAAGTGACCCCAAGGCCGCCACCTAAGTCGATATGCTTTATAACGATTCCTTCGGCGTTCAATAATTCAATCAACTCCAATAGCTTGTCGAGAGCCTCTAGCAATGGGCCGGTTTCTGTGAGTTGGGAGCCAATATGGCAGTCAATTCCGATAACCCGGAGCCCCTTAAGAGACTGCGCGTATTTGTACGCTTGCAGTGTATTATTGTGCGCAATGCCGAACTTATTGTCCTTAAGTCCGGTAGAGATATAGGGATGGGTTTTGGGGTCCACATCTGGATTGATGCGGAGCGACACGGGAGCCGTTATGCCTATTTTTGTAGCCACGGAGTTAAGTTGATCAAGTTCTGCTAAGGATTCGATATTAAAGCAGTGAATGCCTACCTCGAGTGCGCGTTGCATTTCGTGTGCCTGTTTGCCAACACCAGAGAAGACGATCTTGTGTGGATTCGCTCCAGCTTGGATTACGCGCTCAAGTTCGCCTATCGAAACAATATCAAATCCAGCGCCTTCCTTAGCCAGGAGCTCTAATACCGCGAGATTTGAGTTCGCTTTCATGCCGTAACACACTAGGTGAGGTATATCTGCGATGGCATCCGCATAAGCGTGAAAATGGCGAATCAGCGTTGCTTTCGAATATACAAAACAAGGAGTGCCAAATCGTTCAGCTATTTCGTTAATAGAAACGTCTTCAGCGTAAAGATCCGATCCCCGGTAGCCAAAATGATCCATGAGCTATCGTCCGTCGACTGTTTTTTCTGGGTTATCAGCCAAATATAAAGGACCTGTTTGTCCACAGCCTCCGATGAGAAGACATGATCCTACAAGCATGGAAAGGAGAAATTTTTTCATGTATGAAGTATACCCGGATTTTGTATGAAATCGGCTACACTATTGACAAATTAGAGAGCAAATATGTACGCAAATATATTAACAATTGCCGGTTCAGATTCCGGGGGTGGGGCGGGAATTCAGGCTGATTTAAAGACGATTTCGGCAACTGGTGCTTATGGGCTTAGCGTAATTACCGCTTTGACAGCGCAAAACACTTTAGGTGTGGCGGCTATATATCCAGTAGCGATTGATTTTCTCAGGGCGCAAATGGAGGCGGTAGCGTGCGATATCCGTATTGATGCGGTCAAAATCGGAATGCTCGGGACGCCGGATGTGATTGAGGCTGTATCGCAGTTTATTGATACTTTGAGGTGTCCAGTTGTTGTAGATCCAGTCATGGTGGCCAAGAGTGGTGATCGGTTGTTGCACGCGGATGCCGTTGCGGCGCTGAGCGCGCAGCTGATTCCGAAAGCCACTTTAATCACGCCAAATTTGCCTGAGGCCTCTGATATGTTGTCTTTGCCAGAAGCGAAAACCCGCGACGAAATGATGCGTCAAGCCGACCTTTTGTTAGAGATGGGCGCGCAAGCAGTTTTGATCAAGGGGGGACATTTGACCGTTGATGAGTCGCCGGACTTGCTGGCATCGGATGCGGGCACTCAGTGGTTTGAAATGAATCGTGTTGAAACCATAAACACGCACGGAACAGGTTGTACTTTGTCGAGCGCGCTTGCATCTTATCTTGGTCAAGGCCTAGGGCTGGAGGTCTCGGTTTCCAAGGCAAAAATCTATGTATTCGAGGCGATTTCGGCTGCTAATGAATTATCGGTTGGCCGGGGACATGGGCCAGTCCATCACTTTTGGAACCTACGGAGAAGTAATTGAGCTTTTGGCCGAAGCCACAATTTGGGCTTGAAGATTGGTCGCTGGATGCTTCATCTCGCCTCGCGACTGGATTTTTTCAGCTGGATCAGCTGACGCTCCGTCATCGGGGTTATAAGATTGAATCGCTCGGTCCAATGCAGCGAGAGCTGATATTGCGAGATCCCGCTATGGTCGTGATCTTAGTGGATCCTATAATTCAGGCCGTGGTCTTGGTCGAGCAGTTTCGGGTAGGTGCGGCGATGTCTCAGCTAAAAAAAAGTCCGTGGATGCTTGAGTGGGTTGCTGGGATTTGTGATGAGGGTGAGAATCCAGCGGAGACCTGCCGCCGTGAAGTATTTGAAGAGACTGGCCTTGTACTTACGGAGAAACCTACATTACTTTACACCTATTGCCCAAGCCCTGGCGGATCCAATGAACTGATTTACTTGTTTGTGGCTACCTGCGATTCTTCTCGCGCGGCTTCTTTTCGCGGTCAGACTGGAGAGTTTGAAGATTTGAAGGTTCATGTAATACCAATCTCGGACGCGCTTGACGCGCTTGTTACTGGGCAGGTGAATAATGCAGCCACCATTATTGGCTTGCAGTGGCTGTGCGCAAATCGATCTCGGTTTGAGGAAGGAGGGTAACTTGCCAAAAAAAGTACGACACGTACCTGATTTAAAGCGTCATCATGCCAGTTGTGGACTAAATTACAGCCTGCTGCTACGCATGCTTAAGCGTTTTGGCCAGAGTAGTGAAATGCGGTTTGTCTTGCCTTTTGGCGGTCAAGATTGTTTTGTCCATATACGGATTAAGGAGTTGGGTCCATATACTGGTTTGTGTGAAAGTCAGTGCAGCCTTTCGACGGGACATAAGACTTGGCTGCCTTTGCCAGCATTTTCGGTGCGCATGTATCATGATATGAAGCTTGCTGAAGTTACGGACGAAACATCGAACGACTTTATCCGCGGAGCATACCCTTATCCCAATCCTAAAATGTTGCAGCCTAACGAGAGAGAACAACTTGATCAATTCTTGAGTGAGTGGTTGTCTTATTGCCTTCATTATGGTCGCACAGACCTTTCAATTTACGGGATCGAGACCAATGAGTTATCAGGCACAGGATATTGAAGTCCTTTCGGGGCTAGACCCCGTTAAACGCCGGCCCGGCATGTACACAGACACCACCAGACCAAATCACCTTGTTCAAGAAGTAATTGATAATTCGGTGGATGAAGCATTGGCTGGACATGCCACCCGGATTGACGTGGTGATTGAATCTAGCGGATTCATTGCTGTCTCGGATAATGGCCGTGGGATGCCGGTCGATATTCACCCGGAAGAAGGAATTCCTGGTGTTGAGCTGATACTAACGCGGCTTCATGCCGGCGGAAAGTTTTCTAATAAAAATTATCAGTTCTCTGGAGGGTTGCATGGAGTTGGCGTGAGCGTCGTCAATGCATTATCCATTGCTCTGGATGTAGAGGTTCGACGTCTTGGAAAGCGCTTCGATATCGGATTTTCTGGCGGCGAGAAGATTCGGGAGCTTTCTGAGGTTGGTGCTTGTCTCAAAAAAGATACCGGCACCACTGTGCGATTTCAGCCTGACCCCAAATATTTCGACTCAGCCAATCTCTCAATTCCGAGATTGCGTCATTTACTTAAGGCCAAAGCCGTTTTGTGTTCCGGGCTTACGATTTCTTTGCGGGATTTGAAAACAGGCGAAGAAGTTACTTGGTGTTTTGAAAAAGGATTGACCGATTACTTGCAGGCTGAGATCGGTGATGTTTTTTCCGTCCCTGACGATCCTTATATTGGCAATTTTAGTGCAATTCATGAGTCTGTCGAATGGGCTTTGACGTGGTTGCCCGAGAGAGGTGAGCTAGTCACGGAATCTTATGTCAACTTGATTCCCACGGTGCAAGGAGGGACTCATGTTAATGGTCTGAGGACGGGGCTTATGGATGCATTGCGGGAATATTGCGAGTTTCGTAATCTGGTACCTCGTGGGTTGAAGTTGTCACCAGATGATCTCTGGGAACGATGTGCTTACGTACTTAGTGTCAAGCTGGAAGATCCGCAGTTTTCGGGCCAGACCAAAGAGCGACTTAGCTCCAGAGAGTGCGCAGTCTTTGTCAGCGGTGTGGTACGCGATGCATTTAGCCTTTATTTGAATTCCAATACTGAAGTGGGGGATCAGCTCGCCGAACTTGCAATTTTGGCAGCTCAAAAACGCTTAAAATCAAGAAAGCAGGTCGCACGCAAGCGGGTTGCTCAGGGCCCTCAATTGCCAGGCAAGCTCGCAGATTGTTCAGGCAGTGATGCGATGGCAGGCGAACTTTTTTTAGTGGAAGGTGATTCTGCGGGTGGCTCCACCAAGCAAGCTAGAGATCGTCAATTTCAAGCGGTTATGCCTCTTCGAGGAAAGATCTTGAATACATGGGAAATTGATAGCGGTGAAATACTGGCGAGTCAGGAAGTCCATGATATTTCTGTCGCGCTAGGGGTTGATCCAGGCTCAAGTGATCTTGCCGGTCTTCGCTATGGGAAGGTTTGTATTTTGGCTGATGCGGATAGTGACGGCTTGCACATCGCGACTCTTTTGTGTGCGTTATTCGTCAAACACTTTAGGCCTTTAGTCCATGGCGGCCATGTTTTTGTTGCTATGCCGCCACTGTACCGAATTGACGTTGGTAAGGAGGTGTTCTATGCCCTGGATGATCTTGAGAAACAGAGCATTTTGGATAGGCTGTCAACGGAGAATCGACGGGGAAAAATTTCGGTCACCCGGTTTAAAGGTTTGGGTGAGATGAATCCATCTCAATTACGAGTCACGACAATCGATCCTGATACGCGCCGGCTAATTCAACTATTTGTTGACGATCGTGAGGGCGAAATGTCCACAGATGATGCGATGGATCGGTTGCTCGGGAAAAAACGCGCGTCTGATCGTAAACTTTGGCTTGAAGCAAGCGGACATTTAGCTGATACAGCCTAAAACGCTTGAAAATTAAACTAATTTCACTAATATCGCGCGTCCAGTATTTGCTTTTGAGGACGCGTGATTGATCGATATCGCTCCCCGTGAATCGGCTAGCTCTTGGCTTAGTCTGATCGAAACGACGCCTTCTTTGGTGTTTGACTCGGATGTTTGTCGTGGTCAGTGGTCTGCTTTGCGCAATGCCTTGCCGGGCGTCGAGTTATATTACGCAGTTAAATCAAATCCTTACTCTGGATTACTGCAAACTATTTTTGAGGCTAATGGGCATTTTGACGTGGCTAGTGCTGCCGAGATTCGGATGCTTGAGCAACTGGGCGTTAGTCCATCACGGATGATCCATACTCACCCAATTAAAACAGAACTAGAAATTGAAAAAGCAGTTGCGTTCGGCGTGACTACTTTTGTTGTTGATAATGTGGATGAACTTTGGAAGCTTATCCCTTATAGACACTTTATTCGGGTGATGCTTCGGTTGTCCTTCATCGCTCCGGACGCCCCGATTGATTTGAGTAAAAAGTTTGGAGCCCCGCCCCCAGATGCTTTAAGTTTGTTGGCTGTTGCTAATGACTCCGGAATTCGAGTCGATGGTCTCTGCTTTCACGTGGGTTCTCAGGCTGCAAGTGCGAACACCCATGCAGATGCACTTTCTTTCTGTATTGGCCTTTCCAGGCAGGTTCAATTAGAGGAGCTCACCCCAATTGTGCGCATTGACATTGGTGGTGGTTTTCCAGCCCATTACTTGGGGGAGCCGGTAGACCTCGAGACCTTTTGTGCGCCTATTCGGAACGTGCTTTCTGAGGTCCCGAAAGGGATCGAGATTATGGCAGAGCCAGGGCGGGTCATTTCGGCACCATCAATGGCACTTGTTTGCAGGGTGGTGGGTCGTGCCAAGCGAAGTGATGGTTGGTGGTTTTATCTTGATGATGGCGTTTATGGCGCGCAATCGGGCCGTCTATTTGATGGGATGCAATATCGGATGACCGTCTACACATCTGCCAAAGAGAGGTCTCCTTGTGTATTTGCCGGGCCGACTTGTGATTCGATTGATGAGCTAGGTCGTTTTCCTGAGCTTCCAATTCTGAATATGAATGATGTGGTGGTGTTTCATGAGATGGGTGCTTATACGCTTGCCAGTGCAACTCAGTTCAATGGTATTTCACCGCCTCAGGTAGTAACACGTGTTTTGCCATGTCTTTTACCGGGCGTTGGTCAGTCATTATGACTATTGCAGCCCTGATCGATGGTGGCGGATCCAAGACGCGGGTTCGTCTTATTCATTTTGAGACCGGTTCAATAATTGGTGAGACGGTCTCCGGCCCAGGGAATTTGGGCCTTGGCGCAGGCGCCGTCTACGCTTCTATTAATAACGCCTGCAATATATTGCAATGCTCCAGGCCGGATCGAATAATCGCAGGTCTTGCGGGCACTGAATATGCCTTTGAGCGCGACCAATTTCTTACGCTTTCGTCCTGTCCGACGCAGCTCATATCGGATCGTGATTCCGGTCTCTTAGGGGCGCATGGTGGCTGTGTCGGTGGGTGTTTGACTGTAGGTACAGGGGTCGTCTTGTCTTGGCTTGATCATGATGGAAAAATCAATCGGCGCGGTGGTTTCGGATTCGTGCTCGGGGATCAGGGTGGTGGTGCTTGGATAGGACTTAGAGTGCTGCAGCAGCTTCTGAAATTAGCGGATCGCAGCGCTTGGCAGGCATCGCATTATGCGGTGGTAGAGGAGATGAAAATTGGATCAGTGCGAGAGGATTTTATTGTTTTTGCGCATACAGCGAGCCCAGCTGATTTTGCGTTGTTGGCCCAGATCGTATGCGGTCAATCGATTTTAGGAAATCAATTTGCGAGAGATTTACTTGATGAAGGGGTGAGTTACTTGGTCGAGATACTAGATGAGTTGCCTCAAGGGTTGCCGATTGCATTAGTCGGGGGTCTGGCAACCGTTTATACCCCGAAGCTTCATCAGCTGGGTTTTAACGTTACCGAACCTAAAGGTAATGCACTGGATGGTCTTGCCTTAATCGGCTCCTATCGAGTCCAGGCATCTGTAGATATTTGGACAAATTATGAATAAATTGATTGGTCACGTTGTTGGTTCCAAATCGATTAGCTGTCAGTGCATATCCTTTGGGTCAACGGTTGATGAATTGACCAATGTTTCGTCTGCCCCGGATCGCTGGATACTGCCTGGAATATTGGATTTACATAACCACGGTGGTGGTGGTGGTGATGTAATGGACGGAGAGTCTGGGATTCGGCAACTGGCTAAAACCCATGCGGCTTTCGGTATGACTGGCTTTCTTGCGACCACCGTTACTGCAGAGGATGACGCTATTGATCGGGCAATTGAAGCCGTCAATCAAGTTATGTTCAGCCGCAAATCGGATGAGGCGAAATGCCTAGGCGTGCATTTAGAGGGACCTTATCTCAGTGCGTTTAAGTTGGGGGCACAACCGCCAAAGACCCGCCTAGTTGATGCAGCGAAGGCCGCTGCATGGTTTAAAACTGGGATTGTTCGGGTGATGACTTACGCGCCTGAACAGGATCCAGATCAGGTATTACCGGCATTGGCTCAAAGATATGATGTTCGCCTCCAATTGGGCCACACGGGGTGTCCTTATCACCTAGCTGAATCCCTTCTGGAAGCTGGAGTTGGGATAACGCACTTGTTCAATGCTATGAGCGGAGTTCATCACAGAGATCCTGGTGTCGCGTTAGCGGCTCTGAACCGAGCCGATTATGCTGAGATTATTTGCGACGGGGTGCATGTAGATCCGGCTGCTTTTCATTTGGCACGACGCATGATCAATCAACTTTATAGTGTGACAGACGCCACTGCTGCTTCGGGAATGCCAGATGGTAGCTATCGTTTGGGCTCACATGAGGTAGAAAAAGTTGGTTGTTACGTTCGTCTTGCTGACGGCACGCTGGCAGGAAGTGCGGCGACGGCGGAGGGCACTGTTTCCAATCTTCTGGCCCTTGGTCTTGATTGGCTAGAGATCAGTGACTTCGTCTCTAAGCGGCCGGCTTCTTGGATTGGCTATGAGCGAGGCGGTGAGATTAGATTGGGAGCTCCTGCAGATTTTTCTGTATTTTCAAAAGATGGCCTTGAATCTGTTTGGATTGATGGCGAGCAAATCCGTTGAATCCGTT
>Ga0302114_10002872_pt1 | contig 10944 bp, 16 predicted proteins | sample AG5_Surface_MG_FD_203107 | JGI IMG/M metagenome (GOLD analysis project Ga0302114, IMG submission 203107) | Marine microbial communities from Western Arctic Ocean, Canada - AG5_Surface | ecosystem: Environmental > Aquatic > Marine > Oceanic | place: Canada: Western Arctic Ocean | collected...
TGTAGGTTACACCTTCATCTTCTAGAGTACGGTATATAGCAACTGGAGAACCTAAGCATCTCTCGCCTTTTTTATTCCTCCAAAAACCTAAACCACCATGACTGTCTACGAAAACAAAGTCTGAGTGTTTTTGAACGTCTTCAGTTGTTAACTGAGTTATATGGCGTCTAGCCAAATAACGCACCATTTGCGTCATTACTGTTGATTTGTATACCGAGTACCGGCTGAATGAACTTGTTCTTGCCATTTTTATTATTTCCTTTTTCCAAAACGTGATGATAACATGTCAGCTGCGTGGAATATAACCATTAGTGGATTTTCCTTACCTGCTAACTCGAAACGATGAGTCTCATAAGCACCACCGTGGTACTCTATTGCGTCTAACTCATATGGTGTAAGATCAGCTAATAGATCCGGTGCATGACCAGCTATTAATGCTAGACTCTTGCAACCACCATTACTAATTTTTAGTTTATTATTCTGTAGTAACCAGTTAAGTGATTTTTCAACCTCTGTGTCTGGTTTACCACCTCCTGTGTCTAAAGCAGCTACTTCTTTATAAGCGAAACAATCCTTGTTTACTTTATAAGGTATTTTTTCGGAAACTGCGCCAGACTTAAGTATGTTAGTTTCATACTGTGGGTTACCCTGAGAGTCTGCACATTTATGTATATCATGTAGTATAGATACCATAAGTATTGATTCATAACTGAGGCAGTGAAATGTGGAAAAACTCTCACTACCTATTGTAAACTCATCAGACAATTGGGAAGATCCATCAGTACAAGCAAGACCTCCTTGTTCCACAAGTCCATCTACCAAGCTTTTAGTAAGCTCATACACTTCTAATATGTGTGCCGCCAGCCCACCCTCATAACAATGATGGTAGGATACTTTTGAAGAAGCAGGTGGAGTGTTTATATCCAAGCTACTAAGAAACTCTAGCAGAGTTCTTTTACGTGCTGTGTCAGAAAAAACTTCCTGCACAAGTGTTATTATTTGTTCTTTCATATAAATAAAAAAGCCTCCCTAAAAAGAGAGGCTATATAAAAAATTAGATTGATTGTTATGCTGTTACTTTTTTCGGTCTACCTCGTGAAAATCTCTTTTCTTTGACCTCTGTTTTTATTGAGTCTAGTACAGCTGATGTACCGTCTACTACCAGATTTAAATCTTCTGCCATACAACTTAACAGCTGTAAGTTACGTTCGATAGTTTCAAATTCCGATTCATCTTCGGATACTACAACTACATCCAGTTGTAAATTATATTTTCTTTTTATACTCATTGTTTCATTTGTTCTATAAATGCTAAGACTTTTTTCTTAGACTTTAGTTTGTGAATACTCTTTTGATGTACATAAAGCAACATCTTTTCCTTCATCTTGAATACAGGTGTTTCCATACCCTTGGTATCAACTAAATATTCTACACCGTTATAGTTAATTAGAAAATCACCAACGTAACTTATAGAACGTATAGCTTTACCATTACTATCCCTAAATCCGGGTTGTAGTTCATATTTGGGGCTTCGTTCAAAATACTTTTTACCTAAGAACTTACAGAAAAGATCGTAAGCTTGCATTTCAAATTTTGAATCAAATACTATACCGTTAAGTGTTCTTTGATCCTTTGGACTTACGTTATACTTATTATACATATACTAGGTGTATAAGTAAAAAAAAGTTTTTAATCAAGTAAAGAATAGTGTACTGATCAAATATATATAACACACACAACCAAGTTATTTCCCCTTTGGTTGTTGCATTTTATTATCAAAAAAACTATCTACTCCATCTGTGTCTGAAACTTGTTCTGGGTCTTCGTCTGATTCTTCTTCTTCTTCTAGTTCATCCCTAGAGTCCCTACCAGAACTAAAGAAAGAAGTTCCCTCATCCAGATTACCTTTTACGTTACTCATAGCTAAAAATCCCGAAGCTAGTGCACTTGCACTTTTTTCAATATGCTCATCATATTGAGGTATTACTTTTTTTCTGTACGTAGCGTTAAAACCAGCTGCTACCTTACATAAGTTATTCTTTTCTTCCTCACTAAGAGCAGCAGCAGCATCGAAAAAAGAAGGGCTCATATGCGCGTACTCTGAAGCAAAAACAGGACCGAATGCTGCTTTTAACATAGGGTCTCTTGCGATTGCACATATAGCTAACTCTTTATTCACGATAGGTATTTCTTTTTTAGCAGCACCCTTAACAAGATCAAATACATGGTCTATACCAATAGATAAACCCTCTTTAATTTCTGCACCTCTGTTATCAGCAACAGCAGATATAAGGTCGTCAAATCCTGCAGCTTTACTAACACCAGGGTCTGCGGCTGTTGTGCGTATTAGGTTTTCAAGCTCTTCTACTTGTGTGTTACCGCCAGTCTCAGTGTCAACTGCATCTATAACCTTATTCCTACGACCAAGTATTTTTACTTCTTTTGGTCTAAAAGCTTTTATAGGTTTACCGCCTATAGGCTTCTCTCCCGTTTTACGACGAGCTGGAAAACTCTCATCTAATGTTTTATATGAGATGACACCACTTGCAAGTGCAAGCATAGCTAAAGCAGATAAAACGCCTGCACTTGCTGTGCTTCCACTATCACCAGTACCTGTTAATGCTTCCTTATCAAAACTAGCATATTTAGTTTTTTGGTCTTCACGTTTGGTATGCAGACCAGTGATGTATGCAACTTGTGCGTCATCTAATTCATCTTGTAGCTGACGCTCTTTTATAGACTTATACATTTTACGTACACCAGCATAACCACCAACTACACCAGTAATACCAAGAGCAAGGTTTAGAAATTTATTTGTACCATTATCATTAACATAAGTTGGTTTACTTGGTATGTAATCACGCCCTACAACATCAGTCGTAGCTGATTTACTACGAGACTTTCTACCTTTTACATATAAAACATCATCATCTAGTGAAGTATCTTCTTCTCGTTCTGAAATTTGTTGTTTTGTATTTTTAATAAGATTTAACAATCCTGCTAAGCCAGCACCTGTCAAAGCTCCACCACCTAGGTACTTACCCATCTGCATAACCTCCGGAGAAACACTTAAAGCTTTTTTCTTCATGATCTTTTATTTCCTGTTAATTTTTTATATTTAATTGACACTGTAGTAGTAAAAACTTTCCAGTTACCAATAGTTTCACAAAACTTACGTTCTTGCTGCCATATTACTTCATTAGGGTCGTTCTTCATACTACGTTTTAGTAGAGCTTGATATTTTTTAATATCTTCCGGTTTTGATAAATCAAAAACATATACTTTTACATCAGACATCTCCCAAGAGTTTTCTTGGTCAACTTGTCCTTTTACCGAAGCTTCTCCCCACTCTGGTGTACCATCTAGATTAACAGTAGATGGATCCATGTTGAGTGTGGACATTATACTTTCTTCTAAACTACCACCGATCATACTAAACCCTGCTTTCGTTTTGCTGTTGCCTTCAACTCTTCTGTTAAAGACTTGTACTGTTGTATCTTTTTACGCTTAGCTTCTAACTCCGCATCCTCTTCGCTACTCTCTCTATTCATGTGCCATAAACCTGCACCTCCACCCGCACCAACTAGAGCACTTGATAGTCCAGCAGCCCACAATAAAGCATCGCTGCTAGCACCTGCAACTCCGGCAGCAAGATTTGCATTCTTTAAAAATTTGTCCACACCGTACTCGCTACGTATGACTTCAAAAACCTCATCACTCGCACGCTTTGTATGCGCACTATGTTCTCTGGGAAAAAGAGAAAGCGCTTTTAGGTGCCTAGCAACTTTCGTCTGACCTTCGCCAAATTGGTCAAACAATTTTGCTACAAACTGCATGACTGGCTTGTGAGCCTTTTTCTTGAATGACTCATAATACACATCAGTCATACCATCGGCTTCGTGATAGTGTTCAGGCTTTATACCAGACAAAACCGAATGAACTGTTAGACCCAACTCCCTACCTGCTTGTTTTTCAATACTCATAGTTTTTACCTTTTTTTAATTGCTGCACCTACAACGTCTCCCAGAGGTAGGGAAGCTAAATTTGGATGCTTGGACAAAAGTTTTTTAGCGTGTTCTTTATCGTGACGTGAACTTCTAGATAGCATTGCTTTCGATGCCATAGCTTGTACAACTGGAAATGCACCACCTGCTAGACCTCCAGTTACAGCAGAGTTTACAGCAGTTAGAGCTGGATCTGATTCTTTATGCACGTATTTTGATAATAAATAACCAGCTAACCCGGAACCAACACCACCAGTCAATGCCCATAAAGGCGACTTTTTAAGCCCATGTTTTAACTGCTGACCCCATGTACGCTTTTCGGCTTTTCGTTGAGATTTATCAAGTATTCGTTTTGCTTTGCCTTCTTCATTACCCTGCACAACGTTGTTCATTACAACTTCGTTAACCATATAAGCAGGTGTTAGACTTAATGGTGTAGTAGCCATACTTTTTATTGCTGCATCAGTAGAATCAGCACGTGATTGATTACGTATTGCTTTTTGTGCTATATACCTACCAAGCCATGTTGTTTCTCTAGCGTCCATTACATGTAATACGGTCTACCCATGCTATCGTAAGGTGATTTTGGTTTACTACCACCCGCCATACGAGCACTGGCAAGGCCAGAAACAATAGTAGTTAATATAGTTCCGAACTTACCTAAACCTAACAAATACTTAGCAATCAACATACCTACACCAGAACCAAATGCACCCCCAACCATCTGATTTAAACGCCTAGTTTGCTGCTCATTTAAGTAACCAACCTGACTAGCTAACTCTTGCTTCTGCCTTAAAGTTAATTCACTATCTCTATAAATTTTTGATACTATGGGTCCGCTGGAAGTGTGACCATATGCCTTCTTTTCAAACTTATTCTCGAGATATTTTTCTTGAGATGAAAGATCAGGAAACCCCATATCCTTGTCTGCGTTACTAGCTTGACTACCCCTACGTAACTTAAGACCCATTTTTGATGCCCAGTCTGGATTACGAACTGCATACCCTAACCCGCTCATACCTAAAGCTCCTATACCACCACCTAACAAAGCACCTTTACCTGTGTTGCCCATCATATACCCAGCAAGCCCACCTATAGCTGCTCCGCCTAATCCACCTAAACCTAAACTACTTAACCAACCACCTTTCATTGCACCTGCAACCGGAGACAACAGCTTAGGTACAGATTTACCCAACCAAGCACCTGCTGCATTTGTTTTACTAGCTTGCAGCTCGCCAGGACTTGAAAATCCTTTTTCCAATTCAGCCAAGTTAGGCATTACAAACTAGGCCCGTCACCACTACCTGTATAATTATCATCGGCTTTATTACCTGAAACGGAGTAACCTTGATCTAAGTCTTCAGTGTCAGATTTATCAGAGTCTACTACAACATCGTTATTCTCTACAAGTGGTGGAAGTACAGATTTATCTCTGTCTTTATCGTCTTGGGATTTAGGTAGATCAAACAAATCTTTGTCTTCTATACTAGGAGATTCCGGTTCAGCTTCTATTGATAATCCGAAAAGATCTGTGTTAGATTGGGCTCCAATTTCCTTCTCAATTTCCGCAGATTTTGCTAACAAGGAATCAATTATGTTTTTTGCTAATTTTTGATGTTCCATAATTAGAAACTATAGAGAAAACATAACGATCTAGCAATTACTAATTTTTATGTAGGTCATCTCTTAAAAAACCAGATAAAAACTTACTAAAAGAATCTTTACCATTGCTTGAAACCTCGCTGTCGAATCCCCACATTGTAAGTTCCCATAAAACCTCAGCAAGTATTGTAGCATCAGTAATAGTCATTAGTTCCTCCGATATAGATATTTGAAGGTCCATAACTTCACGCCACGGCAAGGCAGATAGATCTTCGGTGAGGTCACGTATCGGGTCATACAAACTAACGTCAATGTATTCTTCGTCGCTAAACTCATCACTTTGTATAAAATTTAAATTAATCTGATAGTCATGCGGATTACAAGGATAAGATAAAAGCCTCATTATTACCTGCGTAAACTTTTCCTTTACCTCTGGTAACGTTATAACCTCTTTCTCGGATGTACCTGGTATATGATGCTTTGACCACAGTAGTTTAAAACACTCATCCCAGAGTGTGCTGTCTTGTAACAACTCTCTAAGTTTTACATCCATTTAGTAACGCTTTAACAAAGCTACGTTGTAAGCTAGTACAAGGGTTACTGCTAATGGGTCAAAAACTATGACTAGGATAAATATGAAATATTTAACTACTGTGTCTAATTCCATGTCAAACGCACGGGCTATAAATTGAAAACTACCAATGTCAGTATCCGAAATAGCCTGTTTTAAATCCATTATATCGTCTCGTTTATTATCAACTAAAGTAGATAGTTCGGTTATTTTGCTAGTATCCTCCACCTTAGTGTCTTCTAAAGTTTTTGCCTTATACTCATTAACCTTACTAACGTATACTTTATATTGATCATCAACAGCAGTATCTATTTTTGAAATATTGTCACGAGTTGCCTGTCTTTCTTCTAACTGCCTAGTATCCAAGTCAGAAAGTTTTTTAGTTTTGCTACTGAACAAACCGCCCTTACTTGTTGCAATATCATTACGCTCCGAGTCAAGTACTGATAATCTATCTATTAAAACTTTTCTTTCATTTTGTTTTCTAACTGAGAATGAATCGTATAGCACTTTATAGTCATCAACAGCTTTGTCAGCCCTAGTGTTTACATCTGTATCAGCTTTTTGTATGTTTTCTATCTTACTTAAAGAAAAAGTTACATCAGTTTCTAACTTAACTATCTGAGCTTCATAGTTTGATACTTTGTTTTTTGTAGTCTCAAATGCATCTGATAAATAACCAAAGATACCCAAAGATGTTATACCCACTAAAAGTATTACGGCAGTAACTAAGTAAAACTTCATAATGACAGTTATCTTTAACCAATATCTATAAAGAAAACTAGCTGTAACTAACTTAGATACCTCGAGAGCGCTAGCCATTATCAGTACACCAACAGCAGCCTCTGCAAATAACAAAGCGATACCACGTACGCTAAAAAAAGCTGCGCAGCCTGCTACTGCAAATGCACAAAAGCCAACTAATATTGTAAAAAAATCGTGCTTAGGCTTACTAGGTTCTACACTAGGTTTATACGCTTTTGCTTGTAGTGCAGCTGTTAACCTTTTTAGTTTTTCCTCAGGTGTTACTCCTTCGATAGGTACAGCTGGTTGTTTATTTTTTTCTGACTTATTTAAGCGTGTGCTTTTGTTATCATTAATACTACTAGCTGGTGATGTAAAAGACATGCTATCACCATCGCTGGGAGAAGCGGAAAATATTGTTTTTTCTTCTGTATTGTTTTCTTTCATCTCTACTATATGTTTTTTCATATACAATTCAGTATATGATGTTGGTTGATTATCCTCTTCTAACTCATTAGACATTTTTAGCCGCCACCTTCGCCACTTGCTTGTTGATACATACTCTCAACTCCCTGTGACTTAGCTTGACTACGCATATCGTCTAAAAACTGTTTTGCCAAAGAATACAATGTTTGATCTGTGGCTTTTGTTTGCTGCATAGCTTTTCTGCGTTCTCCCTCTGGTAGACCAGCCCATTGTTGTGCGAGCTCTTGTGCTTGCCCCTGTACATCCATAGGAGTGACACCACCACCACCTTGTTGGGCAGGAGCTGCTTGACCACCTGGTGGTGAACCACCACCTTGTTGTTGCTGTGCTTGGGCTTCAGCTTGAGCATCAAGTTGTTTATCAATTGAACCTTGTTCCATTTCTCTGCGCAGCTCTTCCTCTTTTTGCATCTGAACTTTTTGAATCTCGGCGTCCTCTTCAAGACGCTCCTTGCGTTCGTCAACAGCGTCCGTGATACCCAACCAAGAGTATGCCTTTTTGCGAGATATTTCTCCAGCACTTGAAAGCTGCATTATAACGTTCTGACGATCCATGTTATCTGCAAGACTAGGACGTTCAAGCTTTACATGTATGTAAGGCTCGCCCATAAACTTAGAAACTTTCTTAGATACCCATTGTACAAAATCATTGTAACCCAGGTGTACAAACATAAAGCTGTTTTCAAATAAACGTACAGCAGTCGGAACTTGCTGTACAGCTAGTGAGCCTTTAAATAACTCAGCAGGATATCCCATTGCATCTAGCATACTGTTTGTCTGATACTCAATCAAATCCTTTGGAGCTAGGTTTTTACCTTCAGCTCCAAATTCCTCATACTTTAACGGAAAAGGAAAAGCGTGCATAGCAAACTTATCTTTGCGCCTATTTTTTATTATGTTTTCAACCTGTGACTTCCACTGACTAAGTATCAAATTACGCACGACACCACTTTCATTATTACCTGCTTCCGGGGTAAATATCCTAAATGGGACCATGTAGTCTAAACCTATGGCTTCATCTATTTTTCTGTAAACTTGTAGTATATGTAAAGACCTATAATTAGCTATAGTCTCTGGTAGACCCCAACCTTTATTACTTATACCTGAAATAGTAGGCGCTTTAAAATGAAAAACTTCGTCCTCAAAAAACAAAAAATCTTTATCATTAGCTATGGCTGATAACATATCCATTGGTATTTCATTAACCATGTATGTTTTTTTAGAGTCCTTACAATCTGATACAACGTCTTTGGGGAACTTATATACATAAGTATTTGAACCTGAAATAATGTTATGCCTTATAGTTATGTCTTTTGGGTGCAACTTCCTCAAACGTATACGACCCTTATCTTTTACTGGTATATCACGAAATGGAAGTTTTATAGTTTTTTTATTATCTTTAGGATCTGGCACCTCATACTTTAAATCCTTAAGTATAAATTTTACAGAATCTTCAGGAAACATGTTTAACGAATATTCAGCAGAAAACCTATCGTCTACAAGTACTCTGTCAAAAGGGTAATGAATACGAAAAAAAGAATTCCCATAACACGCCCACTCATCACCCATTTCAGCTAAAGCCTGATGAATACGCAATGTGTGACTTAAATACTCATCCATATCATCCTTCTCACTAGCTGCTCCATCTCCGGGGAACTCGAGATCAGTTATGAAATGGCGTACTACTCTCATAGATGCGCGCCTGTACTGAGGATTTAAATAAAAGAGAAACATGCAGAAATCCAAAGCGGATTCCAGATTCTCTGGGACGTACTCGTTAGATGGTAGCAAAAATGGGTCATCAAATTTTGACGCAACATCGCTTGTAAAATGGAATTTTAAGTCATCACTCATAAGATATAATATTTTTTTGCTGCAACCATTTCTTTATGGGGGCTTCTACAAATGGCTTAGTACCACCAATCACAGCACCAATTAGACCGCTACGTAAAGACTGACCTATAGGGTCCCTTTTAAATTTTCCTTTATACGTACGACGCTTACTTTTAGTACCATCTAATTTAAAATCAGAATGAGTTACGTCATACCTTGCTGGTATCAAGGCAGCAGATACACCACCTATAAGACTACCAGCAATACCACCTGCACCTGCACTTATCAAAGCCTCAAGTACTTTTGGTGGGAGGTTTATTCTCGCTTTTTCTGGTAGTTGAAAATTCATCATCTGTAGAATCTATGTTATAGACTATATTAGCTATCTTATCAAAACAATTATTCGGCTCTTCTGATACTGGGTTACCTTTTGTGATCTTACAACAAGATTCCCCATGACCATCCTCCGCTGGAGTTTTACCTATTTCAATTCTAGAATTTTTTTCAATTGTCATTTGTATTAACACGTATAAAAGCTATAACCCAACTACTGTCACCGGGAAAGTCAAATATACCTCCTAAGTACGCAACCTTATATTCTTTTCCCAAATGAACTATAGTAAACTCACTGTTAAGTTCTTTAGGCTCAAACTTAAAACCGTTATCAGGTAACCTGACAGCAACTTGATGTTCAGCGATAGAAACATCTAATACGGGTAAAGTTAACGTATATAAACTGTGATTAAGTACTATACGCTTTGTTGCACGTTCTTTAGGTATGTTGTCTGATAATGGTTGATTATAAATTTGATCGCTAGTTGTTTCAGGTACCGCTATAGACTCTCCGGACATTATAAGTTCTTGAATGCGTTGTTTTTCTACTACGTTGCTGGGGGGTGTTCCCGTATCAACAGTTTGTTTTCTATCTTTCATTTTTTAATTTTTGTAGTTCTAAAATACGGCTTATAGATGATGAACTTACATTTTCATAACTCGATGACAAGACAGAAACTTCACTAGATGAATTTTCCTGTATTTTGAATACAATATTTTTAACCCCACCCACTATTGTTAAATTTCCTATTAATGGAGAAATTAGTAAAGCTTGATTAGAAAAAGAGCTAAAATCTAAAAAATATGGGTCGTTAGATTCAGAAAAAATTAAACTACAACCCGGGCCTGAGTCTTCCGATACAACCTTATATATAAGACTGGAGCACATTAAAAAAGACCTATATTTGGTTTCGTTACTATCAGCTTTTGAATACAACTCGCACAAAGAGTCAATGCTAATGGGTGATACAATACTAAGTGGAGTGTCTAGAAGTGTAGCGTAGTCTACACCACACTTCTGACAACAATCCCTCAATGTGTCAGTTCTAGGCATAGTTTTTTTGTTAACCCAACGGTGTAGTTGAAGGTAAGACACACCTAGAAAACGTGCCATGTCTTGGTACGAGAATCCATTTTCTATTCGCTTAAACTCAAGTAAGTTAGCAAATTTATTTTTTATACGCTCATTCTTCATTAGTTAGGGTCAGTCTAGTTTAGGAAACTAATGTAGTAGAATAAAAAAGCCCGCAACGTATTGCGAGCTTTTTTTAAAAGGGAAAACCACATAGTTCTCCCAAACCAATGGCGGTAGGAAAATTAACCCTGAGCAGCTACCCTTAGGTTTGATGGTAAATTTCCAGCAGATTTACTAA
>Ga0302114_10002873_pt1 | contig 10941 bp, 15 predicted proteins | sample AG5_Surface_MG_FD_203107 | JGI IMG/M metagenome (GOLD analysis project Ga0302114, IMG submission 203107) | Marine microbial communities from Western Arctic Ocean, Canada - AG5_Surface | ecosystem: Environmental > Aquatic > Marine > Oceanic | place: Canada: Western Arctic Ocean | collected...
GCAGTTCGTCGACTCGTCAATCTTCGGCACCTACAACACCGCTTGCACCTTCATCAAGCACATGAAGTACGACAAGGCTGAGCTGGTCGAGGTGGAGGACATGCTGATGAAGCCGACCCACAAGTGCGACGTCTGTAAGACCGCCACAACGAAAGCTTGCGCACGGTGCAAAACCAGCTACTTCTGCAGCGCCGAGTGCCAGAAGTCGGCGTGGAAGAAGCACAAGAAGGTTTGCAAGGCGCCGACGAGGGAGGCGGCGAATGAGGCAGAATTGCGGGTTTTGCATGAGGGCATGCTGCTACTGAACCGGTGCATCCAGGAGCCTGGAGCGGGAGACGGACCCACAAGTGTGGTATTAGATTTCTTGAGAGACTGCGGAGTGCCGAAAATAAAATGACTCTACTGCGGTAGTGTGGTATTAGACTTCTTGAGAGGCGATTCGGCGTGGCGGAATTTTAATGTTTTACCCAAATGCAACAAATTATAAATGATTCAATATTGTTTCCCTCCACCTCCACTTCCACCTCTATACCAGCAGCAATAACTGCCCTCGTCGTGCTTTCTACAAGCAAACACCCCCCCTTTCCCTTCCCCTTTCCTTTGCCCTTTCCTTTGTTTTCTTCATTTTGTTTCCCATCACGCAAGAGCAAGAGCAAATCAAAAAAGCAACTATCACCACAACTCCCACCACTATAACAAAAAAGTTGTTGAGAAGCGGTTCATTCCGACTCGCCGCTGAACTTGGAGTGTCACTTGGAGTGTCACTTGGAGTGTCACTTGGTGGGGAAGGTTGAAAATCGCAGCTTGTTGTCAGTCTCCTTGTCTTCGCCCCCGTGCCCGTGCCCGTGCCCATGCTTGTGTGTGTTTCCCGTCCCTTCAAGAACTCCGCTTGCCAATCACCAATGAACTTCTTGAGGTTACCTTGATTGTCAAAAATGTCTGGATCACAATCTTCTCCGCCACACAAAGACTCGGCAAACTCAACCAGGTGGTGGTCAAGAATTGTTGAGAGGGGGTCATATACAACGTGGTCGGCGTTCTCCAGCTCCCGTTGGCGTTGTCGAGATGATGAACCAATTAATCTCTCCGGCGTGTCATAGACGTGAGTTGTGTTTATTATGGAAGCGAACGTGTTGCTCCATGCCACCCTTTTACCCAGATTTTCGCTCAGATTGTCATCGCTGACGTTGAACAACAAATTTGTTGTGTGCAAAATGGACGCGAGGTCAAACGCCGAATCTTCTGTCGGTCTTTCTCCCTCCAGCCCCCAATGAACCACTGTGTTCGGAGCTATTCTCGGACTGATTGCTGCGCCGAGCGAGCCAAAGAAAACGAATGAGTTGGGTGAATATTGTCAGTTAGTGTGGTGGCGTCTTCCACAACCCCGCCCCGCCCCGCCCCGCTTCGCACCGCTTCGCTCCGCTCAGCTCAGCTCCGCTCCGCTAGCTCACCTAACAAGGGAACTCGGACCCCCAAAGAATCGAAGTTGAAATTAACGTAGTTGTCGTTAAGGCCGTCAGGGTTGGGGACGTTTGTAGAGGGTGGAGCAACGTGATCGTAAAAGCCACCATGTTCATCATAAGTGATCAAAAACAGGGTTTCGTTCCATCTATCGCTCGCTCTCAGTATTTCGTAAATTTCTTGCAAATATTGCTCGGCATCGTCAATTGAGTATGTTGGCATCTGCCAGGTTGGTTTTCTGCTGCCGTGTGTGAAAGCGCGGGGCTGGAGGTGGGTGAACTGTGGGAGATTGTCATTTTCGACATCTTCGGCAAAATTTGCAACGAATTCCCTGATATTTCGACGGTTGGCTTCCTTCGTGTTGAGGTCGTTGAAGTAAGCGTAAAACCAGTAGTCGTCCGTGTAATACCCGCCCGCAGAGATTCCACGCTCATTGAGGTAGTCGATGTAGGTTGTGTCCTTTATGTAATTTGGTCCCACGCCAGGAGGGGCTGTGGCACTGCCATGCGAGGTTCCAGTTAATGAGAAAGCTCTATTTGAGTTGGTGCCAGAAGGAACACTCACAAAGAATTTATCAAACACAGCCCCCATGGTGGCAAGCTCTGTCATCACTGGCAGCTCTTCCGAACTCAGCATGAAATTTGGATCAGTAGTTGGTTTGTTCGTAAGCTGCGAAGCATAACTAAAGCCATCCATAGCGCCCCCGTTAATCTGGGTTGCCACATCAAGGAAGTTGTGTGTTGGATTTGATGTGGCATATGTCTTCGAGTTCAAGGAGATTTGAATCTGTGGTGAACCGGAGACATGTGGGTTCTCCGGGATCGAAGATGGAGCGTTTTGAAGACCATCAATGTTCGGATTTATGAAACCCAGTGATCCCAACATATGGTCGAACGACCGGTTCTCGAGCATCACATAAACAACTCTAGTTATTGCAGTGTCTGTGATGGTGTAGTTCCGGCCATTGATGCAATTGTGTTGTTTTGGTTTTGTTACCGTGTTTGTATGATTGGTTGCCATGATGTCTGTAGAACAGGTTAGGTGTCAATTAAACGTTATTTGGAAACTGATTAACAGAAAATAAATCGCATAAAAATATTAAAATTGCTTTAAATTTTACACAATATTTTTTGCAAATTTAAATATATGCCCCAGTTCACCCCTTTTGCTCCACAACCCTCCCCTATCCCCTCTCTCCCCCACAACTCTTATTCTTCTGTTTCCTTCATGAATACTCCAACTCTAAACAATTCCAATCAAGCCCCCTTCTCTCTCCATTCCATCCACCACCACATCCCCACCCCCCACACATCCAAGTCGTACTATTCTTCCCACTCGACTTCAACTCCAACTCCAATTCCAACACATACAACTTCTCCGGCAATTCTGAGCGCCCTCCATGCACTCCAAGCAAAGCTTGAATCCGTAACGATCTCGTCCGAGTCTGCCTCGCGCACCCTTTCCACACTCCGGTCATCATCCGACCTAACGGAGCAAAGAACGACTGTCGACCGCATGGCGCGCGAACGATCGTTCGCCGAACAATCCCGATCCTCCACGGACGAGGTCCACCGCGTTCTGGCCGATGTGCACAAGCTGGAGATTGACCTCGCTAGGCTCAGCGAGCGGGGGACGTCAACCCACGCTCGCCTCCTGGAGCAGCGGGCCTTCACTTTGAGCATTCTCGACGAAGTCATGGTTGTCAAGGGCAAGGTCGGCGCTCTGAGCAGTCGGGGCGAGAACATAAAAATTGAGATGAAGACATACGAGGGAAATCTGGAGGAGATGGAGAAGCAAAAAAAAGAGAATTTGAAAAGGTTTCTCAGCGTAATGGGGGATGAAGCTAAGGAGAGCAACGACTGGAAGGAGCACGAGCTCCTCTCCGTGCTGCACAACTTACAAATTTCCCTGGCAAAAATTGCCAAGGCAACTTTGTCAATTTCGAACCAGGAGCAAAAGGCGATTTTGTTCAAAACTTCTGTCAAGGGAATCAACGCCGCAGTCGTCGAGGGTGCGGTTTTGCGGCGAAAGCAAATGGGTGGCGAATCGTTGGTGCCAAGGGTTGGAGTTGAAGACAGGATGACAGCTTCTGCCACTGGGAGGGCCAGCCCTGGTCGAGCTGCGCCAATTTCAACTTTGGTTACAAGGAAGAAGAAACCGGTGGCCAACAAATATTGTGATAGTGACAATTCATTGCAGTCGGCGAACACGTACACATACAACAATAGTAGAAATGGCAGTAGCAACAGCAGTAGCAACAGCAACAGCAGTAGCAACAGCAACAGCAACAGCAACAGCAACAATAGAAAAAGAGAAATTCTCGAACGACGGGCAAACTACATGCCGGGGGGGAAGAAGACGAAGAAGCGGTTGTTGAAGAAGAAAACTATAGAGGCAAATGTAACAATGACGAGAACAAAAACAGTCGACCACAGCCACACCAACAACGAGTACGCCGTCCCGGGAAGCGTGCCCTTTTTGCCAGCAGGACAGAAGCAGCACTCCTTCAACGTTCTGGCGAGCGTCAGCGAGAGCTTCCGAATGAACGGAGTCTCGGACATGGAGTACAAGGTTAGCACGCGGAAGGGGAGCTTGATCCCCGTGATTAGTCCTCCCAGGAAGGGGGGAAGCGGGAGGAGCACGCTGAGGGTTAGAATGCCTCTTGTCATAGGTGGTGGGAGTCCAAATTTTGTTGAAAAGAAGGAGGTGGAGGAGGAGCCAAAGGAGATAGAAGAACGCGTCGTGCCGAGCGATTTGCTTAACATTCTCAACGAATTGGAAGGTGAGTTAGATGAGATGACTCATGAATTCGGGAATGTTGGGCAAATTGATGCCATCAAAAACATATTTGTCAAGGCGAAGGCAAAAGCAAAGAAATAGATAGCAAGAATAAATTAGCATTTATCATTTATTTATCATTTATAGAGTCTCTCGTTTCTTCTAAAGTTGAGCATTTTGTTGGCCATTTCTTCCTCAACCTTCTTCACATTCTCCTCGGCGATTTTCTTTTCGATGACCAACGCTGCCACCATCGAAGCGGCAACAGCCCCGTCAATAGCTACATCCGTCAACCTTGACGTTGATGACGATATGCACAATGCCACCGACGTGCCCGTTCCGGCAAGGCTAGCCAGGAGGAGGATGCCCAAGCTGCATTTCGGAAAATTGAAAACGGATCTTGTTAATAATTAGCTGTTTCTGTTTGGCTTGTAGCTCAGGATCGATGGTAGGGGTAGGGGTGGGGGTGGCTGGTTCTTGGGGAGGAATAGGGGGGGGAAGGGCATGATGTGGAATCGTCGATGTCGCATCAACGATGGAACAGATGGTGGTAACAAAGGTTTTTGTGAAACAAATTCTTGACAGATAGCCTCGAAAAGACGGGAGGAGCAAAGCCTACGACACACGAGAATAAAGTTGCCCAAAGCAAGAGCGAGATGGCCATTTTGTCGCAATTCACCGAAAGTTTTCGAACATTAAATGCGATTTTTTTGTACGTATTGGGGTTATTTGTTGTCAACGAAGTTATCTACGACTGCCTTCATACGACGCACAATGTCTAATACAAAACCCATCGTGATTTGCGGGCCCAGCGGAGCTGGGAAGGGAACTCTCATAGCCAAGGTCATGGAGAAGCACCCCAAACGGTTTGGGTTTGCTGTGTCCCACACGACTCGATTACCTCGCGTTGGCGAAGAGAATGGTGTTCACTACCACTTCGTTGAGAAGGATAATGTGATCCAGGTGAGCGAAGACGAGCAACTCGCGTTGAATTTCGCGAAATGGCTGCAGGAGGCTTCATTCTCTGCTTAACAACCAGCTCAAATTCGTATTGACACCTTCTTCGCGCTCGGCGCAGCAAATCAAGGACGGCATGTTCATTGAATCCGCCGAGGTCCATGGCAATGTCTACGGCACATCGTTTGCCACCGTCCAGGACCAGATCGAAGCTGGGCGAACCTGCATCCTTGACATAGATGTCCAAGGAGTCCGGAACGTCAAGGCGTCCGACATGGCAGCTCACTATGTTTTCATTGCTCCTCCCTCGATGGCGCTCTTAGAAGAGCGCCTTCGTGCGCGAGGCACTGAGAAGGAGGAGGCGATTGTCAAGCGGTTGGCGAACGCTCAAGGCGAGATGGACTATGGTTCGGAGGAGGGGGCTTTCGATGTCACGGTGGTGAACAATGATTTAGAAACAGCATCTGTCGAGTTCGTTGCCGCGATTGAGAAGCTTGCTGGCATTGTGTGAAATTGAAAAAAAATTAAGAAAGAATTAGTTTAAAAAACAGTTTCGTTCTTTTCTTGTTTTAATCTCCTAATTCTCTTTTTGTTGCAGGAGCTGAGGCGTGATTCTCTTCTTGGCCTTCTTCGCCACGGGTGCCGCAACACCAACCGGTGAATTCTCGTTGTTTACATCAAGTTTCTGAATTTGAATCGAGTCGACAACACGCTCATTCTCGTCTGTCTTCTTGGGGCTAGAAGCGGCCATGAGAGTGGGTGCGATCCGTCGCTTTGTTCCAGTTTTCTTCGTTTCCCCCTCCCCCACCGCAACCTCCGCAACACTCTCCGCAACCTCCCTCGTGTCGACGAACTTCATTTTCTTGCTGGCTGGAGCGACCAAGACTGTCTCCCCGACACTCGTCCCACCCTCCAGGGGGGGGAGTTTCACTTTCTCCTTCTCCTTCTCCTTCTCCTTCGCCCCCCTCTCCACCTTTAGCAAACTCTCGCCCTCCTCCCTGTTAACCCGGAGAACTTCACTCTTGTCAACACCCAAAATCTCCCCCAACTCCCCCTTGTCAAAGGTAACCAATGACAGGTAGCCGTCCTTTGAGGTCACAACCAAGCTCAAGCCATCGCTCGACCACGCGCAGTCCGTCAGGTGTGCGTAGTGGAGACCTGCGCCGAGCGAGCCAAACGAATACGAAATTGAGTGGAAAAATAAAATGTTAGTTCAGTAGTGGATGTAGCCATTATGTTTGTTGCCATTTCGCGGGATTAATCGCTCAAGTCTTCCTCAAAGCTCGCTCGCTTTCGCTCGCTCACCTTTAAGCACCACCAACGGCTGGACGTGGTGGGTGTCGTGCACGTAGATCGTGTCGAAGGTCAGCACCGCAAAAATGCTCCTGTGATTGAGGCCTCCTTTCGGCCAACTTGTCACATTGTCATTGTGTTTGTCATTGCTGCTACTGCTATTAGGCGGCAACTTGTACAAGAGCGGGCTGCACCTCACCGCCACACTCGGCTTTCCGTCCTTCGGCGCATTCGTCCCAGTCACAGGCTTCTCGAACCCCCTCTCCCCCTCGCTGTGCGTCAGCACGACGGATGGTTTTTCAAACTGGTGTCTGCTGTAGACATACGTGGCGAAATGCTGGTTGCCTCCCTTCTGGTTCTGGTAAATTCCAGTGGGGGTGATGAGGTACGCACCGTCGGGCGTCCACGACAACCTGCGCCGAGCGAAAAAGGCGCCAAACGGAATTGAGTGGATTGGGTTAGTTTAAGTTAGTTTAAGTTAGCTTAGTAGTTGATGTAGCCATTATATAATGTCTGTAGCCATTTCACGTCATTCATCGCACGAGTCTTCATCAAGGCTCGCTCGCTTCGCTCGCTCACCTCCGGTAGAAGGTTCCCGTGTTCTCATCCATGTACATGCTCATCCCAGCCTTCTTGATTTCGTTGTTCTCGTTGCTGTTCCCCTCCACTGTCGTCGTCAATTCGGACACGGGCTGAATGTCAAAGTCCCTCATCTTGATTTTAATACCCTTCCCCAACTGCCCGCTACTGTCCACAATGACGCTTGTCCCCGTTTGCGCCTGCTTGCCCCCCGCCTGGGTGCTGAACACCCTGACCGTCCTGTCGCTGCTCTGGCTGGCCATGTACCCCCCCAAGGGGTCGAACTCGACGCCCTGGACGTAGTGGGTGTGGCCCCCGGAAGCGGAAATTTGGTACGATTGCTTGAAAATGCCGAGTTTTTTTATTGTTGTGGTGGAGGTTTCTGTTGATATTGCTGCTGCTGATATTGTTGTAGCTGTTGAGGATGAGGAATCGGCTGCTGCTGCACTGGTCGGAGGAGGAACTGGGGGCGCTTTTTTGTCGGATATGTTGTTTGAGGCGGTGGTTTTGTCCTGCAGAACATTGGGGGGGTTGGGGGAGATTTCGGTGGAAATTTGGGTGGTTGAGGAAGATGAAGACGGTGGGACAGGGCTACACAGAGCAGAGCAGAGCAGAGCAGAGCAGAGTACAGGATGCAAGTATTAGTATTGGGAACGAATTGTAAAAATTTGTGCAACTCACCTGCTCGACCGACTAATATTCTCCTTCTCCGGCTTGCAGCTCGCGTCAAAATAGACGCACACGCGGTGGTCCAAGGAGCCAGTGGCAAAGGAGGACGAATCGTGGCTCCAGCTAACGTCGAAGATGTCCTCGACCGAGGGGCTCTGGATCACCCTGCAGGTCAAGGACTCGCCGAATTTCATTGCCGACTCCAACGAGGCGCCGCCAGACAGGAGGTCCGATGCTGAATCCTCTACTGCATCTGCACCTGCACCTGCACCTGCACCTGCACCTGCACCTGCACCTGCACCTGCACCTGCACCAGCACCTGCACCTGCACCAGCACCAGAAGAGTCGGAACCCTCCGCCTCGCTCCCATTGAACCAAAAGTAAGGGCCATTGCCACCGCCCCGGAACTTCAAAGGGACGCTCCAGGTGCAAATCACGCCCCCGTCGCCAACAGCAACGAGGTGCAATCCACAAGGAGAGAAACGAACACAATTCAAAGGCACTATAGCCCCTGATGATCCTGGAGGGGATAACGTCGCAAGGTGCCGGAAGGAAGAGGCTGACGAGGTGCCAACCCCGCATCGCAGCTTCCACAGATTCACGTCAGAGTCTACCCCGGTGGTAGCAACTATTTTGAACGTGGCATTGGAGTTGGTGTTGGATTGGTTCACGTGAAGGATGTCAGTCGAAGTGAGGGCTGCATTCTTGCCACCTTCAGCCTCAGACGAGTGCCATGACACCTGGGGGGTAATTACTTTCATATTTGAACAAGCTACTGGCTGGTCTTAAAAATGAAAAGTAAAATTTGGAGCAATTTGGCACTTTGGAGGCAAATATTTACTGCAAAGCAATATGGCGACGGCAGCGACAACTGCTTCAGTTGAATCTCTCTCTCTGGCCGGCGAAGAACCTGTTATCGTCACAGTCACAGTCGACGATGCTTCTCCTGAGATCAGCTCAAAAAAGAAGAAGAAGAAGAAGAAAAAGAAGGTTGAGAACAATGAGAACGAACCAGACACAAATGAACCAGTTATCCTCCTCTCCCCCGCCGAGGTGATGAAGGCTCGTCAAGCAGCGCTTGCAGCAAAAAAGGGGGGCAAGGGACTTTCGGCCTCAGACATTGCCAAGAAGAATGGTGCAAAGTCGGGAACAGCAGGAGGAGGGAAGAAGCTGTCGCAAAAGAATTTCAACGCGGCCAATTTTGCCGCAGGTCATCTTTGTGCCTAAATTAGATTCAAAAATTTGGAGACAAAATCTCTTTGTGCTGTTTTCTTAGTTCTTCACGCCCGCCCCCTCCCGCCTCCCTCCCAGCTTACCATTGGAATTGCTCCAATCTTGTCCAATCCAATCCAATCCAATCAACTTTTTTGCCAGATTGCTTCAATTCATTCCAAAACAATCAATTTCATCGCTGACTCCCGGCCTCGCTCTGGCTCTGGCTCTGGCTATAATAGTAGTCGCTGTAGTGGCTGTTACTATCTTGGCTCTGCCCCTGTCCATGCCCCTGTCTCTGCCCCCCCCCACCCCCCTTGCCATCCACTCCCACCCCCCCACTCTGCTCCATGATGCTCCGCTGGCTTTGCGTCATCATACTTCCCCCCCCATTCATCTGGGTGTACGGCTGCTGAGTGTCCGCATAGGTCGACACACTCTGCTGTGAGTTGTTGTACATGTCTGCTCCCATGCCCATCCCCATCCTCGCATCTTCCCCCTCGAAACTGGGCAGGGGGGCAAAGTTGAAGTTGTTACTCCCCCCTCCTCCTGGCCCCCCAGCTCCCAGGTCGTCTCTGTTGGAGTTTGAGTACCTCGGGTCGTGCCTGCTATCGTAGTTCGGTCCATTTCTTCCTCCCCTCCCTCCCCTGTTCCTGTTGGAGTTGGAGTGGTGCCCTCCTCCTCCTCCTCCCCCGTCCCCCTCCCACCTGGTGTCCCACCCTCCCCTCGCCAGCGCCGTCATGTAGTATTTTTCGTCATCGTTCCTGTTGTACTTGGGCCTGGGGAAGGTCATGAAGCTGCGCAAAGGCGAGCGAAGCGAAGCGAAGCGAAGCGAAGCGAATAGTGGAATGATATTGATATAAGTTAGTGTTGAGGTGTGGAACATAATTTGGTTGTGGAAGGGGGGAGACCCCCCCACCCCCCCCCCACCGCTGAGATTGATGGACACAACTCCTCCCTCGCTACCGCGCTACCGCTCTACCGCTCGGTCGATCGCAATGGACGCAGCTTTGCTCGCACGCCCGTCACCCACCTCGGCTGGAGATTATTCAGCGGCCCCTCGACCAAGCACTCGTTCTCCTTGAAGTGCAAGAGAAGCGCCCTCCACAGAATGTTCTTGCTCAGCACGCGGGGGTTGCCGATGACCATCAGCCCGAGGCGGGCGCGGGTCAGCGCAACGTTCAGCCGGCGCGGATCGGAGAGGAAGCCTATCCCGGAGGTTTCCGACGCGCGGACGCACGTCACCAGAATGAAGTCCTTCTCTCGGCCCTGGAAGGCGTCCACGGAGGCGACCTCGATCATCTCGTACAGACTGCTACTCAGCACGCCGCTCCTCTTCATGTAGTCCGTGACGTACTTCCTCTGCCCCTCGTAGGGTGTGATCACTCCGATCGCCCCAGGACTAACTCCCTGCCTCAGCAGATGCGTGCAGCACTTCTCCACGTAGCTGGCTTCCGTCCTGTTCAAGTAGCTCGTCCCGCTCGCGCTGATCTCCTCCACTCCCTGAATGCTGTAGAAGAACATGGGCTTCCTTGGCTCCGGCCAGGGGAACTGCTGCCCCCCGTTTCCTCCGCTCACGCTCGGCATTCGGTCCTCCTCCGTCACACCGTTGCTCAAGCTCCCCTCGTAGAACATGTTGCTCGGAAACTCGGCGAGGCAGGGGTGCATTCGGTACTGTACGCTGAGGCGCACCGGGCGCACACCGATCAGGACCATTCTCTCGAACAGGCTTTGGGTTAGACCCGCCTTGGCCGCCTTCTTGTTCATGACCACCGGTCCTAGCTGCACGTGGTCTCCCACCAGCACGAGCTGTTTGCAGCCCAGCGTGATTGGAATGAGAGCTTCCGCCTGGGATTGGGATTGAATTGGGATTGGGAATTGGGAATTGGGAATTGGGAATGGGATTGGAATTTGGGTTAGATTAGGTTAGGTTAGATCCACTTCACCCCCCCCCCCGTCACTCCACTCCCCTCTTACCTCAACCGCCTGCGT
>Ga0302114_10002876_pt1 | contig 10939 bp, 13 predicted proteins | sample AG5_Surface_MG_FD_203107 | JGI IMG/M metagenome (GOLD analysis project Ga0302114, IMG submission 203107) | Marine microbial communities from Western Arctic Ocean, Canada - AG5_Surface | ecosystem: Environmental > Aquatic > Marine > Oceanic | place: Canada: Western Arctic Ocean | collected...
TGTGGATGTGGATGTGGATGTGGATGTGGATGTGGATGTGGATGTGGATGTAGGAATTAGCGCTCACCTCTCGTAAATCAATTGTTGGGGTGGAACATTATTTGGGGAAGGAATGGAAGCGGAGATTTCTGCCGTTGTGGTCACTTTTAGGGTGGCTAGGGGGGTTGAAGGGGCTGGCGTTGGTGTTGGTGATGGTGACGGTGATGGTGGGGGTGATGGTGATGGTGATGGTGATGGTGATGGTGATGGTGATGGTGATGGTGATGGTGATGGTGAGGGTGGAGAAACCACACTGCTGAAATGTTTAGCGCTCGGAATGATTGAATCATCATTTTCACTTTCACTTTCACTATCGTTTTTGGCAATTTCATTTTGATCCAAGCTTGCCGTCCTGAAGGCATTTCTAGCTGCACTGTAGCTCGGATATTCTTCCTCCGCCTCCACCTGCAACTCCTCCTCTTCCTTCTCCGGCTCCGGCTCCGGCTCCGGCTCAATGTGATTCCGCACAATGTCTAAATACTCTTCTACCTTGGAACCTGCCCCAACCCCAACCCCGTCTCTGGCAATCCGCCTCTCGATCTCTCCCCCCTCGCCCTCCACCGCTTCTCCGAGATAACGCTCCCCGTCCACCACCACAATAGCCTCCCCACTAGTGTCAACGTCCCAGACAACAGCACCTGTGGACACGTTCTCGTAGTAGAACTTCTGGTGTGCCGGGGAGAAGAAGGCTAGGTGCGTTGGCGGAAGTGACGATTTTGAGAGCACCGGTGGGGGGGTTGGGGGGGGGGGGGGGGGGGGCGCCCCCTTTCGCGAGCTTCGAGGAGTGGAATTCTTCTTCCTCGTCGTTTTTTTCGGCTTCGGGTTCGTAGCGTTCTTATCTGTTTCTATTTTTAGTCGAGCCTCCTCCTCCTCCTCCTCCTCTGCGTGCGCAATCGCCTTCATTTGGCGCACTTCCCTCATCGTCGACTCCATTTCCTCTTCCAACCCAGAGGCGTGATTCAAAGCATCACGCAGCAATGGAGCTGCCCCTGTAAGCGTGAGCCGGAGACCGGAGCTTGGGCTTTCGGGCATTGGGAGGGGAGGAGCTGGAGGGAGTGGAAGCGAATCTGGTAGGGGTGTGCTGCTGTGTGGAATGGTGAGATGATGCTTAGGCTGCATTAATTTAAGATTGGGCATTTTGTGAAACAAGTTTGGAACAACTATTTTTCGTTTGGGGGGGAGGTGGGATTTGAGCGTGGTTTGAGCGTATGAGGACACGTCAAAGCATTTCACGTCATGTCAATTCAAAACAGTTTTCTTCTTAAAATTATAAATAATTTAGATTTTTTAGAACCAATTCGTGACGATCAACAATGCGTATTTTCGTTGTTGCTTGCCTCCTGGCGCAAACCATGACAGTTGCTTTTCAGCCGAAAATAGTTTCGCCCTCTCTCCTCTCCAAAACCGACTCGGCCACATCAGTGTCGACACCTAATCATTTCAAGACGGCTCTCCTCACGAGCCTCCTCCTTCCCTCCTTGATATTCTCCTCCCCCCTGGCCCCGGCTAATGCAAATGCAAATGCGAATGCAGCAACGACAGAGACCCGACAGGGCGTGTACAGAGAATATTCAGTCGATGTGTCAGCTCCTCAGACGGTCGATAATGCTGACTCCTATTTCAAGGACAAGGCAACCACCAAGTCTAACAAAGGGAAGTACACTGCTCTTCTTGCAGTGTTAGTGATGGGAAGTTTCGTCATCCCAATGGGGCAATATTTCTGGTATGTTAAGGAGGACGACAGCTTTGACCAGTATGTTGACAGCAAGCTGAAGAAGGCGCCCGCCTCCCAAGTACAAAAGAAGAAGGGTTTTACGTTTGGAAAGAAGGCGGAGCCTCTCCCTCCTCCCCCACCCCCCAAGAAAAAGAACTTCTGGGAGAAGTGAGCACCATTAGGCAAATGCTATGCTACTCTAAATTTTTATAATCGATGGCCATTTCAATCGCACCCCGCAAAGATTTCCTCCTTCCCTTCTGGCCAGCCATAAATAGCTCCCTCTCCTCACCCACCTCGATCTCCCCCAGCACATCTCCATCCTCTCCCCCCGGCAAGAATCGACCAGGTATTCGCCCGATCAGCTCTCCCGTTAGCCAACCTGGCCGAGACACGTGCCAGTCGTTCCAGTTCTCTCCCAACCACTGCTTGATATCTTCCTCAAAGTGTCGATTGTACGAGGAATGCGTGGCGAACACCTGCATTTTTATCTCGTCCTCGCCACTGCGAAACAGCGCCTCGTTATACTGTTTTCCCGTCATGATGCTGTAGAACGTCCGCCTGAACTCCTTCTCGCTACCGAATATCAAGCCCAAAAGCGCAACAAGCCAAAACAAAAGCAACACTGTTGCAAACGTCATGTAGTCCTCCTCCTTCACCACCCTCTCCATTTCTATTTCCTCCTCCGTCCCCGGCCCAAACTCCTCCTTCAACTTTATCGCCCCAAATACGCTCGCCTGGGTCCACACCATGTTCATCAACCAGTAGAACCCGCCCATCTCTTTTGGGTGCCGAGCTTGCAAAAAACCTGTGAAATCACATATCACCTTCACCATCACGCGCTCAATCAGACTGGTAGCCAGACTGACACCTTGCGGCAGTGGCAACCAATACCTGAAGTCTCTCCTCACCAGCTTGTAGAGCAAGTACGCCACCATCTCACCTCCCAGAACGCTCAGAGCAAGCGCCTTTCCGCCAACGTCAATCAGAATCGCCATCTCCAAGCTCTTTCCCAGCAGCTGGCAGAAGCTCAGCAAGTACATGCTCCACCTCACGACCACCAACCTCATCCCACGCAGCGGCATGAACCCGTAGAAAATCTTACCAGTGCGTCTACTCTCCTCGCTGATGTCCTTCACGTACGTCATGTAGCTCACCGCTTCGCTCACGAAAGCTGCACTGCAGAAAAGAGCGCCCACCACGACAGTGTTTAGATTCGCCATATTTAAGATGTTATTTACCTGAATCACCACCATGGGAATGCATTCTGCAAACACTTCCGAAGCCTGAAACATAATCATTTCGGTCACAGGTGATATAATCTCATGACCTCTCATCTTCGCGTTAGTGTACGTTCTCCAAAAATTGGTTCCTTGCTTAGTGAACTGCATAAGCGAGGCGCGAGGCGGGAGCGTGGGTTAGTTCAACTCGTCCCCCACCCCCACCCCTAACTCCGCTCGCTCACCGTTATCGTTGCCAGTAACTCCACAAGCATCCGCCTCTTATTCTTGCGGTGAATCGAAATTACCAGAAATGTTTGCAAACCAATGCTCAACGCGACAAAAACAGTCATCAAGTTTGCAGCATCCTGCAGTCCGAGACTGCGGTAGAACCATATCGTGTATATGTCACCTGCCACGTCAAGCATGCTCGCCAAAGATGCACCCACGCTGATTAGCAGCTTTGTCTTCGTTGCTGAGTGCCTGATATTCTTTCCAATTGACAGCATCAGCGGTTTGAAGAACTCGTAGTTGGGGGAGAGCGAGAGCTCGTTCATCGCTGGGTGCATCTTCGCCCACGAGGCGAACGCGCCTTCTTCGGTAGCTGTGACGCCCAGGAACCGCTTGAACGAAGCGCCCAAACGATTTCCGTCGTGAACCGTCAGCACTGCGAGCTTTTTTGACTGCGCCGAGCGGAAATGAGATGATTAGGTTAGTTTAGCTCGTTCCGTTCCGTTCCGCCCCCCCCCCACACCCCTAGCTCAGCTCGCTCACCTTGTTAGGTCGCTCCTTCTCCTCCTTCCCACCCACTATTACAGCTTGAATCATCGTCTCGAAGAACGGGTGCGCGATTTTCATTGTCCTCATCGCGTGGAACTCCTCAAAAAAATGCTTAACTCTTCGCTCCCTCATTTTCTTCGTCCAGTTCTTGCTCAACAAACCTCTACTATTCGCCATCAGCATCTCCCCCATCGCCTTCCCGTCTCTCTCGTCCAGCCCACTCTCCAACGTCCGCCAGTTCTGGAATTTCGTGTGCATTCTGTTCAACGTCCTGTAGTCGCGGTTGGTCAGCAGGGCGCCTTCAAGTTCCTTCTTGGCCTTGGTTTGGACAGACCCGGCAGAGCTATGATGCGCTCCAATATCGCGGTACAGCCCAATTGAATACATTGCATTCATGCTCTTTCTTTTCTTCGGAATTGGATCGAAAATCATCTCAATCTTGCGCCGTGGAATAATGTTAGTTTAGCGTATTCTCGTCTTCCACAAGGCTCCTCGCTCACCTTGCATTCGGTCTCGCTCACTTGAGATATTTTCGTGGCAGCCACGCTCTTGTCCTGGACGATGGTGATGTCCTTGCTTCGCAATCCGAACAGTCTCTTTATAGATGACCTTCTCCGTGCTTTAATAATCAAATCCTGCACAGTCGTGGGCGAAGAATACAGCGTAAAATTGCCGCCAACCTCTTTCCACGTCATTCGCCTGTTCATGCTGCTCTGAACCTCCGTTCCGCCACCCAACACCTTGATCTCCAGCATGCTAACCACCTGAGTGTGGCCCTTGTCGTTTTCCCCCATGTCATTGTCAGCGAGTCTGCGCTCATCACCAATAACCTCGCTCTGTTTCAAATCGTGCTCGCTCATTAACGACCGACTGCCAACGCTCAACAAGAACGCTAGCGCCTCCTTCCCCCCGCACCGCACCGTCGTGCTCAACCTGCACCAAGCTTGCCCTCCAAACTGAACGGCGACTGCGTTCACCAGCTCGTTATCTGTTTTCACCGTCACCTTGCTATGCTCACAGTTCCGGAACTGCTTGAATAGCAGCTTTCCCCACTCAATCTCGTCGCTCTCGACCTTGCTGTGCTCGTCAACATTTTTTAGATTCCCCACCAACAACCCCCTCCTCCTTTCCGAGTCTATCTCGTAATCCTTGCTGAACAATCGCCTCATTGCGATGTAATCGCTCAAAACTTTTACAGCACCAAGATCCACAACTTGGCGGGGAATGTGCCCGCCCATATTTATCCGCGTCACGTATGTCAACTTTGTCATTTGTTTGGTAATTAGCTCAAAGGAGAAGTAGCCCGTCAAACTGGCTCGCACATGATTATTGTTCTCGTTGGCAGCGTTGGGAAACAAATTGGAATGTTCAATGCTTTCGCTGACATGAACCATTCTTCCACCTCCCACACGCTTCCAAACATGCCTCGACAACCATTGTCTAGGTCGTGTTCCGAAGCCAAGATCTCGAGCGAACAAGTTGTCTTGGCTGTGACGGTTGTGAGATTTTGCATCTCGCGCAAGCACATTTTTCCGGTCGTTAATTCGCCTTCTCTTCCTGCTCAAGAGAGTGAAGCAATAGGCTGTGCATTCCTCCACACTTGTGTCAATCGTCACCTCGCACTTCATGTACCCGTCGGACTCTCCCTTAAGGTGCGCAATGCTCATCTGAGCGAGGCGAGCAAAAGTTTGTTAGTTTCATTGAAGGAAAATTGAACAAATTGATCCAATTGGAACGCTCACCTTGGTTCGAAAGTCGGAGGAGTTCAACGGGGTGAATAGGTCTTTCTTGACGTTCTCCATCTTCTTGGTAATTCTCCCCACCATTTCATTCTCCTCCTCGCTGTAGACCTCGTTTTCGTCGTTTTTCATCACCCCCATCAACTCGTTTCGCTCCTCCTGGTCGATCTCGCTGTCCCGGTTGAACGTCTCGTGGATCTGGGAGACCAATGCTAGAGAGCGAGGGATTTGTCTGTCCATTACTTTCGCCGGAATATTGCCGTTCACGTTTAGGTGCTGGACCCAAGTCAGCTCGCATTTCCGATTGCCAACGTTTGTTAACGTGCAGAAGCCTTTTGACTCGCCCCTGACCAGTTTTTTTGCTTTGTGGTTGACAACGTCAACAAGACGGTTGTCGTCAAATTTGTCGGTGGTTGGCGGTCTGAACGCGTAGACGTACGTGTCGTCGTCCTGCTTCGTCCACGTAAATTCGCTTACGAATTGCCGAGCTCTCATGGGCCAGGGCAGCGCCTTGATTGAGCTGCCCACTTGATGGTTAATTGAGATGTGTTTGATGAACTCGCGAGGGTTCTTTTGCAAATTCTTGACGGCGTCGGAGCGCTCGTTGGAGCAGTAGTCCCAAAACCAGGCCAGCGCATTTTCGGCAGACGTGTCGATTGTGGTGGTGGCCTGCGCCGAGCGAAGAAGGCGCCAAACGAATTGAGTGGGTTAGTTTAAATTAGTTTAGTTTTGTTTTGTTAAGTTAAGTTTAGTTTAGTAGCAATTTTGCGCGCTTCGCTCGCTCACCTTGCCCCAGGAGTTGGATTCCCCCTTGTTGTGCTTCTTCGACAGCTTTAAAAACACGCTCGAGTCCTTGTCCAGCTTCTCCCACCCGTTGTCGTCCTTGTAGTCTATCGAATCTATTTGCTGCTGGACGAATGACTGCTGCTCGGCAGTGATTAAATTCACCGTTCTGGGAACGTTCTTGACGAACTCGGCTCGCAGCTGCGCCGAGTGGGTTTGGTTTAGTAGTGGGTATTCTCGTCTTTCATGCGACTAGCTCGCTCGCTCTCTTCGCTCGCTCACCTCCGCATCCACCACCAGCCCGGTGCGCTCGTAGAACACCTTGAGAAATGCGAGGGTGGTGAGCGCACGTCCAATGCTCGCGTTGATAATCGAAGTGGGAATTTTCCCTTTGTCCACAATGTTCACCACATACGTGACTTCGCACAAGTTTTGCGCGAGGGGCGTGATAACCCACACGCCTTTAAGTTCGAGCTGAGCAACGCCCAAGCTCTGCTCCTCTTTGCCGTTATTGGTTGGATGCACAGTTGGATTAGATGTCCGCTCGGCGGGTCGCTTGGAACGCTTGGAAAATCTGACTGATGAAATCATTCTTGAAAATGTTTTTTTGGCAGTTCTCCTAAACCCCCTCAACTCGCTGATGAAATTGATCCCTGCTGGCTCGAAGGCCACGACTAGGGTTTTGGAGTCCTCTTCTTTATGATTATTGTTGTTATTGTTGTTGTTGGTGTTGCTGATTTCGCCCCACACGTATTTCAAGTTAGTTTCTCTCGGTTGGAAGGGTGACGGCATGGATTTTTGCACGACGATGTGCTGGGTGTGGTGTTGGGCGGAGGGGGCAGTGTTTATAACAATGGGCTCGTACACCTTTCGGATGAGGTTGCCGTCCTTTTTCTGGTGCTCCTTCATCCTCAAATTGCTGCAGTGGAACCAAACAAAAGCGAGGACTTGTTCGGTCGTGGTGTGAACTGTTGTGTACGCTTTTCCCCACACCGAGGGGTCTCCCTGTGAGCCGCGAGCGAAGCGAGCGAGCAGGGGTGGGGGGAAAGGTGAGCGAGCATAAAAAAGGGTTTTTTTGAACAAAAATCTCAACTTACTCACCTCCTTCATTTTCTTGAATTTTTTCACGCTCAAATCGCCGTCACGCAGCCGGGTCCAGTTCATGCGCTTATTGCTGTCCATCCCAGCTGTTGTCTCGTCCCGCTGAATGCCTCCCCCTAGGTTAAGCATGTCGGAAAATTGCAAGCTGCGGTTGATCAGACTCTTCTCTTCTATTGATGTTTCTGGGGTTGAGGGAATGCTGTCGATGAACAACTTGCGCTGATTTGATTTGGTTGAGCGAAGAGATGCGCAGAGTGAGTGGGTTAGCTGGGGGATATTATATTATATTGTCTGTTGAGCCCTGCGCATAAATTATCATTTCAATCAGGCTCACCTCCAGCTCGTCGATCTCCTCGTCACGCTGGAAATAACTGTAGGCGCGATAAACGCTGTCGAGAGCACCTGAAATGCCCATGTTTGCGATTTTTTTGGGGACGCTTCCCTTGATGTCCACCTTCAGCCGCAGTGTGAACCTTTTTTGATTGTGGGGAAGACGCTCGTACTTGTGCATGGCTGTGAACTCGCCTCGGATTGCATTTTTCAAAGTTGTTTTTGTGAAACTAGGAGGGAGATCAGGGTCCGAGTCGGCGACAGGGGAGTAGACCAGAATGAAATTGTCCTCGTCTATTTGCTTGAAAATATTGCGAGCAAGCCACTCCCTTGGTTTCATGGGAGGAGGGAGTTTTCTGCAAGAATAAGTTAAGTGATGGTGATCGTTGACCACATGGATTGTTTTGTTTGGATACTTGGAGCTGTCTGGACCGTTGGCCGCTATGTGGGCCTCGCGAGCCTCGTGTGTAGTGTTTAAATACATGAAGGCGAGGAGGTTTTCCGGGCTTGTTTGAACCACCCCGGTGCAGGTCCCAATTCCAATTCCATCTTTGAAGCCAACAACCTTGGAGAAGAATGGGTTGTCCTCGATTATTTCCTCCTCGTCCTTGGATGTAGAGAGGGTTTGTTCGGTTTGGGTCAAAATGGTTTCTTCTTTGGGTGAATGGAGCTGCAGTCGAGGAGTTGTATTTGAGAAGTTGGAATCGACGAAAGCTGTCCGAGCAGCCTTATCTTCCGCCCAATTGGCATTTTTGATAGTGCTCATTCTTATTGGGAATTGAGTGATCAAGCACCAATAGACCTTGATCCGAAAAGTGAGTCAGAAAATATCCAGAGTAGTTTGGATCTCTGTTGAACCGGCAAGATTTCAATTTTAATATTTTATCACTTTAAAATTCGGACTTCCACTTCAAGACAATTTTATAAATTTAACAGATGCGCCTCTCCATACTGACTCTAACCCTAGTTGTGTGCAACTCGTATGACATAGATCTATGTGATGTCTCTTGCGGAGGTGCCGGCTGCACCTCCACCTCCCTCATAACAGCTGAAAATTGTTCTTCTTCCCCAGAACAAAACGACTTCATTTGGTCTCCGCCCAACATTAGATCAATTTCCAACCCAAACATGTGTGTGACCTGGAGCTCAGTTTACAACTCCGCCATCATGCAGCCGTGTGCGACTGAAAATGGAGACTCTTGGATAAACGACATGGATAAAGACTGTCAGTCGTTCGTCTTCAACTCAACATCCAAGGAGCTAACAACTGACAACAGCTGTAGGAACAACGAGTGGAATTTGAATGGGTGCTTCGACATCAAGAAGAAGGTTGGTCCCATTATACAGCTGGTGAGCGAGCGGAGCGAGCGAGCGAGCATACTCGCGATGATGAAGTGGGCGAAATTGCTACAGACGGCTACATCCACTACTACACTAACCCACCCAATTCGTTTGGCTCGCTCGGTTTGCTCGTCCTTCAGACGAGGTGCTACCACCAGCCTAATGACCGCTTTACCATAGAAAATGGTGTGTGGAAGAGCGAGAACGATCCCGCCGCAGGTTTTCCCGAGCGCTGCATGACAATGAACTCCCCCAAAACTTGCCCGAGAGCTGGCTGCTGTATTGACTGTGCGGACGGCTACACGATGGGAAAGGATGGTATTTGCTTGAACGACAAGGAGAAGGGCAGGGGGAAGAAGGTGAACATTTTCCTTGCCATTATGAACAATGAAACCGGTTTGAACGAAGCAGTTGACGATTTGGTGAAGCATAGGACGGCCTTCACTGGAATTATTTTCCAGTACGACGGAATTTGCTCGGCGAGCAGTAAAGAGGGTGATTGCAACAATAGCTCGTACTACGACCCTGTCCACTTCGACGTTGGCCACCCGGCTTACCCGGTGTCCGATGTGACCAACCTGTTCAGGAGCAAGCTCGGAGACGACCTGGAACTTTTCCCGATCGTTAGTTACGGCGACACGAACGATAACACTCCCCTCACAGACCTGATCACAAACGCTACTTTGAGCGAGCAGGTGAGCGAATGATGATATGCGCGAAATGAGTTGCTCTAAAAAAACCAAACCAACATTCCACCCACACACTTTTATCCTCGCAGTTCGCTCGCGACGCGTTGAAGCAGGTGCAGGATAACAATTGGAACGGCATTAACTTCGACTTTGAGCCGACAGATGTGGACGATATCTGGTACTACCAAGCTCAAGACTTCCTGGCTATCGTCAGCAGAGTGTTTAGAGAGGCGGATCCAAAGTTGAAGGTGTCGTGGGACAGTAACGGGTTTGAGGGGATTGCTTACAACGTAGATCAATTCGTCGCAATGAACACCTATTATGGTACGTTTGAAGGCGATTTCAGGCAAGGGATGTTTGCAACGAGCGATAAGTTTGTGCTTGGTTACTGCCCTAGCTGCCAGCAGCTGAGCGACGAGGAAGTCGAGGACCGCTTCGCGTTCTTGGAAAGCGAAGAGCGTGGAGGGAAGTTGGTGAAAGAAATTGATGTCTGGGCGTATTACGGGTCTGGCAACCCAGAGGGTTTGGAAGATTCGTGGAAGCAATACTGGCCGAAGTTTGAGGCGTGGTTGAATTAAAAATGTGTTGGCGAGTTTTTTGGAAAGGAATTCAATTTTTTTTAGTTGGTGGGCCGGAAGCCTCCCATGACATTAACACGCCAACAGAAACTCAAGCCACTCATAGTTTTTGTCAATTGCCCTCGCCCTGTGACGATCCCCCCCCCCCCCGGCATCGAGAACGATGCGAACCAGATAATTTCCAAAAATTTCAATGAATCGGTGGTTTAATTTTATCAATACGCTGGACCGGGCAACAGGAACCCCAGCACGACACTGGTTGGGCCATCCCCAGCCCCAGACCTCTGTATGCACATATTCAGGAGGGCAATGCCCTTGTGCAATTTTCGGAGCTCGGCCTCAGTCGCCGGCGGACTTGTCGGCGCCTTGCACGTCTTCTTGTGCTTCTTCCACGCAGTCTTCTGGCAGGAGGGCGAGCAGTAGAAGGCTTGTTTGCAACGCGCGCAAGAATTGGCGGGGAGGGAGCTGCAGACGTCGCACTTGCGAGCCGGGTTGAGGACGGCCTCAATTTCGACCAGCTCAGCCTTGTCGTACTTCATGTGTTTTATGAATGTGCAGACGGTGTTGCAGGGACCGTAGATCTCGTGGTGTTTGGTAGGGAGGGAGTGGAGGAGGAGGGTGGGGA
>Ga0302114_10002882_pt1 | contig 10934 bp, 14 predicted proteins | sample AG5_Surface_MG_FD_203107 | JGI IMG/M metagenome (GOLD analysis project Ga0302114, IMG submission 203107) | Marine microbial communities from Western Arctic Ocean, Canada - AG5_Surface | ecosystem: Environmental > Aquatic > Marine > Oceanic | place: Canada: Western Arctic Ocean | collected...
TTCTCCTCCTCGTAAAAAGAATTGGTTCCAGCCGGCGGGGGTGGAGGAACCGTGGCAATGCTCTTCTCACTTTCCTTGCCCACCGTCACTTCTTCAATATCAGAATCACTCTCGCTATCGCTCGAGGTCTTTGATTTCGCCACGTCAACTGCCCCCACACTTTCTCCGACCTCTCCTCCCAGCACCGCAGTCCCTGTATCCCTAACCACAATTTGTTGGTTTAAACTAACCATGTACTGAAAGATCGTGTTCCAAATAGACTGCTCGGTGCCAGTCTCGCACACTGCCGCCGAGAGAAGCGAGGCGCATTTTTTTAATGAAGGACGAGCGAAACGAGCGAGAAAACGAATTGGGTGGGTTAGCTTAGTAGAGGATGTAGCCATTTCGTGTGTAGCCATTTCGTCTGTAGCCATTTCGCGCACTTCATCGCGAGTATTCTCGTCTTCCAAAAGGCTACGCTCGCTCACCAAAGGTCCAGATTCTCTTTCCAGTCCAAACGTTCACGTGGTGCGACGTTGGGCTGCCGTCCTGGCATTCGGACACGCAGATGTTGGCGCTGATGATGTCCGACATATTAATCTGACCCTTCAGCTCTGCCTTGGTGTGGTCGGTGTAGTAGTATAGCATCTGCGCCGAGCGGAGCGAGGCGTTGGATGGGTTAGTATAGTAGTGGATATAGCCATCTGTATTTCGCGCACTGCAAAGCTCAAGTCTTCCAGAAGGCTCGCACCTTTTTGTATGCATCGAGCACGAAGTACCGCTTCTTGTAAAGTTGGTGGGGAAGGAACCGCAACATCTTTCTCTTCATTGACTTGGACTTATCGTCGGTGTCTGTGTCCCTTGGAGCTCTTTTATGCATATACCCCTCTTTGTTCACAAAGTAGGACTTGAGATCTTCCACAAGCTCAAACCGTTCTTCGGGAGTAAGTACCCACTTGGTGCATTTTTTCCCGGTGTGGTAGTAGTATGTACGATGATCTGGACTTTGCGCCAGACGCCACACTCCTGTTAAGGGCATAAAACAAGCTTTTTTATTTTTTTTTGCCCGAATTTCGGCAAACCAGTCCACAACAAACATTCTCAACAGCCACCCACACCACACCACACCACACCACACCACACCACACCACACCACAACGACAACTACAACTACACCAACTATAAAAAAACTACAAACAACTACACAGCAATAACAACACAAAACAATCATGCCAATGGGAAACCTGTATGCGATGCCCCTCCTTATTATAAACCTGGGGGGGGAAATGCTTTACATTCTCCAGCAGCGCCTGTCAGCCCAGAATGTGGCAAAAACTCGATCCCGAAAAGTTCTTCAGGATGTCCTCAGAACAATGTACTCTAATACCTTCATCTCTGAGCTTTTCAAACCCCAAGAAATGTACTCCAACAGCTCAACACGTCAGATATTCAACAAGCTCGCCCACTCGTCGATAATGCGGATCAACGAGACGAGCATGGAGAAGCTGTACGACCTGATGACAATGGGGGTGAAGTACCAGTTTCTGTGCTGCAACTGCCCCCAGCAGATGATCCAAGTAACGATGAACCACCTGCACTCGATGCGGCAAGTGTCCATGGACAGCGACGTCCACCCTTTGATCGAGAACGTGTTCGACCTGGTCAGCGACACCTACAGCGGGCTCGCGAACGGCGACTGGCTCCTTCTGAAGCAGAGCATCTTCCAATTCTTCCAGGGCCGGAAGGTGAAAGTGAGCCTGTTCCTGCAGGCCAACCTGCAGCACATGAACGGGACGCTGGTTCTGCTGCACACCGGGCCGGTCGCCCGCGGCTCGGAGGTTCCGGGCGACGTTACCTACTACGACTCCAGTGGGAAGGGGTCGAGGGTGGCCGAGTTCGAGGCGCTGCACGGCGCAGGGAGCTGCGACGACGCGTGCAAGACGTTTTTCGACCCGAGCTTTAGTCTGGGGATCAACATTTACCTTTCCAGCAAGAAGGAGGTCAAGGAGGAGCTGGCCAAGTTCTGGGAGGAGGATCAGAAGATAGAAAAGGTAGGGGAAGAGTGGCAAGGGGAAATTTATACGAACCACACAATAAAACTAACCCAACTCTAGATGATCTCGCTCATGATGATCAACGGTGGCTCCTCGAGCCTCGACCACGAGCGGATGGAGGAAGCCAAGGCGCTCCGCAAAATGTCTTCCTCCGGGGGTGGCGGTGGCGACGCGAAGGAAGAGCAGGTGCCCCAAGAAAGGAGAAAATCCGCCGCTCGGCCTCGGAGGGGCAGCCTCAACGAGCTCAACATGCTAGCGAGCTTGATGGGGAGCGCGGTGGAGAAGACGGAGGGGGAAAGCGAGAATGGAACGGAAGCGGAAGCCAAGGATGACTACAAGCCAATCAAGATGAACTTCGACACGTTAATCGGGAACTTTGGGGGCGACGGAAATAACAATAACAGCAACAACGAGGTGGAGGAGAATTTGATCACCACTCAGAAGATAGACGGGAGGCTGAGGAGGAGCAGCATGGACGACAGGATGGCGAGCTTGGGCTTCGCGTTGGAGAATCTGGAGAAGGCGGAGGCCAAGATCGGGGAGGGGGACGAGGATATTGGGGAGGAGAAAGATGGGAACGGGGGGAGCGATAGCGAAGACGATTTGCTGGATATGCTTGACATGGTGGACGACATGGAGGCAAAATAACTTTAGAATCAATTTTTCACATAAATACCACATTACTAGGAAAAGCTATTTGAAGCTAAAAGAATAAGCAGCTGATGTGGAGCTCAACTACGATGCGTGCGGAGTTCAGAATGGCGATGGATCTTCTCGATGCTCAACCGGATATCGTTTGTGCATTCCTCCTCCTCTAGGTACCAATTGCTGCGGTGGCGAGGGAGGAAGCGAAGACGCTGGTGGGGGTAGTAGTCAAAGTGCGAGCATTGGTGGGGGTAGTAGTCAAAGTGCGAGCATTGCTATCCTCAGCAACTTTATTGTTGGCGTGATGGGAGTTGGGGCCTTCCTTCATGATTGCAGCGTGCAATTTAAATTAAATCTAAAAAAAAATTCAATCCTCTTTAACAAAGTTAGCCGGGAACGTGCCCGATTTCCCGTTCAGTTTCCCGTCCCACCACCCGCTGTCGTCCTTCTTGATGATTTGTATTTTGTCCCCTATTGCAAAACTGAGTTCGTCGTCGTCGTCCGCCTCGTTGTCAAAAATAGCTGTGCATGTTGGTGTATTTGTTTTCTTGTTCGGTGGGGGAGGTGCTCTATTCGTAGGTGTTGGTGCTGCTGTACCAGCAGCAGGTACAGCTGCTGGTCTCCCCATCGGTTGGTATGGCGGAGTATTAACCGAAAATCGCTTGCCCATGCCGGGCATGTTGGCCACAGTGCCAACAGCGCCATTTTTTGCTGGGACCGCTGGAGGCCCACTTTTAAATTTGCTGGGCACCGGTGGCGGCGGCCCCTTACTCCCGCCCGTGGGCGCGATCGGTGAGTGCGCCCTCGGCACCACCCCCTCTCCTACCGCCGGCACTCCGGGCGATGCCATAACTTCCCCCTTGTTCCTTTTAATGTCGTCCGCCATTGCGATTTCCCTCGCCTGCTGCAGACTCTGCGCGTCATTCATCTGCTTCATCTCCCCCTCCTTCTCGTACTCGCCCATCTTCTTCTTCCCCGACACCACATTCGCAACTTTCATCGCCCCCTCGAACGTCCCCCCCCCCGCGCCTCCGTCCGTAGGAGCCGGCCCCCCGGCCCTGATGACGTTTCGAACTTGGGTCCTAACTTGATTCATCTTCTCCTGGGGAAAGTTGGCGCACGCCTTCTGGAGCCGGAGGTAGCTCTGCTCGTACAACTCCATCTGACACGCCGCGACCGTGATGCTCATCAGTTCGATGGCCTCGTCCCGAGCGATCTTGCTCTTTTCGAGGTCCTTCTTTACGCTGCACGCGAGCGAAGCGAATTAGTCACAACTAGTGTAAGTGTTGCTGGCTCGCTTTCGCTCGCTGCACTCACCTCTCATTCTTCTCGTCGTACAACTTGCTCGCGTTGGTAAGCTTGTTGTAGAGCAACTGGCTCATGGCATCAGCCTCAGCCTTCTTCTCAGCGCTGAGCGACGTAATGGCCGCCTTCTTCTGCGCGGCAGCGTACCTCCTCCTGTACGAGTCCGCGTCCTTCCTGTAGTTTTCCCTGGTCGTGCACGCCTCCTCAATCTCGGGCATCACCATGTTCACGAACGCCCTCATTGGGGTTAAACCTCGCTGCAGCCAAATGTGAGCCACCGATTTGCGGACGACCTCGTCATTCTCGTGCCAGGCTTCGCGCATCGACTCCACCTCACGGTGCAGCGTCAGGTGGGAAAGGTTTGGGTTGGATTTGATCCAACCTCTGTTGAACTGGCCGTTGTAGAAATCGTCGAGAACCTCGGCCAAGTCTGATCCTAGCCCATAGTTGGACTTCAACGAGATGAGGTACTCAGACAGTCCCGCTCCAATCTCATTGAGGTCAGAGACCATCATCTGAAATGCTTCATATTCCTCATTGTAGGTTGCGTCAGTTGTTTTATCCGAGACAGAGATGGCTTGGAGAAACGATTCTACGCCTCGTCTTTTGAGATCTTTTAGGCCTAGAGGCATGGTGTTTTGCGTTTTTGTGTTGTGCACTTTTATTTTGATATTTTGATTTGTAACACTGTAAAGCAAACAATTTAAGGTTCTTTTTAATTGCTCACGTACCTTGTGCCACGTTCTCACCTCTCCATCCTCTTTCCACATCTTGCTTCACTTCAAAACATCCCAGATTTCCAACTAAACGACATACCCCCCAAAGGTTTCAGAAACTATTCTTAATAAATAATAAATAAATTCAAACTCGTATCAAAGTTGATCATGGCCGACATTGAAATGAACTCCATCATCAAGGGGGGAAAACAAAAAGAGACAACCAATCTCGTCGACAAGGAAACGAAGGAAGACTTTTGCAAGTGCTGCATCCCCGAGAACAGGTGCTTGTGCTGCTTTCCGAAACGATCCAAATGCTGCAAATTCTGCTTCCTCCCATTCCTGATCTTGTTCAGCATTTTTCTCGGCTTCTTGTTCGTACCGAGAAAGGTGAGATCAACCCGCTTACCCAGACCAAACCAAACGCCTCCCAATCCAACAACCCCTCATCTTTTTTTCCTAATTCCAATTTTTCCCCATTTTCTATTCCAACTTCAAAACATTTTCAGGTCGAAGTTGTGTTCATGCAAGATTACTTCAAGGACATCTACAACGATCCTGACAACGCGCTTTTCACCGCCTCCGAAATTTCGTTCGACTTTGTGAATAGTGAAGCGGTTGTTAAGGGGTATCTCCCGACTGTCACGACCAATTATAATTTCATGTATGGTGTTTACGCCAACGCGAAAATTGAAATCTACTACCCGGCGGATCAAAGTGGGGGGCCAGAACCCGAGAGTAGCACTCCCACGGGCGTGTATTTGGGGGGGCTACCAGGTGAGCGAGCGAGGTTTGTGACAAGAAGAGTTCGAGGCGACTAACCCAAAATTGCGCAGCGGCTGAAATCCGCGCCTCACCGAAGATGAAGTGCCCTTTGCTTTTGTTTGGAAAAAGTTGCGACGACAACGATAATAAACAATTGTACGGCCAGTACGAGGAAACGAAAGACTTGAAGAAATGGATGAAAGTGGGGTTGCACGAATTCCAAGCGAGTCTATCCTTGAGCGCTGGCGATTGGGGTGATATCAGCAGCCAGTTTTTGGAAGACTGTGGGAATTGCATTCCTCCATTGAGCCTCGTGCTGGGCGCACAGTGCGATGGAGAAACTGATCTGCTGGTGAAAGTTGAGGTTGAGCCGGACGAGAAACTGATGCCAAGGGCCAGCAAGGTTATGGGGAAAATTTATGTCGATAATAAGGTTTCAATGGCGTGCAGCGAGTTCATGCCGTAAATCAAAAAATAGAAATAAATAAATGGTTTTTGTTGTGCTTTGCCTTTAAATGTGTATGTGTATGTGTAGTGTATGTGTATGTGTATGAGTATGTATGTTTGCAACTAGATCGCGCCGTACCTGGATAAACCCACGCCCTCACCCTCGTTGAACTCAGATTCTACGAAAATGGGAGCGTCGTACAGGGCATCCACAGTGAAATCCCTCCCTCCAAAGTACGGCTTCATGAATAGAACGTCAAACTTCTTAATGTTCGAGCTCTGTTTGGTGAGGATTGTTGATTCGCGGCTATTGGTTTTTGAGTTTGTGTTTGTGTTTTTTTTTCCTATGAGTTCTTCATTTTCTATTGCAAAGAGATTGTGGAGCTCCACCTCGACGCTCTTGTTCAGGTTTGCACTGGAATTCAAATTGTATTGGACGATCTCATCGAGATTGGGACCTGGGGACGACGGATCCTCTTCACTTCCGATTCCATTTAGCTCCCCCAACTTGTTCAGCGCATTGCTGCTGCTCATGCTCTTCCGCAGAGACCCCTCACAGTGCCATTCTTCCGGAGTAGAATCATCGCCCTCGTTTAGTACCCACTTCAGCACGAAGGGCAACCCGCTCCCGAGACCCAAAGTTGTAAACAAAATCACCGCCATCGTCGTGGAAAGAATCTCATACCTATGAGGCTCCTCAATCGTAATTGCCTGAGCCCAGCAGATCGCCCCTCGAACCAATCCACCAGCAAATAAAACTACTTGCTCCTTTAGCGGGAGGGATCTGCGCCGAGTGAAGCGAGGCGTACAGGCGAATTGGTTAAGGTTGGTTTAGTTCAAAATACAAAAAAAAGGGCGAATCACTGGATCGACCGTAACTCCAACGTATGGAGGTTTTAGACGCTCAAAATTGGACACGGTGGCTGGTTCGGCCAGGCGCATCTGTTTGTACCAGATTCGCTCGCTCACCTTCTTCCAAACACAAGCCCGAGGCCGAAGATTGTAATGAACCTGCCCAGAATTAGCGTGCCGAGCACCAACCCGACGAGAGTCCAACAAGTTTTGGACGGGTCAGTGAAGCGGTGGAGGCTTACTCCCACAGCGGCGTAGCAGTATGCCTCCGCAATCTGGGATATGCTCGCAAACGTAATCTTCGTGCTGGTCTTCGCATCCGAGCTGAGAGAATGCCAAGCATAGTGAGAGAGTGTTACCCCTGTAAAAAATACCGTTAGAACCCCGCTGAACCCTTGTGCATCAGATAACGAAAAGCTCAAGTACGCTCCGAGGGCGATCACCGCGGTCTGGTGCACCGGGGACTTCTTCATCGACGGCGTTTGCTTTAAAATCCGCGAGATTACAAGCCCCGACATGACGCCTATGAACAACGCCCAGAAAAGCGTCTTTAACGAGGTAAAACTGCGGGGGCACGAGCGAGTTAGTAAACTCGTCGTCTTAAACAAAGCAAAGCACGCTCGCTCGCTCGCTCACCTCACGTCCAACAGGCGCAGGTCCCATCGTAACTCTGTCCCAGCGCCGACGTCCGGACTTACGCTCGGAGCGTCGGTGATGGTGTCGCTGATTATTTCATCATCATCATTGGCGAGGTGAGCTTTGTTGTTGCTTTCACCGCTGTCGACTTCTTTTAACCACCGTTGTCCGTTTTTCATCACTTTCTGCTCCAAATCGTCCGTGAGGCGCTTCGAGGCGCACACAGAGTGAAACAGCAGGATCGAAATTGAATCGTTAAGCACCCCCTCCCCGAACAAAATTGCGGAGAGCTTCGGGTGCGAACTCTGCTTGATGAGGGAGAGGATGGAGATCTCGTCTGCTGCTGTGAGGGTGGCCGAGATGACCATGGCCTCGTGCAGGGAAAGGTAATTGCCCACTCCATCCTGCTCGTGCAGTTGGATTTCGAAGTATTGCGAGAGATAGTACATGCTCCACGTCATGAAGGCAAACTGGAACACAGTTCCGAGAACGCCAAACGAAAAGATGAGGGTCACGTATTTGAAGAAGTTTCGCTTCTTCAGCCCAAAAGCTTGAGCGAAAATGATCGGGGGAAGGACAAAGTAGAAGAACACATCACCGTCAATCTCTAGCCCCTTGTTGCCACCCGTTGTGAGGGAAACAAGAACCCCGAGGAAGCCGCCAAGAAGAACTGCAGGGCCAGATTCATGAACCCAGAGAGTTTTGTTTTTGGACTTGTTCGTTTCAAGTTTGTGGCCGAGGAGCACGTAGAAGAGGAGAATGAATATAAAGAATGGGGTAGAATAGTTTGCGGCAGTAGATTTGGATGTGGTGGCGGTCATGGTGTATTTTGTCGCCATCCAAAATGAAACTAGACATATATTTGGATTACTTGTGGCACATTTAACCAACATTTCAAACATAATGGCGGAGCCCACCCTGACCACGAGTCAAAAGTGGTCAAAATTCTATTGGCAAAACTCATTCCTCATCCTCGTAGTACTCGCCATTCTCTTGGCCCTTGCTTACCCTCCCCTCGGTGCAGACTACCTGCAGCCTCAAGTTACTGCTACCTGGATCGCGGTGATATTCATTTTTACCCTTTCAGGTCTCTCCTTAAAATCCCGCGAGCTTAAGAAGGCCATTTTGAACCTAAAGTTCAATCTCTTTGTTCAAATCTTCAACCTCGGGATTGTTTCCTGCATCGTTTACTTTGTGTCCCGTGGTCTCGAGTCCATCAATGTTCTCGAGATTGACCTGGCCAACGGGATGGTTATTTGCTCCTGTTTGCCAATGACCGTGAATATGGTGAGGTTTTCCTTGTGGAAGGACGAGAATGCGGAGCTTGACCTGAAACTAACTAACCCCTCGCTCGGCAGGTCATAGTCCTCACCACCTCTTCGGGCGGAGATGAAGCAGCAGCAGTTTTTAACGCTGCTTGTGGCAGCTTGCTCGGTGTTTTCGCCACCCCCGCGCTAATTCTCTTATACCTGGGAGAGAGCGGCGGAATAGAGTTCGGTAAGGTGGTGTTCAAACTGTCCCTTCGCGTGGTTTTGCCAATCTTCGTCGGCCAAGTTTTGCAGTACAAATCTCCGACCGTCGTGGAGTTTGTCAAGACGAGGAAGGCACGATTCAAAATGTTTCAGGAGTGGGCTCTCGTGTACATTGTGTACTGCGTCTTCTGCAACACCTTCGACAGCAACAGCATCGACGCTGGGATAGGGGACGTCATGCTCATGGTGGCGATACAATTCGTGATGCTGTGCGGCATCATGACCCTCGCTTGGTTCAGCTTGAACATGGTGTTTGGGAAGACGCCAACCTTGGTTGTCATGGGGCTATATGGCTGCAGCCACAAAACTGTCGCAATGGGAATTCCCATGATCAACGCCATTTACGAGGAGGACCCCAAGCTGGGGTTGTATGCTTTGCCACTGTTAGTGTGGCACCCTATGCAATTGGTAATCGGCACGTTCTTGGCGCCTAGGTTGAAATCGTGGGTAGAGGGGAAGGTAGACGGAGGTGGAGATGAAGATGACACGGAAATGCAGACGGAATTTAAGGAAACGAAAAGCGAGGAAATTGTTGTGGGGGGAGGGGCGGTTCTATAAAGGAAAGATTTTGAAAATTTGCCTATTTTGTTCATTGACTTGAAATGATGTTCGAACCAAGACCCTCAACAACAAACGTTGTTTTGACATTTTTCTCTTTTAGGGAGCGGATGACAAATGCTGGCGACGACCAACCCTTGGGGTCCTCAGTTGGCATTCCTTCGCCTATCCGGATTTCCGGGGTCACTCCCACAACTCTCACGAAACAAACATCGCCGGGGGCGAGAAAACGAGCTGAAACAATTTTATCGTCAGTCAGAAGCTGCAAAACCTCAGCATAGGAAATTTGAAGCTCGTCAGGGGTGAGCTTCTCCGGAGATTGAGCCAGGCCACCGTTATCAAGGCCACGGTAGTTGAAATTGAGAGAGTTGAGGGGGGTGATGGGAATCCCTTGACGATCTTCCCCAGCTTGCACAGAATTTGGTAGAATGAGGAAAGTTGACATGAAAACAAATTTTTGTCGAGTCAACACTGGTGAAATGCTGAACGAAGATGACCGGTGCAGCATAATGAGCAAGAAAAATAATTTGAAATGTTGCTGCATCAGGAAGAGGTTTTGGGAGCTCTAGTGCAACACGTTGAAATTCGGTGTTGTTCTTTCATTTTTAATTTTTTATGGTTTCCAATGAGCACCACGAGTGGCTCAAGAAGCGTGATTGGCCCGCCGTACAAGAAGCCATGATTCACCCAGATCTAGATTTGCTCGTGAGAAAGTACAAGGAGAGAGATGAGCATGGACGACTGCCACATCATTGGATGGCAGCGAAAGCTCAGACACACACACATACTCTTGCCCATGTGGGCGTGCATTCGATTTGCTACAATCCAGAGGCCCTCACCACACGAGACAAGGAAGGCAAAACTCCCATCGACATTGCCCGTAGGAGTGGAGCCTGTGCTGAGATCATCGGCTTGCTCTCCCTCACTCCCGAGGAAGTTCGTTCGTTGGGTTGGAAGGGGATGGCCCGCTTGTACGCACCAGTGGCTTATTGGAAGATTGAGATGGGTTTGTGGATCAAATCACGATCGTATGCAGACTGTCACAAGTTCTTCGATGAGCACGATGACGAGTTGGTGCGTGAAGTGCTCAAATACACCAATTCTAATCTTCTTCGACAGGTTGCCATGCAGAGCCAGGAATACAGCGACTCCCTCATGTTTCTTGCTCTTCGAATAATCCATCGGAACCCCCTTTCTATCAAGGCTAAAGACTCCTATGATTACACGGCCCTCAAGTATGCTGGCCCGTCCCAATACAAGGCGTGCAACGAAATCCAAAACGTCCTCCGCCTCACCCCCCTGGACATCTCCTCCACCCCCTTCCCCACCCTCCTCCGACAACACCTTCCCAAGCAGTTCGTCGACGAGGAGGTCTTCGGCGTCTATAACAACGCTTGCACGTTCATCAAGCACATGAAGTACGACAAGGCTGAGCTGGTCGAGGT
>Ga0302114_10002885_pt1 | contig 10930 bp, 16 predicted proteins | sample AG5_Surface_MG_FD_203107 | JGI IMG/M metagenome (GOLD analysis project Ga0302114, IMG submission 203107) | Marine microbial communities from Western Arctic Ocean, Canada - AG5_Surface | ecosystem: Environmental > Aquatic > Marine > Oceanic | place: Canada: Western Arctic Ocean | collected...
CCCCCCCCACAGAACCACTATAAATCCGCAGATTAAGTTTTTGAAGCTGTTTATCTTGGCATCGTGTTGACCTCGGATGCAAAAATCTTTTCGATTTTTTTTTCCTCTGCTTGCTCAAATGCTATGTTACGTTTTTTCATTGATTATTCTGCTCTTCCAGATGCAGAACCTTCTCAGCCGCCCTAATTCTTCGCATTAAAATGTTTGAGACTTTTTTACCACCCTCGGCTGGCCACCAACTTCCGCCGTCCGCAAAAACTTTCTGGCACCTCGCCATGTAAGCTTTTTGCTTGTTGGAGATCTTGGCCAAGCTCTCGCTCACTTGCTCAACCTTTTCGCCGTTCTGAACAACCATCCGTGTGTCTTTGATGGGAGTGTCAGGCCGCTCGTCCAGCGGAACAGCAAGCATGAAAGGATTTCGCTCAAAAGTGAAATCGTTCCCATACCACTTCACCAGTTCTTGCGATTTCATCAAGAAATCGAGCCCCCTCGGGATCATGAGAAGCACGTTTACCCCGTTCCACATGAACGGAGTTGGGGATCCATGATCGATGAGATCCCCGTACTCATTCCGAGCACCTAGCTTCCCCTGCGCCGCCAGCACTGCTTCGCGCCACTTGACTACGGATTCTATTAGCTCGATGGTTTTTGTTAGCAGGCCCGTTATGGATTTCCCGCGCCAGTCTGAGTAGCCCTTCCGACCACCTTGAGGATGTCCCAACAAGGCGGTAAGCTCGTCGAACGACGATTGTCGCAGAGCAACAACCCTCGATGTTTTGAACTTGTGAACGGAAGAGATCAAAACTTTCTTGAGGTTTTGGATCGTATTTTCGTACTCAATGACGCAGGAGACAACGGAAGCCTGAGAATTGTCCAAAGCTTGTTTGAGGTTTGCGTGCTGTTCCGCCGCAGCGTAGTTCCACTGGGTTGAGGAATCGACATTTTTCAGCGCGTATTCCAGCTCGGTTAGCGGGGTCTTCTTCATCTCTCTCTTCAACCGAAGAAGCTGCTGTGCCTTCTCCTTTGCTGCTGTGGCAAGGGGGGAGGGACCCGAGTGCTTTTTCGTAGAGGCCCCGAGAGGATTACGCTTGGAGACGGCGTATTCTACGACTTGATTTCTATTGTCAAATGGCTTGCGCTCATTTTTCTTCTTCTCCTCCAGTTTCAGCCTCTTCATCTCTTCGTTGAGCGTGCACGTGCTCTCCCAGCGCTTCTTCAGCTCGCTGAACTCGTTCAACTTCGCCAACCGCTTGTACTCGACGTTCAAGAGCGGCTGCCGCTTATTCTCGATCATGTCGAACTTTTTGTTTCGCTTGATGTCACCGATTTCCATGCGCGTGTGTTCTGCCTTGATTTTCATGCGGAGCTGCTTCGCGTCCTTCTCGGTCATGCCCATTTCAACCTCGACATTCTTTTCGGCTTGCGAGTTGAGGTTTTGAGTTAAGGTTTGGACCATTACTTCGGTCTCGGCCTTGTAGGCCGCCCGGGAGTCTTGGAGCTGGGAAGGGAGAAAGTTTTGGTAGCCCCCCAGGGTCATCGAGTTCTCGACAGATTCTTTCCACTTCCCCTTCTTCACGAGCTCAGGGTCGAGGTCGTAATACGGGTTGAGCGGGGGGAGAGTCGAACTAGCCTGCTCGAGCAAGGCGGGGTGCGTCCATTCCAAGCCTGGGGTGGGTGGTTTAGTTTAGTTTTGGGGTGGGGTGGGTTGGGGTGGGGTGGGCTAAAATATATTATTTCTCCTCACCTTTGACGTACACATCCTTGAGCTCGTCAATGTGCTCAGGGTGTCGGCGGATAAAGGACATTGCAAGAGCGGTACACCACCGCCACTGCTCAACAGACGGAGGAGGTTCAGGAATATTGCCCCCCATTTGCCTGTACAAAGATGTCGTTGGCAACCATTTCCCATTTTTTTCTTGCAATTGCACGACGGTTAGGAGGTACGGTGGCAGTGAGGAGGCGGGAGGGGGTTTCGGCTTCTGTTGGTAGGCCGAGACGAGGAAGGGGATGGGGTCTTTAGTGGAGAGTTGAGATTGAGCTGCTGCAATTTTTGTTACTGTTGCCCTCGAAAAGGCATGGCGGAAGTTTTCAAACTTGTCATATCCTTTCTTTTCTTGTGTTGTAAGTGACCAATGTTGATTACCCGAGAGGGAGGACATGTTTAATTTGTTATGTAATTTGTTATGCTCAAATTCACAAAAATTGTCACATCATTTGTGCAAGATTTTTGCGTCTAACATTCCCTTGACGTTATTAAAGGTAAAACTAATTCCATCACATGCATGCTGCCATTCATTCCTTCCTTCACAACTATTATTTAACTTGAATCGCCAATATTTGAAACAAGATCTTTAAACAAAACACAATCAATCTCACACCACACGCCCAAATTTTCCCACCCCACCCCAACACAACCATGGTGAAGACAACATAATGAAATTTCTTTTTACCATAGTCGCAGCTTGTAAATTAGCTCTTGCAGTAGAGAATGATTGGCTCCTAACAAAAGGAGACGAATCGACAGTTGCAAGGGTCAAGAACGAATGTTGGAACTATGGTGGTGACAAGATCTGTGGATTATCATTGTCGAATGGCTTGATATCACGTCGATTCGTGGTTCCTGACAATTCTACCCAGCAGCAGTTGGACTTCGGCACAGTTGACATTCTCGACCAGCACAACGTTAGTTTGTTCAGGAGGGTTGTTCCTGAAGCCCAAATTACCATAGACGACATCAACTACAATGTATCGACTCTGGCTCAGGAGTTTCATACGGGGGATGATTATACCTTTGCGTACTGTAATCGTTCCTCGTTCCACCTCACGACGAACTCCGACGCTTCATCGTCGTTCACCTACAAAACCCATACCGTCACCACTCCAAAAGTTGAATACAGTTTCCAGCCCGGAACACGATTTTCGCCCCCTGACGCGAGCTGGCCTCCAAAAGGAGTCAGACTCGAGGTGACGTTCGAAAATGGCGATTTGATGAGTGATGTGAAGGTTGTAGTTTCCTATGAGCTGTTTGATCATCACCCGATCATGAAGAAGATGCTTGATATTTCTGTTGTTGGGGATGGCGAGTCGTTTGATCACCACCACGATCACCACCACGATCACCACCACGATCACCACCACATGTTGGGCACCCCCCGACACCTGATCTCTCAAGTGGACGTCGAGCTCCTAGCGTTGTCCCCCCCTTTCGCGCAGCAACTCCCCCAAGCTCACATTCCGTCTTCGGACATCAACGGATCCCCTGACAGCTCTGCTTACAGACCCCGGTACCACGTGATCACCACGGAGGCCCACGGAGCAGTTTGTGCTTGGCAGGATGATTATGACTCTCTTCCGGCTGAGGCCACCCCCTCCTGCTCCGGGTGTAAGGACAACGGGGCGGTTGGTGAGTGAGCGAGCGAAGCGAACGAGCCTTGTGACAGAAGAGTGATCCACACTGAACTAACCACTCAACTATTTTTGCTCGCGTCATTCGCAGAGCCACTATTGAACTGCACCTACTCGTCCCTAGGGGCTTACGTCAGCTCCACTGAGAGCTTCACGTCGTTTGGAGTCTTGAGTGTGCTGCACGAGAACGATGATTTAGAGAGAATGGCTCTGGAAAGGCACAGGTTGACAGAATTACTGGCGCCCCAGGTATTGGAAAACCCTGTATTTTTTCACGCAACCGATACGAGCGAGGATGGATGGAAGAAGGTGAGTGAGAGTGAGCGAATCGAGCGAGCCTTGAGCGAGCGAAGCGAGCTAGTCACAACTATGTAGTTTTCTGGCTCGCTTCGCTCGCTACATCCACCACTAAACTAACCTACCCAATTCTTTAGGTGGTGGACCGTTGTGCGGAGGTGGGCTTCGAGATGATCATCTTCTCCTTTGGTTCCGACTTTAATATTGAAACGGTGGACGAGGCTGAGATCCAACGTGTGGCTGACCAAGTGGCGTACGCACAGAGCAAGGGAATCGAGGTCGGGGGCTATGATTTAATTTGCTTAGATCGCGGACACGAGGGTTACGGTGGTAACGTGGGAGATGAGTGGGTTGTAATTGGCGAGGATGGCAGCTTGACCGTTGACGCTTGCTTCGCGTCCGGGTGGTACGACAAGTTACACGATCTCATTGCAAACTTCGTCACCAAGACTGGACTTTCCATGTTAGAGACGGACGGTCCTTACGGAGGGGCTTCTTGCTCTAGCACAACTCACGATCATCATCATGATTTGGCTGATTCTGTATACCGACAAACTCAGCAGCAAAATACATTCTACCACGAGATGCGTGAGATTAATGTCTTCATCAATCAACCGGACAACTTCTTCTTCCACGGCGGTAGCAAGTCTGGGCTCGGATATGACGAGAATACTTTCTCTCTCCCAGCGAGTCGAGACATTGACATTGCGCGCACCTTGGTCTATGACAACACGTACACCATGTTGCCAACTCAGGGCTGGATGTTCCTACCGCTGAGCGAGTATCACTCGGGCGGTGATAGTGCGACGTTCCTGGACAAGAGGGACATGTACGAGGTGAGTTGAGTGAGTCTTCACGAAAGTTTCCATCGCCCCAAGCTCAACTAACCCTCTCACCTCACCTTTAGTTTGGACTGGCTCAGTATTTGGGTGCGGGGGTTGCAGCTTGTTATCGTGGGCCTTATCCTTACGAGGACGGTGACGAAGGAGATGGTAAAGAAGTGGTTGAACTTCAACGCCAAGTACCGTTTCACTCTGATCCAACCACTGGTTCATTTGAGACGGCCTAATATGCAGAGCTGGGATGGCTGGCTAAACGCTAACCCCAGGAAGATTGGAGGTGGCGACGAGGTTGGAATCGCCATGATCTTCAACCCGACAGATAGTGTTCTTGAGGATGAGCGACTCGAAATGGATTTGTACTACACGGGCTTGGACGGCGACTGCGTCGTCTACATAAACGAGGAAGACGAGGGAACCACCTACTCGATGAAGAAGCGGTCGTACAAAATTTCCCTCACCCTTACGTTGGAACCGAAATCAATTTACACACTGAGGATTGTATCAGCAGCGTAATCCAGCAAAAAATAAAAACAACAAAATTTTGAAAAAAATCAGTCGAACGCCTTAAAGCACTCGCGCGCGAACTCGGACGTGTTGTTATCGGTGAACCTTGTTGTGAACAGCCGGCTTGCCGCAGAACTAGCCCCGTCAGAATTTTTCCCTCTCCATTTGGAATTATGTTTATCAAAAACGTTTTGGTCTTTGTTGCTGCTTGACGAGCATCGCGAAACTTTGAATATCTTTAAATCAAGCGTCGCGGCATGTTGTTGTCTAGTTTGTTGTTGTTGCTGTTGTTGTTGCTGCTGTTGCTGTTGCTGTTGCTGTTGCTGTGATGGCGCCTTGGTTTTTCTTTGAGTTGTTCGAGTTTTTGTCTGTGAAAATTGCAACTTTCGTTCGACCTTGCTGTTGCTGTTGTTGCTGTTGTTGTTGTTGTTGCTGTTGTTGTTGTTGTTGTTGTTGTTGTTGTTGTTGTTGTTGTTGTTGTTGTTGTTGTTGTTATAAATAGCGTTGTTGTTGCTGCTGTTGTTGCTGTTGTTGTTGTTGTTGCTGTTGTTGTTGTTGTTGTTGTTGTTGTTGTTGTTGTTGTTGTTGTTGTTGTTGTTGTTGTTGTTGTTGTTATAAATAGCGTTGTTGTTGCTCCCGCCGCTCTCGATAGTACCCAGCATCTCCTCGGAGCTCAACCCTCTGTACCCGTTTTGAACGCTCGGCAGGTCAAACCGTTCATGCTCCTCGGGCAAGCCCATCGCTGCCATCATGACCTGCATGCAGTTCTTTTGCATTATTGGGTTCGACCTGATTATGCTCGGGGACTCTTTGATAGTGGTGGTGCGCTGCTCGGAACGTGGAGCCTCGGACCTTCTGGGAGTCTTGGAAAAGGCAAACCTTGCCGTCCCTGGGAGTTTACTTTTATTCGTTTTTGTTGTTGTTGTTGTCAATTTTGTTGTTGATAATGCGGGAGTTGTCTGCTTCTCTATAATGTGCGCTTGCATCTGCTCTACTTGCTCCTCCCGCCTCTTTAGCTCGGTCCGTAGCTTGGCGCAATCCTGCGCTATTTTTAGCATTTCAATTTCCTGGTCTGTGTTTGCTTCAATGTCTTCGTCATACCCCTCCTCCTCCACCTCCCCCTCCCCCTCCCCCTCCCCCTCCCCCTTCGCAAAATCAACACCCCCGTCGTCCAGCTCCAAGTCGGACAGTTTCTCCCGCCCAGGAATATAAGCACTCATGTTCAAAAGCATATTCTCGGTTGCAACCGTCACACTTCCCTTCTTGGTTTTGTGGACGAGCTCCATCTCCTTCCACACATTGACGTTGTACCTCGACCTTGCGAGCAAGCACAAGTACTGGAACTTCTCCTCCAAGAACGAGCTAGGCTGGGGGAGCGTGTTTTCCTGGCCAGATATCAAAACATTGTTGCTTATGATGCTCATTTGTTCATTTTGCTCATCGTTGACCATCGCGGCGTCGTAGCTCGTGTTCACCTGGTGGCTCCTGGCCGAAGTTGACGAAGAATTTCTCGCAAACGCCTGGAAATCGTCCAGCTCAATGACCCCGTCGCCCCTCCTGTCCAACTCCATGGCCAGGGTCAACACTTCGTCGCCGGTGAAGGACGACCAGGACATTGACAAGTTGTTGAGTTTGGAGGCGAATTGAGAGGTGGTGACGGAGGTGGAGTTTCGGCCGGCGAAGACTTCGAAGCTGCGTCGATCAAGATGGGTTAGCAGTGCGGGTTAAATTGTCGCTTCGCACTCATTCTTCTGTCACAAGGCGGGCGGAAACGGAATGAAACTCAAACTCACCTTCGCTTCAATGCTTTCGAGGATGAACCAACACTGCCGCTGCGGGATTGGACCCGGGTGAGGAGCTCGCACAACGCTTTCTTTACTTGGGCCGTTGAGGGCGCAACAAGCTTCTTTAAGGTTTGGAAGGAGCCTCTGTTTACGAGTCGTTTGGAGAGAATTTCAATTTCGGAGTTAGTGAAAACCGTGGTGTCTGAGTTGAGGGAAGATGAAGTGGGGGGGTCGGGTTGCCGTGGCTGCTGCTTAGGGGCGGAATGCGTGCTGCCTGTCGAAGACGGTTTGAAGGGAGGGTTGGCGCTCATGTGGTGGGGGGAGTAAGATGGGAATTTTCGATCTTCAGAAATGCGCTTCGGGGAAATGAAGTTCATTGATGTTGTTGCTGTTGTTGATGTTGTTGTTGTGTGGGATGGGGATGGTGGAGCTGGGGTGTGGGGATCTAATGTTAGTATTGGGGTCTGGTGGGGCGAGGGGAGGAAATTGTTGTTGTTGTTGTTGTTGGTGGTGTTGTTGTTGTTGTTGTTGTTGTCAGATGTTTCTGAAGGGGAAGCCGAAGATAAAGAGTTGTCATTGTCGTCGCGAAGCAGTCGCAAAGCTTCTTCGCGTGACTTGTTGATTCGCTCCTGCGTGTTCATATCTGTTTGTCTGTCCCCGCTTGTCAAATTGGTTAAAAAAAAAAAAAGAAGGAAAAAAATTTATAATTTTCTTTTAACCGTTAATTTTGACTTACCAATTTCGCGATCACCAAACGACGAACCATCTTTTCGTCCCAATACAATATGCCAAAGAAGAAAGGAAAGAAGGGGAAGAAGGGAGGAGAAGGGAAAGTTGTCGTGCTCACAACTGGGCGAATTTTGAGAGAAAGGGCGAGATGCATGTGTCCAAGGTTTGGTGATGCGTACACTCGAACTGAGAAGGCTGACGAGATTAAGAACGAAGTGGCATTCTACAGGATCAAGAAATGCGTGACGAAGAAACTCGACACGCTGGACTTGTCCGGCTGCAGCATTCCCTTCGTGTTCGACGAATTGCGGCAAGTTCCTTCTCTCGCCATGACAATTGTTGACTTGAACTTGGCCCGAAACCAGCTTTTCAATAGTGACAGCGTATTCGTTGTGCTGCAGGCTCTTCAAAATTTGAAGCGTTTGAGCATTGCAAACAACTTTTTGAACGGAAAGTTGAGCGAGTTGAGCGGGAGCTTGGGCAATTTGGAGGAGCTTGATTTGGATGGCAATCAGGTGAGTGAGTGAGTGAGCGAGCGAGCCTTGAGGAAGACTAGAAAAATATATGCGAGAACTTAACATTATTCTCATTTTTTTTGCTCCCCCGCCCCCCCCCGGATTCATTAAAAACGCGCACAATCTCGCTTCGATCGGCGTAGCTGACCTCCTTACCGGACTCGTGCGGAAACTGGCGGCATTTGAAGGTATTTTCGGCGGGGTGCAACACAATTTTAACAATACCTGACGGAGCGGGGAATTGGGAAAAGCTGGAAATGTGCAACTTGCGCGAAAACGCCTTGACAGTTATCCCCCCCTTCATCAATAAGTGGAAGCTGATGAAGCGGCTGATGCTGGGGAGCAACAAGTTCACAGAAGTGCCCGAGGAGATTGGCGAAATGACGCAGCTTGTGGAGCTAGACCTGCGGAAGAACGAGCTCGCAATCTTGCCCTTCGGGCTGAGGAAGTGCGTGAATTTGGAACATTTGAATTTGGGGGACAACAAGCTGACAGAGCTGCCCGAGGAGTTGGTGAGAGAGCTAGGGAAATTACGGGAGCTGTACATGTACAGAAATAAACTCGACACGTTACCGGACAATCTGAATTTGCTGGTAAACTGTGAGCGGCTGAGTTTGAGCAAGAACAATTTGAAAAGCTTGCCGGAAACCGTAGGGGAGCTGGAGAAATTGAAAGAGCTGTACGTGAACGGGAACGCCAAGTTCAGCTCGCTGCCGAACAGCATAGGGGGGCTGAAGGTTTTGAGGGAGTTGGGGGCGAGGGGATGTCCAAAGTTGAAGAGTTTGCCAAAGGGAGTGGAAGACTTGGACAATTTGGTCGAGCTGGATTTACGGACTGGGGGGAAGAAGGACGTGTGCAAGGTTCCAGGAGAAATTACTGGGAAGCTCGAGCAGAAGATTATCAGGTGTAAAATACGGGGAGTGGTCGTCAAGAAGGCCAAAGGGGGGAAAAAGGGGGGGAAGAAGAAGTAAAGGGGGGAAGGAATATTGCCTATTCTGTAGCAAAATAATTGTTAGACGCGCTATTGACACTACGGGAAAACTCTCCAATTTTTATGATACTTCCAGATTCTCTCCATAACTCTTCCAAATTATTGAAATTGTTGTCTCAACTTGTGAACTGATTGGCGTGAAATTATCATCCATCAGCCTTTCAATTGGAAGTCGATTCAACTTTTCGGGTCATGGCGTCAATCAACCATGGCAACATTTTCAAATAGTTTCTCATGAATCGGTGGTTTAATGTTATCAATACGCTGGACCGGGCAACAGGAACTCCACCACAACGCTGGTGGGTCCATCCCCGGCCCCAGACCTCTGTATGCACATATTCAGGAGGGCAACGCCCTTGTGGAGTGTGCGGAGCTCGGCCTCGGTCGCCGGCGGACTCGTCGGCGCCTTGCACGTCTTCTTGTGCTTCTTCCACGCAGACTTCTGGCAGGAGGGGGAGCAGTAGAACGTGCATTTGCACCGGGCGCACGGTTTGGCGGGGAGGGAGCTGCAGACGTCGCACTTGCGGATCGGCTTGAGGACGGCCTCAATTTCGACCAGCTCAGCCTTGTCGTACTTCATGTGCTTGATGAACGTGCAAGCGGTGTTGTAGGGGCCGTAGATCTCATGGTGTTTGGAGGGGAGGGATTGGAGGAGGAGGGTGGGGAAGGGGGTGGAGGAGATGTACTTGGGGGTGAGGCGGAGGATGTTTCGGATCTCTTTGCAGGCATTGAATTGGGGGTCCTCAGCATACTCGAAGGCCGTTGAGTCACCTGGACTTTTAGCGTTGAGGGAAAGTGGGTTCCGATGGATCATTCGAAGAGCAAGGAACACGAGGGAGTCGCTGTATTCCTGGCCATAGCAAGCAATCTTTCGAAGAAGATATGAATTGTCGTATTTGAGCACTTCACGCACCAACTCGTCATCGTGCTCGTCGATGAACTTGTGGCAGCCTGCATACGATCGTGAATTGATCCACCCTTGCATCTCATTCCACCAATAATCCACTGGTGCGTACAAGCGGAGCATCCCCTCCAAACCCAACGAATCAGCTTCCTCGGGAGTGAGGGAGAGCAAGCCGATGATCTCAGCACAGGCTCCACTCCTACGGGCAATGTCGATGGGAGTTTCGCCTTTATTGTCTCGTGTGGTGAGGGCCTCTTCATTGTAGCTAATCGACTCCACGCCCACTAAGGCAAGAGCATGTGTGTGTGTCTGAGCTTTCGCTGCGAGCCAATGATGTGGCAGTCGTCCATGCTCATCTCTCTCCTTGTACTTGCTTTCGAGCAAATCATCGTCGCTATCTGGGTCAAGCATGACTCCATACACAGCTGGCCAATCACGCTTCTTGAGCCACTTGTGGTGCTCATTGGAGGGCATAGGATATGTGAAAAGATCTCAAACGAGAACGGTGAGAAACGGAAGGTGGGTTTCTGGGGCAAGATAGGAGAATTTGGGTTAGATGGCGTGCTGTAGGGGAGGTATTATATTTGGGACGGTTTCCTTGGTTCATTTGGGTGTTTGGCATATTGCTGTTCACATAATTAGCACATTAACCTGGGTTTCACGTGTTCACGCTTCAACTCAAAAACCTTCGTTCCACCTCCGCCCAGCCAAAACATATTAAAAACCATGCTCTTAACCCCAACGTTCGAGATTTCTCAAACCATTTACTTGATCATGCTTAAAGTTGAGCTTCCCAATATTAGAGCGTCAACCATACAAACACTTGTGGAGGAGACTGACTTTTCTCTCTCGACTGGCGTTTACCTCTTGAAGCTGACATGGCCAGGTGGTGGTGTGGTTGGTGATGGCGAGTCGGATGATCTCTTAAATGAAGATGAGGACCTAGGTTTGACCCCCCC
>Ga0302114_10002888_pt1 | contig 10926 bp, 11 predicted proteins | sample AG5_Surface_MG_FD_203107 | JGI IMG/M metagenome (GOLD analysis project Ga0302114, IMG submission 203107) | Marine microbial communities from Western Arctic Ocean, Canada - AG5_Surface | ecosystem: Environmental > Aquatic > Marine > Oceanic | place: Canada: Western Arctic Ocean | collected...
CCGTGGCTACGGCTTCAGCACCTTCCCCGTAGTCGATGCAGAGAACAAGCTCCTTGGCCTTCTACCTGGCCGCGTGGTTAAAGCGCGTTACGCCGAGCGCCTCGTCTCCGAGGCCATGAGCCCTCGTGATCAAGTCTACACATTGACCGAAAAAGAGATTACTAAGGATCCGATCAAAGTCGCCGACGAATTTTTTACTCAACACATGGGTATCCATAAACTGCTTGTGGTGGATAACCAAGATCGCCTTCGCGGTCTCTTCACCTTGTCCGACATAGAGCGTATCGCCGCCGAGTCTCACCAGTCCGTCAAACCCGCACGCGACAGCCACTTTCGCCTAATGTGTGGCGCGGCAATCTCCGCCCACCGGACGTCCGATGGCGAACTAGACCGCGACCGCATCCTCGGCCATGTGAGCAAACTCGTGGAAGAAGGCGTTGACGCTGTAGCCGTCTCTACCGCGCACGGTTTTTCTAAGGGCGTAGGAGATGCCATCCGCATGCTTCGCGGCGAGTTCGGCGATCTTACCCTCATCGCAGGCAATGTCACCAGCGCCGAAGGCGTTGAGTTTCTCGCTGATGCAGGTGCCAATACCATCAAAATCGGCCAAGGTCCTGGCTCGATCTGCACCACCCGCATCGTCGCAGGTGTTGGCATCCCGCAAATGACGGCACTCTACTGCGCCTCGCTTGCAGCCAAGAAGAGGGGCGTCGCAATCCTCGCCGATGGAGGCATCACCAAATCTGGCGACATGGTCAAAGCCCTCACCCTCGCCGACGGCGTCATGTGCGGCAGCCTGCTAGCTGGTTGCAACGAAGCCCCAGGCCAGATCATCGAGATCAACGGCAAACTTTATAAGCAATACCGCGGCATGGGCAGCAGCGCCGCAATGAAAGATGGCTCTGCCGCACGCTATGGCCACGACCGAAAAGACGTTGCCACCAAAGCCGCCGCAGAAGGCATTGAAGCGCTCAAAGAATCCGTCGGATCACTCAGCGGCGTGCTCCGCGAACTCGTCGGCGGTATCCAGTCCGGCATGGGCTACCTAGGCGCCGCGAATCTCGAGCAGCTTCGCAAAAGCGCTCGCTACATCCGTGTCAGCCCCGCCGGCCAAAAAGAGTCCGCACCTCACGATGTCATCACGGTCAAAACTTCTGACGCTTCCGGCGAATCCCCTAAATAATTTCGTACTTTATCATTAATGTTAACAGCCTTTCAAAGCCAACTCATCGCCGACACCGGCATCTCAACTGGAGATGAAGGTAAAGGTCGCGTCATTCTAGAAATCATCAACGAACTCCGCGAGACAACGGGGCGTAATGACGCTGTCGCAGCCGTGATGAAGGTCAATGGCGGCTCCAACTCGGGGCACACTGTGGCCGGGCTAAAGCTTAACCTCCTGCCCGGCGGCGTGGCCGACGATAAAGTACCCTACCTTCCCATCGGCGCGGGCGTTGTCGCAGATCCGCGCAAATTCCTTTGGGAATCGGCTTATGCCGAGCTGCATGGGCACGTCGCGATCAAGCGCCTAGCGATCGACGAGCGTTGCCTCGTTTCCGATCTCTGCCACCGCTTGCTTGACCTCGCCTGGGAGGACTACCGCGTCAACATCCAGAAAGGCAAGGCGCGTGGTTCGACAGGTCGTGGCATCACCCCCGCCTACCTCGACGAAGTCGGGCAGTTTCAAATTTACTACGCCGACTTCCTGGGCCCAAAGTGCGACTTCGCAGATAAAGTGCGTGGCCGTGTCGACCGTGCCCTCCGCGTAATCGAGCACGTCTGCCAAGTCGCACCTGAGCGCTGGCCGAGCTTCTTCGAAACACTCACTTGTGCCGAAACACGTGCCAACGCTGAAGTCATCAATGCTGGCAAAGTCGACGCGATTGATTTCGATTTCGGACAATTCGCTGGCGATGCTCCTTTCACACTCGACGTCGAAAAACTCATCGAAGCCTACTGGTCCGCAGGCCAGGTCCTTGCCCCGCAGATTGTCGACGTGCGCGAACTCGTACTCCGCGAGCAGGACAAGGGTAACTACATCATCGGCGAATTTGGGCAGGCCTACTGGCTGGATAAGCGCCATGGCTTTGCTCCCAATGTGACCGCCTCGCACACTTTCACTCCCGAATTCTTCCAGAGCGCCGGCATCCCCGCACAGCCCATCCACAACGTCGGTTGCTGCAAGGCCTACGATACCAAAGTCGGTACTCACGTCTTTATCTCCGAGATCGACCTCGACCACCCGCTCAGTACCCTATTGCGTAAGATCGAATTCGGTGCGACGACTGGCCGCCAGCGTATGGTTGGCTGGTATGACGCCGTAGAAAAAGGCGATGCCTTGCGCTACGGCGGCTATCAAGACCTCGTGCTTAACAAGCTAGACGCCCTCTCCCACGCTGGTGACTGGCAGGGCGACCTCCGAATTTGTACCGCCTACGAAGACGAGAGCGGCGACACCCTCCACCACGTCCCGCGTAACGGCAAAGTCCACAAAACACTCAAGCCCGTTTATAAAACGGTGCCCGGTTGGAGCGAAGACATTTCCGGCGTCCGTCGCTTCGCCGACCTTCCCGAAGCGGCTAAAGTGTACGTCGCATGGCTGCTCAAAGCCCTCATCGACGTCGCTAACCACGGCGACCAGAACAAGGACAAGATCCCCAACCTTCGCTACATCGGCGTCGGCCCTGAGCCCAGCCAGATCATAAAAGATGTGCCAAGTGTCAAAGAACTTTTGACACTAGCGGTCTAAATATGAACGCCCAGATCATCGCAGCCTGCGAGGCTTTTTCCATGGGCGAATCCTCTGCCGCCCTCGACTTTATAGCCGACGGTATCGAGTGGCACATTGTGGGCGACAGCACAATCGACGGCAATGCTGCGGTAAAAGAAATGTGTAAAGATGCCGCCTCTCAGGGCAAAGCTAATTTCCAAAACGGCCGTGTTATTAAGGGTAAGAACCACATCATCGTCGAAGGCGCTGATCTCGACACCGATATGCACTACTGCGACATCTACACGATCGATAAGGAACATGTTGTGGAAATTACTTCCTACTGCTTAACAGGCAGAGAACCATAGTTTGTTGGCTGGCGTTCGCAGGAGTAATTGTATACTATGGTGCCAGAAAATTATACTTAGTATAATTGGTCTACGTGAAAAATTTAATAAGTCACCAACAAGCAGCCAATTGCTAATCACCACAGTGTTGTTTTAATAAATTGGCTACAAATATGTAGTATATATAGTCAAGGTTCGTATAGGCCTAAAAAGCCTTCAGGTGAAGTTCGCGCCTTGCGATTAGAGCAATATACATTTTATATAATTGGCGGCTTTCAGCCATTCACTAAATCTAAATCGAGTATGTTAATATCGGAAACTCATAATCTAATTTTGATGCTACCTCAGAAATGTGGATCATCGACACTAGAGACACGTCTTCATCGTATACAAACAAATCTCAAAAACTTCAAAAGGGAACAAACGAAGCATGTAACCCTTAGGCAGGCACAAGAACTCGATATTTTCAGTCAATACCCTAGCTATTTAACCGCGTGCTTTGTCCGCAATCCGTACGATCGAGTATATTCATGGTTTCAAACAGTTAAGACTGCAAATACTGGAAGAAAAAGTGAGGAGGGTCCGCGGGAATTAAAGGCCAAAATTGCTAATGGAGTTGACGTAAGCTTTAACAAACGAAGGTTGCGGGCTCGTGAAACAAATATGCGCCTATTAGAAGAATCTAATTATGATTTTAATGATTTTTATAAGGCAAACCCGCAGCGCTTTAATCCCGCAACAAATTTCACGCACCTAGGTGGACACCAGCTTGTAAAATTTATTGGAACAGTTGAGAACTTTGAAGACGATTTTTCAGAATTATGCCGGAGAATTAATCTCATTACTGCTTCAAAAGAGAATACAAACGTCGCTAATCCTAACACCGCGATACTAAGAAATAAAAATAAGCCGCTCTACCTCGAAAAATATAGCTTAGAAAACATAGAGCGATTAAACTATTATATGGCCGATGATTTCACATTTTTGGGCTATGATTCTATAAAGCCAAATTCCCTATGAAACTATTCTCGCTATTGCAAAAAACCCGTGCACGCAATCCACCTCTTTTCCATGTGACTCACGCCAAAGCAGGATCTAGTTGGCTTTACAAAATATTTAAAACCGCCTATGGGGATCAGGTTCCCAAAAGAGCTGGCTCGGATATTTGTGCTCTCAGTATTGAGAAGGGTAAGTTATACAGCGCTATTTTTTGTAATTACCGAGACTTCAAAACTATTCCTCTTGCAGTTAGAAGCCCCCACTTTTTCGTAATGCGCGATCTCCGCGATACAATTGTTTCACTCTATTTTTCTCATAAATATTCACACGTCCCGAATAAAATGGTGCTCGAATCCCGACTCGCAATGGAAGGTATGTCTGACGAAGAGGGGATCATGCACTGCTTCAGAAAAACAAGTAAGTATTTGATCGAACTGCAGCGTTCTTGGATGGAATCAACCTCCCCTGTTTATAAGTATGAAGATTTGTTCGAGTCAAAGGGGTTGATGCTCTTGGACATCTTGGACGACCTGAACTTCGATTTTGACCGATCGCACCTTTTGAGTGTTATTAACGAAAATACATTCAAGAAAGCATTTGGCCGTAATCCCGGGGAGGTAGACATTAATTCACACGGCAGAAGCGGTGTCTCAGGCAGCTGGAAAGCACACCGCAGCGATGAAATGGATGAGTTTATTGAAAGAGAACTTAGCCGTCATATTGAACTGACCGGTTATGAAGTTTAGGGGCAGCCCTGAAGACTCTCAAGAAGTGCGACCAACTTTCGCTTACTTGTTTTCTTTCGACTCCGGTTGATTAAGGAAGGGATCCAAAGGTGCCTCAGTGCCCTAAACTTTACCTTGTAAATTTTTTCTAACTGACGTGCATGCAGATACTTGATTCTGTATTGTATCGCATTAACTTGATACAAAAGTATTAGGTTGGTATTGATATTAGAAGACGTCTTTCCAGATATGATTTCTAGCATTTTTTGGTCACATGGTAAGATATTTCCTTTGTCTGAACCGAGTGACTTTTCAATCATCACGTTAAGGGCATCAATTACTTTCGGATCAACTGACGGGGAATAAAGCAAAGACTTCTTAAACGCTTTGTAGGCAAAAATCCGCCTCAACTCTAAGCTACGATCAAGCTGTCCGACATCGTAAGACCAATCTTTTTCATGGAATAGATATGTGGAAAAGGCCTCAGGACAAATCGCAACTTTCAAATCAAAGTTGTTGTCGATTATCCACGCGCTATCCCCAGCAGAATAGAATTTATCAGAAAAAGGAAACTCTTCTAACTTTTCGCGTCGGTATAAATTGCTAGCGCTGCTACCTAGAACAGCGCGTTCTAAAAAGATTAAAATAAAATCATATAGCAGTCTGGGCTCGATTAAGGTTGGCTCACTCAATTCCAATGTTCTAATAATATCATGAATTGGCCATACGGTTCCATTGATTTGCCCTAAGTTGTCTTCGCCCACAAATTTAGGGGGGCTGATTACTACATCCGCATGAAGAAAATGAGCTACATCTAATAGGCGCCCAAGGCCAAATAGGGAAATGTGGTCACCTACTGTGGAGAAATAGACAAAGTCGCTGCTAGAATGCTTTATGCCAAAATTCCAAGCCGCATAGAGCCCCTTGGGTCTTTGCAAGATAGTTATATCAAGGCTATCTACATATTCCTTGATGATATCCAGCGAGCCATCATCTGAATACGAATCGACAACTATAATTTCCCTCACATAAGGCAGCCACTCCATTGACTTTTCCATATGCTCCCTGAGGCGGTCAGCGCAGTTAAGGATAGGAATAATTGCCGTGACTGGAATGCTCTTTGTTTTCAAATCTCGTCGTAAATTTACTATTTCTTCTTTCACTAGTTCTACCATGCTTTACCGTCTATTTGCATTTTTCTGAGAAAGTCTGACTGCTTCTCCAATTCAACCTCGGTCCCCTGCAAAACACTGCCCCCATCCCCAAAAATTAGCATTCTTTGGGCAAGTCGAACTGTAGAATACTGATGGGCAATGATCAAAACCGTTTTGTCCTTTAGGAGTCTGGATAAGGCGTCGTGTATTTTCCTCTCATTGTTCATATCAACTGCAGAAGTTGCCTCATCCAGTATTAAAATTTCGGAGTCTTTTAGAAAGGCTCTCGCAATCGCAATTCTTTGTCGTTGCCCGCCAGACAAACTGGCACCTCTCTCTGCTACAACAGTCAAATAACCATCTGGTAATTCTTCGATGAACTCATGAGCGTTTGCTTTGCTCGCGGCATCCATTACTTCCTTATCGGTTGCATTCAATCGGCCAACGCGGATATTGTTCATAAGCGTGTCGGCAAATAAGAAGCTGTCTTGTGAAACAATAGAAATATGTTGCCGATATTCGTTTTCATCAAATTCGCGCAAATCGACTCCATCGTAGTAAATAGAGCCTTGTTTTGGATCGTAAAAACGGCAAAGCAAATTGCAAAAAGTTGTTTTGCCAGAGCCGCTAGGTCCGATTATGGCCACTGTCTCTCCTTTCTTGAGAGTCAGTGACATACGTTTCATGACAAACGCCTTTTTACTGTATGCAAACGTAACGTCTTTAAACTCAATTTCGCTGGAAAACCGACTACATGGTTTAACCTCATCCTTTAACTCAAGTCTTTCTTTAGAATGGTAAACTTTTTCGATTCTCCCTGCCGCTAGCGACGCACGCTGAATGTCCGCATAAACCGATCCCAGTTTTTTGAATGGTTGATAGCAGACATAGAGAGCCATCAAAAGAGGAAGAATCGTTTCTAGGTCAAGATTTGCCAGCGCAGCATACAATATAGCCCCGCCGACGCCAAAGGCGGTCAATATCTCTATAACAGGCGAAATGATATTTTTATAGGCAAGCAACCGAAGGCTAATTTTTACCTGTTCTTCCGCTCTAAAGTTGAACTTATCTTGCTCTTTTTCATGCAAGTTAAAAGCTCTGGCTTCGCGCGCACCCTCTATTGTTTCATGGACGATTGAATTCAAAGATCCTTCACTCGCTCCCATTTGTTTCTCTCGGTTCGTCATACGAGCTCCGATAAGTTTAATAGTATAAATACAAAATGGAAGAAGCGCAAAAACGAATAGCAAAAAATACAACTCATCATTTTTATACGATAGATAAATAATGACCGCAAATGCACCCAATATCGTTACCGGCTGACGAACCAAGTCTGAAGTGCTCCTTGTGACTACCGATGAAATTCTCGATGTGTCGTTTAGGACTCTTGCCATAACAAGGCCGGTGCGGGTTTTGTGGAAGAAAGAAAGAGATAATCGCTGCATAAACTGCATCATATCTTTTCGAAGAGCTAAACAGATCTGATTATTACAATAGCCCATCCAGTAGCTACTCAGAAAAGCGCTCACTCCGCGAATAATTGCAACCGCTGGCACCAATAACACAACTCCTACTAATGCCCATTCGTTACGCGGCGTATCGGAAAAAATAAAGGGTAGTATTTTGGCCGCTATAAAGGCCATGCCAAATCCGCTCGCTGCGCCGTTCACGATACCCGCAATAATCCCGAAAAAATATTTCCACGGACAGAGCTTAAGGTAAGAGTAATAGGGTATTAGGTTCTTCATTCAGTCTTAATCTTTTTTGAACAACCACCTTACTGAGACCGCTACCCATGCTCGACATAAAGATCCCGTATCGGCAGTCCGAGTTTTCTGCACTCGGCTGGATTGGTCTTTAAGGCCTCTCTTACGACAGCCTACCATGCCAAAATTTATAGTTTTATTACTCATATCTAATTACTCCCCCTGGAAGCTAAGTACAATGTGACGCTCGTGGCTACACGCGCGGTGCTCCCAGAGGAACACGCCCTGCCAAGTGCCGAGACAGAGCCTTCCATCGGCGAAGGGAATCACTTCCGTGGTACGGGTTAGTGCCATCTTGATGTGACTCGGCATATCGTCCGCGCCCTCGTAAGTGTGAGTGAAATGCGGGTCGTTTTCCGGCACTAGACGGTCGATAAAAGCTTCGAGGTCGCGGCGCGCAGAGGGGTCGGCGTTTTCCATTACAACCAGGCTGCAGCTGGTGTGGCGGCAAAATACGGTAGCGGTACCTTCGGTTAACCCCGACTCGATTAAGATCTCCTCGATCATAGAGGTGAACTCTGCGGTCGATTTACCTGGCGCGGTGACGACGATCTCTTTGGTGAAAATAGACATGTTGAGATTAAGGTATTTAGTAGTCGGGAGAGGGAAAGCATATTCACCACTCAAAACGTTACTGCTTTCATACTTTCATCCCGGCGCGCAGTCAGTAAAGTAGATTCTATGCTTCGGGAATTCTGCATCATATTATTGCTGACCGTGATCGGCGTAGCCTATTCGCTGGTCAGCGGACTGTCGCCGCTGCCGCGGGCAGTAACAGCGCTCGAAGCAGGCGAAATTTGCTTAGCCGATGCGCAGGCAATCGGGGTGATTTGGGTCGATGCGGGGGGGATTAAAAAAATTGAAGAGACCCATATCCCCGACGCGCTCTTCTTCGATGAGGATGATTGGGATACGCGACTTTTTGAACTGATGAATACCTGGCTCATAGAGCCACGTCCAATTGTCATTTATTGCGAAAGCGAGGGTTGCGATACGAGTAAACGGATTGCAAAGCGTTTGCGGCAGTCTCTGCCTGAGGCTGAGATCTATAGCCTTAAAGGAGGTAGGGGCGCATGGCAGGAGTAAATCCAGAAGTGCGCTCCATGGCCTATCTGGTGCTACTTGGGCGACTCATCGTATCGGTAGCATTTATCCTGGCAGCACTGCCTAAGATCCAAGACCCGGCCGCTTTTGCGATCTCGGTGGAGGGCTACCGTGTAGTCACTGCCAACCTAGCAATGTGGATTGCATTGGTGCTGCCTTGGTTAGAGCTGGCAACCGGGTTCGGTCTTTTAATTCCACAAATTAGGCGCGGCAGTAACCTGATCATTGCCCTGTTACTGATCGTATTCATCGCCTTACACGCCAGCGCTTGGGCGCGCGGGCTAGACATCAACTGCGGCTGCTTTAACGCGCATGAATCCGAGAAAACACCGGATTACCTTTGGCTGATTTTAAGAAATATCGGCCTGCTCACGGCCTGCATCTTTGTGCTGATTCGTGATTGGCAGCACCGGGTCCGGAGAGAAGATACAAGCACTTCTTGATCTTAATCCATTTTTGCCCAACTCTTGCAACAATGTTTACCCGCTCAATACTTTTAACATTTCTCTTTGTTGCTTGTGCTTCGCTTGTCGACGCGTCGACCTTAGTCTGGGATCAAACTGAGGTTCGCATCGAAATGGAGCCGGATCAAGAAGAAGCCCGTGCTTCTTTTTTCGTAACAAACAAGGGCGAAAAAGTCGTCCGCATTGCGCGAGTGGCAAGCAACTGCGGCTGCACTGGTACGATCCTCAATAAAAAGATTATCCCCCCAGGCGAATCGACCGAAATCATCGCTACTTTTAGTAAGGGCAAGCGCCAAGGGTTGAACCGCAACCGCCTACAAGTCTACCTCGACAGTCAAGCAGACGCGGTTGTAACGCTAAAAATGAACGTTCAAATCCCCACCTTGATCGAAGCCCGCCCGCAGATCGTTTACTGGAACCCCGAGAGCCCAGAAACCTCGCGCCAGGTGCGCCTAACAGTTGATGAGCGCTACATCGACCAAATCCTGCAGATCGACTACGACCGTTCACAGCTCACCGTTACCCAAGAGCCCGGTAATCCGAAAAATAATGATGCCCTCGTCTTATCCGTGGAGCCAAAGGACTTCAGTAAGCTCTATCGCGGCACGATCACGATCTATGGCAGTGGTCCTGATGGCAGAAAAGCTGAGACGCGCGTGCATGCTTTTGTGCAACCATAAGGACTCGTTTTTGCAGACTGCTGAGATCCATGCGTGAGTAGCGCGCCAGCGTTAGCTATGTTAATCAAAGCCCATTCGCTTCCATCTCTGCCAAGCGTTCGGTCTCGCCCCTCCAGTCGTGGGGTAGCTTTTGCATGATGCCCGTATCGTAGCCAGCGACCTTTAGCTTTGATAGTAGGCGGTCATAATCGGCATAACTAACTGTATCACTCCGCAGCATAATCCATGCATACTTTCGGCTAGGATGCACGACGATCGTTTCCGAATAGTTAGCATCAACGTGTAATATAATGTAGTTAGCAGTGAACGGCCAAATGAATTGCATACGCCACTCCGCGTTACTGTCGACCTTATCGTCCACCCAACCAACAGGTGTATGCGTTTTGATTTCTCCATCGAATCCACCATCGCGAAACTGGTAAGTGGTCTGAATTTTTTTGTCCGCATCAAGACGATAGTGCTCGATCGCATTATGTGCATTTTTATCGACGATGATTGGCGTATAGCCATGCACATACCAGCGACCCATAAATAGATCAATGTTGACGTTTTCAGCAGTCGGTAATGGTGCGTCGTTTAAGGCGCATCCGTTCATTAAACTCATGATCGCGAGGCTGAGGACTGCTGGATAAATTTTGTAGAATGATTTTTCCATAAAGAGTATTTTGTTTAAGTTTCGTTTGGTTCAGGCACGTCCGCGCGCCATATGAAATAGGCCGCTACGACGAAGCAGAGACCGACCGTGATACCAAAAAGTAGGACGATCCCCCACTGCATCGACTCGGATACGGCATCCCGCGACAAATCGAGGCCCATAATTTGTAAACCTAAGCCAATGACGACAAAGGCGAGCGCCCGCGCTACTTTGAGTACAGACTTCCAAACCGCAAAATACAGTGACTCTTTGCGGTGCCCCGTATTGACCTCGTCGGCATCGATCAAATCGGTGATCATCGAATCGATTAAAAAGACCGCAC
>Ga0302114_10002889_pt1 | contig 10925 bp, 8 predicted proteins | sample AG5_Surface_MG_FD_203107 | JGI IMG/M metagenome (GOLD analysis project Ga0302114, IMG submission 203107) | Marine microbial communities from Western Arctic Ocean, Canada - AG5_Surface | ecosystem: Environmental > Aquatic > Marine > Oceanic | place: Canada: Western Arctic Ocean | collected...
TGGGCGTCGGGCAGGGCAGACGGAGCGCGTTGGAGGAGGCTGAGCTCAAGGAGGAACTCGCGTCCGTCGCCCGGCTCGGTCACCGCCGGCGCCGGCGGTGGGCCAACGACAGGCTGCTGAGGGAGCTGGGCGGGAACATGTCCGTGGCGGAGATGCAGGCGCAGTTCATGCCCCCGCCCTTCGGCGCGCCAGCCAAGCCCACCGCGTTCGAGGCCATGCTCGAAGCGCAGGCCAGGGGCGAGTGGACCGGTTTTCACAAGGTTGACATGGACAAGGAGAAAGCCTTCCTGGACAAGGTGAGAGCGGCGGAGGCGGCTTCGAGGACGCACAGGCACGAGTCCGAGAGCTACGCCGCGTCGGGGTGGGCGAGGACGAACGCGCGCGCACGGGCGGCGCTCAGGTCCGTGGCCAGAAGGTCCCCGGAGAGGCTCGAGGATCTCGAAGGGGTCATCCTCGACTTTGCGGAGGAGTTTGGAAAGGTGGACGCGACAGCCTTTGACGCGGACGCCGCGCCGCCGGAGCTGGTGCTGCCGTTGGACGATAGCTTCGGCAGGCTGCTCGCGCACGGTCTGTGCGAGTTTTACGGCATGTCCGCGATGTCGAGGCCGACGACGGGGGGGAAGAAGGAACTCGTGGTGTTGGCTCCGAGGGTACGCCAGGAGCACGACGACGAAGAGGACGACGAAGCAGAGGGAAAAGACGAGGAGGACGAGCCCGAGCGGTGGCAGGCTACGTCGACGTGCACGGAGTTCTTGAGGCTTCTGGAGTCTAGCAACGGCGCGGGGAGCTTGGAGTGAAAAGTCAATATGGTTAACTTTTATTCCAATCCACAGAATATCGTGGAGAGAAGACTATGAAGTACAAAAACTGTTTTGCGGGCCGCGGCTGTTCAAAATACCGCGGCAACCCGCCCCACTCGCGTATCGGACGACAGCGCCTCGCGATCGCCCCAGACCGAGCCTCGACACCCTCCAAAAAATGCGCTAACGTGTAAATCATGAGTGAATTTACATGTTCACCTGCGCCTTGCCCGCCTGGCGCATCGCGGTGGAGCGGACGATGGAGCCGATGGTGTTGACGAGGAGCTTGGCGTCGTCGAGGGGGTTGCCGGGCACCACAGTCTTGTAGAGGTAGGAGTCGAAGGTCATCTTCTGGACGTACTCGTCGGCGCACATCTCCACGAACGCCTCGCGGGCGGGGTTGGAGCGGTAGAACACCTTCTGGAGGATGTCGAGAACCTTGTAGGTGGCCCAGTACTTGCGGTCCCACTTGTCGAGGTACACGCGGAGGTCGTTCTCGTCAACCTCGACGGTGCCGTTCTGGGAGCGCTCGACGACAGCCTCGGCAGCCATGCGGCCAGACTTGGCGGCGAAGTAGATGCCCTCGCCGGAGCACTTGGTGACGTAGCCGGCGGCGTCGCCGACGAGGGCCACGCGGCCCTGCACGCGGCGCGGGCGCGGGTGCTCGGGGATGGGGTGAGCCTCGACGCGGATGATCTTGCCGCCGGCGCACTTCTCCTCAGCGCGCTTGCGCATGGCAGCCTGGTACTGCTTGATCGAGGTCTTGTTCACGACGGTACCGGTACCGACGGCGACGTGGTCGTACTTGGGGAACACCCAGCCGTAGAAGTCGGGGGAGACGTCGTCGCCGACGTACATCTCGGCGAGGTCCTTGTAGTACTCCATCTTCTCGTCGGGGATCTTGATGCGCTCCTGGAAGGCGATGGCGTAGTCGTACTCGCCGGCGTCGATGTTCTTGGCGACGCGGGAGTTGGCACCGTCGGCACCGATGATGACGTCCACCTCCATCGTCTTGGGCTCGCCAACCTTGGCGTCCACCTCGTAGTCGTTGTAGTGGATGGTCATGGGACCGTTGCCCTGGCCGGGGTCGTCGAGCTTCATGAAGAGGCCGTTGACGAGGTTGGTGCCGAGGGACTTGGCGCGCTTGCGGAGGAAGTCATCCATGACCTCACGACGGCACATACCGATGTACTCCTTGTCGTTGAGGGTCTGGCCGACGTCGACGGCGCGGTTGGAGGGGGAGATCATCTTCATCTTGGTAACCTTGCGGTCGATGATCTCGTCGGGGAGGTCAAACTCGCCAACCATGCAGAGGGGGATGGCACCACCGCAGGGCTTGCAGTTGTCCATCTTACGCTCGATGAGGAAGGTCTCGCAGCCACCCTTGGCGAGGGTCTCCGCGGCGCAGGCGCCCGCGGGGCCACCGCCGATGACGGCGACGCGGAGCTTGCGGCCGTCGAGGGGCTTGCCCGCGGCCTTGATGCCGGTGTCGACGGCGGCAGCCTTGACGGAGCGCACGGGGGCAACCTTGGCGCCGTGGAACTTGGAGCTCTTAAGGCTGTTGGTAATGGGGATCGGGTGGTACGGTCAGTCACGCGTTCGGATGGTGAGATGCGCGTCGAGTCGGGGAGGATAAAAGCCTGTTTGCATAATCTGCGCGGGTTGGGACCCCGAGGAAGGACCGGATGTGTCGCCGGTGCAACGGCGTCGCGCGCGTCGACGACGCGATGAAGCACGGATCGGATCGCGCCAAGATTTGGACACGACACGTCCGGGATCGATCGGCGCGTTCCGCATCCAGAACGCATCGCGCACGTCGCCACATCGCCCGTTCCCGGACCTCACGAACCGGGTCGACAAGTCGTGATTGGAACGAGGAGCGTATCGTTGTGCAGATATTATCGGGATTGGATACACCGCGACCCGGCGCGCCCACGGGTGGAACGCGCCGAAAACTCGGTGAATCGTCGATAACGGATGCACACCACGACATCGGTCCACCCAATTCGCTCGAATCGACATCGTCACCGCGAGCCGCGCGACAAATCCGGTGCGGAAACCCTCCCAGTTATCGCGCAATCTGGGCTCCCGATAGAGTTTGTTTTTTCCCCGACATCAACAACGCCGCGGAGAACGCGCGCCGGGCGGATACTAACCTGGTGGTGCGGGCCACGGGGGCCGCGGCCATGGTCATGGAGGCGGAGGCCATTTTGTCTGTTTTATTGACAGGTGTTTTGGGGTACGAACGGCGTCTTGCGACCGCTGTTCCGGGTGTTGTGATGGGCCCGGCAACCCTCCAAACTTGACAAACTTCACAACTTTGGAGATCTCCCTCAAAGATCGAGATCCTGTGCGCAAACGTCAATTCACCGGTCAGACTGCGGTTCATATGGAAATTGCGTTTCAAGCGATGCGCGACTCGAGACTTTCCGAATAAAATAGACCGTCGTTTCGCTGGATTCTGTCTTAAATATAAATCCTCCGATTGGTCAAACTCTTTTTTTGCCCCTTTATCACCAATGAGGGGGCGCCATTTGGACTGGGCTCTTCTCCCTCGATTTCTCCTCGGGCGCGGTGAAAGCGCGACGATTCAGGGTCAAAGTTTGTCGATGAATGCCGCGCGGTGCGATAGGAAAAATCGATCAAACCGATCGGTGAACATCGGTTCGGCAACCGGATAGCCCTGTGGTCCTCGTTGACCCTCGATGCTGAATCAGCCGTGAAATAACCCGTGCTTTTGGTTGGCAGGGTTGGGTTCCGGCCGCTGCTTTCCCGTCGCTATCAGCGCCCCGAGCCGATTGGACCGAGTCATCAACGCACGCACGCAGGTGAGTGGCCACGACCCCGATCGACCCGTTTTCGATCGCTCCGCGCGCCGCCCCGCCGGAACGAGCGCGCCGCCCGCCCGCGATCGCCCCGCAGCTTTATTGGGCTCGGCCATCAAAGGATAAAGTTTTGTGTCCGCGCTGAAAAGTTTCGGGCGGGGTCCCTCCCCGCGCGGCGGCGTCACTCGCGTCGGCGCCCTTCACCGACTTACCCGATCGGTATCTGACCATTCGCATCCACCCCCGCCTTTCCCGCGTCTTCCATCCAGGGCTCGAACCTTGCGCAGCAGTTAATCAATCAACCAGAAACGACGAGCAAGATGGCTGCCGTTTCCTCCTCCACCGTTCTCGTCGGTGCCCGTGGCGTCGTGGCCAACCGCCGCGTCGTGTCCGCGCGCTCCACCCGCGTCGCGTCCACCGGTCGCAAGGGTGAGTTACCATCCTGGGTTACAATCGGATTCAAACCTTGCACGGTCCACCCGGTTTTCATCGTGAGGCGCCTCACCGCCCTTGGGTCAAAAGTCCAATCGTGGTGCTTCACGGGAGAGAACAATTCAATTCATCACGCGTTTGCTGACGTCTCCTCGTTTGCTGACGTCTCCTCCCATCCTTTACCAAACCCAAAACAGCCGTCATCGTCACCGCCATGGCGCGTGAGACCGACCCTAAGAAGCGCATCGTCATCACCGGCATGGGCCTCGTGTCCTGCTTCGGCAACGACTACGAAAAGTTTTACGACAAGCTCCTCGACGGCGTCTCCGGCGTGAAGATGATTACCCGCTTCGACACCGAGACCTTCCCCACCAAGTTCGCGGCGCAGATCGAGAACTTCGACAACGAGGGCATCGTTGACAAGAAGAACGCCCGCCGCATGGACGACTGCCTTCAGTACGCGCTCGTCTCCGGCAACAAGGCTCTCGTGGACGCCGGCCTCACCGACGACGTCATCGAGGGCATGGACAAGACCAAGATCGGCGTCCTCGCGGGCTCCGGCATGGGCGGCCTGACCGTCTTCCAGGACGGCGTCAAGGCCCTCGTCGAGAAGGGCCCCAAAAAGATCACCCCCTTCTTCATCCCCTACGCCATCACCAACATGGGCGGCGCCCTCCTCGCCATCGAGAAGGGATTCATGGGACCCAACTACTCCATCTCCACCGCGTGCGCCACCGCCAACTACGCCTTCAACTCCGCGGCGAACCACATCCGCAAGGGTGACGCCGACATCATCGTCGCGGGTGGCGTCGAGGCGCCCATCATCCCCGTCGGTCTCGGCGGTTTCGTCGCCTGCCGCGCGCTCTCCTCCAACAACGACAACTTTGCCTCCGCGTCCAAACCCTGGGACAAGAACCGCGACGGATTCGTCATGGGCGAGGGCGCGGGTCTCCTCGTCATGGAGTCCCTCGAGTCCGCCCTCAAGCGCGGTGCCCGCATCCACGCCGAGTACCTCGGCGGTGCCATCACCTGCGATGCCTATGGGATGACCGATCCCCTCCCCGACGGTTCCGGCGTCGGCCTGTGCATCGAGAAGGCGGTTGCGGAGGCCGGCATCGACATCAAGGAGATCAACTACATCAACGCGCACGCCACCTCCACCATGGTCGGTGACGTCGCCGAGGTTAACGCCGTGAAGAAGGCCTTCAAGGGTGACCTCACCGGTGTTAAGATGAACGGCACGAAGTCCATGGTCGGCCACTGCCTCGGCGCGGCGGCTGGCGTGGAGGCGGTGGCCACCATCATGGCCATCAAGACCGGCTGGGTGCACCCCACCATCAACAACGAAGACCCCATTGATGAGGTGGCGGACATCGACATCGTCGCTAACGTCAAGGCGGAGCACAAGATCACCGCCGCCATTAGCAACTCGTTCGGTTTCGGCGGTCACAACTCCTGCTGCATCTTCGCACCCTACGAGGCGTAAATTGATTGCTGTTTGGAGTGGGATCTTTCAAAGTGAGAGGCCTGTCGTCCAGTCGTCACGGTTTAATAGGCGACGTATGCTGCAGGCGGAGAGGTGGGTGATTTGGTGAATTGAGTTAGAGGTTAGAGAAGGAGGCGACGCGGAGCGCGACGCCTCGGTTGTCATTGAAAAGAATTCTACAAGCGCCACAGAAAACGCATCAACTTTCGTCGAATATTTGAATTCAGCGGCCCACACCCGCCCCGCGCCATGAAGACGGAGCGCCAACCCATCATTAAACGGGGTGTCGCCGATACGACTAGACCACATGCGTCACTCCCCACCGTGTGCGCCGCGTGCGTGGAGGAACGCGACCACCTCGAGGCCATCAAGCGCCAGCACGAGGCGGAGAGGGAATCTTGGGCGAAAGAGAAGGCTCTCATGGCCCGTCAACACTCCCAGGAGGTCAAAAGGTCAAACGAGCTGCAGAAACAGCTAGCGGCCGCGAGCCGCAAAGATGTGGACCACGAGGAGAACCTGGACTTCGAGGCTGCCAAGCGCCAGCACGACGGGGAGAGGGAATCTTGGGTGAAAGAGAAGGCTCTCATGGCCCGTCAACACTCCGCCGAGGTCAAGCGGGGCAACGACCTCGAGAGGCAGCTCGCGCTCGCGACGAATCGCAAGGGTGGCGACGCTGAGGAGATGACCGCGGTCAAGAAGAGGCTTTTCGCTGCAAACGCAGAGGCGAAGAAGACGGAGGCGAGGTTCAACGCCCAGGAGAGCAGGCACCGACTGGAGCTCAGGGAGAAGGAGGTTGCCATGCTCAAAAAAATGAACGAGGCTGTTAGAAGGACCTCCGAGGCGGAAGCGCGCGCGGTGGAAGCCGAGGGTCGCATCGCCGCCGCCGAGGCCGAGCGCGACACCGCAGTCGGCACCATGCACACCGCCACGTCCGCGATGCAATCGCTCGAGAGGAAGTTCGCGGCAGTCACCGCCGCGTCGCGAGCCGCGCAGGAAGACGCCTTGCTCAAATCAGAGAGGCAGCACAGCGAGCACCTGGAGCGAGTGGCCTTCTACGAGGACCGCATCACGCGACTGGAGCAGGAGAAGAGCGCGGAGAAGGAGAACGGGCTGATCGCGGACGAGGTGTTCAAAAAGTTGGCGGACTTTCGCATCCAGGAGATCCGGGAGAAGGGCCGGCACCTCACATCGCTCACGACGCAGGACCAGGCGAATGAATTGCAATAGCGTAGGATGACAACGGGACCTCAGACCTCCTCCACCTCAGACCTCCTCCACCTCAGACCTCCTCCACCGTTCCCGCTTCGTCTTCGTCCTCCTCGCCCGTAGCTGCTCTGTAAGGTGTGCTCTTCAAAGCGCGTGAGGGCAGCTCCTTCCCGAGGCAAAGCCTGCCCACGCTCGGCCCCGGCCGCAACGCCAGAGCGCATCCCGCGACGACAACCTGCACGCCGACAGCCCCAGTCGCCGCATCGCCCCCCACGGCCCCGTACGCCACCGCGCACGCCATGGCCAGCCCAACCTCGATGGCGCCGTACAGTATCAGCGACAGGTTACCCACCAGCGGCGAACCTCTGTCCGTGCAGAACCACGCCAGTGGACCGGCGGCGCACCACGCCAGCGCCCAGAACTTTTGCACCGGGTCCATCGCCATCCACGCGGGCGCGCCGGCTACGGTGGGCAGTGCGGACGTCAACAGCAGCAGGTCCACGGCGTGCGCCACCCCCGCAGCCGCGTACATACCCCCCATCAGGCGCCTGAACTGGCCCAGCCGCCGCCCCACTAACGGCCCGTACCCCTTCTTGTCGTACATGGCCAGCGCCGGGTCGTTGCCCTCGTCCACCCTGCACGCCACCGCCACGCACGCGTAGTCCTGCGCGCACGACTCCGCGGCAGCCAGGAGCGTGGCGCCGACCCCCGCGCGCCTCGCGGATGCATCCACCGCGAGGTTGGTGACGTACGCCACCTCCTTGGTCAGCTTCATCTCCATCGGCTTGAGGGAGTCGTCCAGGAGGAGGCCCACGACACCCACGACCCGGGGTGGATCGGACGGTGAAGGGAAGGGGCACTCGGCGACGAGCGCGAGCTGCTCCGGCGCCGCACCGGGAGTATCCTCCACGCTAGTCGCCTCGCGCGAGTACGTGGCCAGGCTCTGTGTGCTCACCGCGCCATCCGCAGCCTCGGAGAGTATGTGCGTCATCTGCGCCACATCCCGAGTCTCCGCCCGCCTTATCGTGACGGTAGGCTTGGTCTCCGACGCCGCGGGGACCGCGTCCACCGCCTGCGTCGCCACCACGACCCGGATCCCGCGCACATGGCGACCTCCCACCCGCCTCAGTCGTACGGACGCGGCGGGAACGAGCGCCCTAACTGCGGCCGTCATGTCTCGCGCTCCGAGTTGTGGAAGGAATCGCACATTCGCGCGACGCTTCGGTGGTGACGCGGTGGATCACGGGCGAGTCCAAAACTTCCACTACATTCCCCGACGCTACGGCTACGCGCTCACCTTCGGAGCGCCTTCATACCCTTGTACACCTCGATCGTCCGCTCCACCATCGACGTGCGGTACTGTCCCCACTCCTGCCCACGCCTGAACTCCGCCAGCAGCTCCGCGTCGTCCTTGGCACACGCGCCGAGGGCGGCGGCGTTGCTCTTTTGAAACTTTTCAACCACGCTCGAGTCCGCGCGCCTCAGAACGTCCCACTTGTTCATGACGTACACCCTCGTGGGGGCGGTGGTGATCACGCTGGCGGGCTGCCTGAATTTACGCGTCAGCACGGTATCACCGAACGCGTCCCCTTTCTGCAGCGCGCCAACCTCCAGGAACAGGCGGCCGAGTCCCTCCCTCGCCGCCGTCTCTGAGGGCGCAAACGAGGGAGACCGGCGCCGAGTTGACGCCAACGCTTGACCCGCACCCGCCCTCGACCTCGAGACGTGCCCCGACCTAACGGACGCGGAGTTCACGCTCCCGGGTCCACCACCGAGCGCGGCGGCGAATGATCCGCGGAACTTGCTCTCCATGTCCATCATCCTGCTCTCCCTGGACAGCCGCGATGATTTGGAAATCACGGATGCGCCGTCGTCAAAGTCGTCCTCGTCGTCGCTGCTGTCCCCGAAGGATATGTCCGCCATCGCCACGCTCGCCGCGACCTCACCGCTGAACTGTGAACCTATCCCGGGGTTCATGTCCAGCCCCGCGGCGTGGTGCGACCCCACTGTGTTTGGTCTCGACCCGCCAATGAGTGAAGCGGCGGACTCCGGTACTCCGTCCATCACGTCCACAAAGTCTTCCCCGAGGTTGGACTCGTTGGACTCCGCCAAACCCGGGGGTACAGGGGGTTCGTTGCCGAACCCTCCGAGCGGGGGTTTCTTGACCAGGCACCCGGGTCCCCGGCGCGTCACCCCTTCCCTCCGCAGCGTCTCCCTGCTCTCCACCTCCCGCACCAGTCTCACCGCGCCCGACGCGATGAAGAACACGTCCTCCACCTCCTCCCCTTGTTTGAACACCAGCGTGTTCCGCGGGTACTCCCTCGCGCTCAGGACGTACGCCATGGACTGTACGGTGTCGTGGTCAACGTGCTTGAACAAGGGCATGGACTCCAGGTGGGTCACCTTCTCCGAGACGGACTTCTCGCTCTGCGTCCGAAGGATGGCGCCGTAGTCCTCGCGGCCGAGGGTGAGAAACTCGCAATCCTCCTTGGCGACGATGCTGGCGCCGCGCGTGTTACCCTCCTGCATCAGCGCGAGTTCTCCGAAGGAGTCACCGTTGAACAGCGTCGCCACCTGGTGTTCTTTCCCGCCCGGGTCGCGGATGAGCACGTCCACGCTCCCCGACAGCACGACGTAGAAGAACTCGCCCGGATCGCCCTGCCGGAACAGCGTCTCGCCCTCCGCGTGCCTGAGGTAACTCACGAGCTTGCACAGGTCCATCCGCGTCTTCATCGTCAGCTCCCGCACGAACTTGACCCGCGACAGCACCGTCTCCAGCAAGACGATGTCCGCCTCGGTGCGCCTCGCCGGAGGTTTCAGCAGCGCCTCGCGTCGCAGACGGAGGCGCTCCTGGGCGTTCCTCTGCCAGACCTCCAAACCCGCGGCGGTCCGCCCGACCAGCCTCGCCGCCTTCCGCCACTTGGCCATGTTGGCCGATACGCGGGCCCTGTCCACCGCCATGGCGACGACGACGGGAACGCGAGCTGGCCGTGCCGGAGAAGTGGGTTGGTCAATTAAGGATTTCGCGATTAAGAATGCTGAGCGTTTTCACTTGTGTTGATTGAAGTCAGACGGTCAGGGCGTGATACTCCATCTCCACCGGTCCACCCGCCGCCAGCAGCACCGACGCCGCCTCGTCCGCGTCCGGGTACTGCCCCGGCTCGCTGGGCGCGCCCCTCATCCTCAGACCCTCGAAGGTCTCCTCCCGCCTGGCGCTCTCCCGGACCACGACGGATCCCTCGCCCGGCGGAGTGGAGACGCGGTGGAAGAACCTGGTCTCCCTCAGGCGTATCAGCACCCCGTCCACTCGCATCCAGTGCCTCATGAGCACGTACCAGCACCGTGGCATCACCCGGACCTTCACCGTCAGACTCATCAGGCCGTTATCGTCCAGCTCTGACTCGTACAGGGTGAGCTCGTCGAAGAACAGGATGGGGTCTCTTTCCATCAGCATCCCTCGGTCCACCCGTTGTTCGGTGTCCGTCCACAAGCTCGGTGTGGCGCTGGATGCGTCCGTCCCCGTCGTGCCCGCACCCGCGCCGTCGTCCACGCTCACGCTCCCGCGGTACGGGGTCGTGAACGTCCAGTCGTACTTGTCGGTTTCCTCCTCGTCGTTCCACGCGTCGCCCGTCTTGCCCTTGGCAGCCTTGGGCATCTCGTCCCCGAACCTGGCCTTGTGGCCCTTCTCCCACACCGCCGCGGCCGCCACCTTGAGCGGGGGTAGGCCCTCCTCGAGCCACTCCTTCAGCGCGTCCTCGGCGTTGAAGTGGAGCCTCACCCCGGTGGACTCGTGCGTGAGCTCGAGCGTGCTGCCGTAGACCATCTCGGGGAGGTGCGAGGTGCCGAGCGTCTTCTCCAACGCCTCCAGCGCGTCCTTGCCGAGGATCCTGGTGTTCCTGGCTCTCACCTTCCATCCCCCGATTATCACGCCGTCGCCGCCTGTGGGTTTACACGGTAAGAATCGGGGTGGGTGGTGAGTGGGCGAGCCGATGGGGAGCGAGGGGCGGACGGTGGAATGAATCTGTTTGGCTTTTGAAGTTTGGCGATCTGGGAGTGCTCACCTGGAAGGACCTTGCCGCCGGCCTGCTTGATGGCGCGCATGTCCAGACCGCTGTCATCGAAACCGGAAGGGGGTGCAGGCGGAGCACGACCAGGGAAATGGGACATATCGGTTGA
>Ga0302114_10002895_pt1 | contig 10907 bp, 11 predicted proteins | sample AG5_Surface_MG_FD_203107 | JGI IMG/M metagenome (GOLD analysis project Ga0302114, IMG submission 203107) | Marine microbial communities from Western Arctic Ocean, Canada - AG5_Surface | ecosystem: Environmental > Aquatic > Marine > Oceanic | place: Canada: Western Arctic Ocean | collected...
TGTAGCACAACAGGTGTAGACGAAAAGATACGGTTTGTTACTGGAACGACAAGTTTGCTTGTTTGTCCGGAAACAATTTATTTTATGACCCTAAGATAATGAATGGAGAAAATTTAACCTAACCTAACCTAACCATTCTTTCAATGTCAATGTCAGCAAATGACCACCATGAGTGGCTCAAGAAGCGTGATTGGCCCGCGGTACAAAATGTCATGCTTCACCCTGATCGGGACGATGATTTAACCATGGAAAAGTACAAGGAGAGAGATGAGGATGGACGACTGCCACATCATTGGCTGGCAGCGAAAGCTCAGACACACACACATGCTCTTGCCATGGTGGGCGTGTTTTCGATTTGCTTGAATCCAGAGGCCCTCACCACACGAGACAATAAAGGCGAAACTCTCATCAACATTGCCAGTAGGAGTGGAGCCTGTGCTGAGATCATCGGCTTGCTCTCCATCACTCCCGAGGAAGCTCGTTCGTTGGATGCGAAGGGGATGGCCCGCTTGTACGCACCAGTGGGTTATTGGTGGAATAAGATGGTTGGGTGGATCAGATCACGATCGTATGCAGACTGTCACAAGTTCATCAATGAGCACGATGACGAGTTGGTGCGTGAAGTGCTCAAATACGACAATTCTGAACTTCTTCGAATTGTCGCTTGCGAAAGCCAGGTATACAGCGAGTCCCTCGTGTTTCTTGCTCTTCGAATGATCCATCGACACCCACTTTCCCTCATAGCTATAGATGATGGTTGGACTGCCCTCAAGATTGCTGAGCACCCCCAATACAAGGCGTGCAACGAAATCCAAAACGTCCTCCGTCTCACCCCCGCCCACATCTCCTCCACCCCCTTCCCTACCCTCATCCGACAACACCTCCCCAAGCAGTTCGTCGACTCGTCAATCTTCGGCACGTACAACACCGCTTGCACGTTCATCAAGCACATGAAGTACGACAAAGCCGAGCTGGTGAAGGTAGGGATGAGGCGATTTAGCACCCTCCACAAGGGCATGTTCCTCCTCAATGAGTGCATCCAGAAACCCGGAGCTGGAGACGGACCCACAAGTGTCGTATTAGATTTCCTGAACAACACTTCGGTGTTCCTTTAATTTGTCAAGTATTCACATTTTATTTGTCGTCTAATTAACACAACCGTGCTTCCAACGGCGGTACACAAAATTCCAGTGATAAGTAGGTAGCTCATTCGATAGCAGTCCTTCCCGTAGCAGTCAGTCTCCCCCTCCTCCTTCTCCTTCTCATAAAAATACTCTGGAATGAACTTGCCAAAAATTAAGCTCCCCACGGCGCTGCTTACCCCGTCGAACACCATGTAGTTGCCCCCCAGATTTCTCAAGCCAAAAACCTCACTCACAATAACCACCATGCTCGGCCAAATCGCCCCGAATGCAAACCCACTCAGAACCGTCCCCACCAGTAGCATGAGCTCGGTGTTGACATAAAAACTCATGTATCCACCGATCATTACTAGCAGTGCCCCAAGCACAATGCAAGACCTCGGCAACCTTTTCCTCACCAGCACGTCGCACAGAAACCCACACGCCACCCGCGAGAAGCTCTGCGTGGCGGAGAAGAACACGCTTGCCTGGACGTTCTTTTCCGAGTGAATGCTGTCGAACATTTGCCCGACGTTGGTGGTGACCGCGCTGCCTGCGCCGACAATTGCGACGCAGCCGTAGAGGAGGAGGTAGAAGTCACGGGTTTGGAACATTTGTTTTGTGTTCATGTCTACTATTATTGTTGTTTGAAGAGGGGGAGCCTGTGGATTTTTCTTGTTTTTGTGTAGCAACAAAACTGTGTTGCTGCTATATTTAGGAAAAGGACCCCAGAAGTCGAGCGCCAGCAAAGTCGGGCTGAGCCAGATAACGACGACGAGGGAGGAAAATACCATCATGACTCTGTTGGAAACGCTGTCCTGGATGAGCGCAGAAGTGATCACGGTCGTTCCCATGACTACCAGGATGCAATAGCCGACGTTGACTCGCCTGACCACCTGATCGTTCACCTCCTTCTCCTGCTCATTGCTCAAATTTTTATTGTCGTGCACCTTGACGAAGAAGGAGGGGATAAACGACGAGCAAAGTATGGCTATACCGGCAAGCAGCGAGAAGTTCAACCAGCTGCGCCGAGCGAAGCGAGATTGTGCGCATTTTTAATGAAGGCAGGGTGTGGAGCGAGTTAGTTTAATTGTGGCTCGTATATATATATTTCTCGTCGCTCACCTCGGATCGTCGGTGTGGGAAAGATCGGGGTTCATGAAGCCAATGAAGAGAGTTGTGAGGAGACCAGAGGCGAGGCCGACCCAACCCTTGATGAGGCCGGTAATGGAGCCACGTTGGTTTGGGAAGTTCTTGACCATGGAACTAAAAACCACCCCAGTGATCATGGCCGACCCCATGAACTGGAGCATGCTCAGTCCTGATAGGATCCACATGTTCTTATCCGTGGGGAGATTGTTGTTGCCGAGCCGGGTTGTTGAAAACGCCCAGAAGAGAAGGAATGAGGAAGCTTGAAGTAAGCCTCCAAGCTTGATGCAAATTGAAGCCCGGAGTCTGTCGCCAAGCATGCCAGGGAGAAACGTGAAGAACCCCATCGAGAAGCAAGCAACAGATATAGTTTCAATCTGAGTTTGACTGAAGCCAAAGGAAAGCTTGAGGGCCTTGGAGTAAGTTCCAAAAGTGTACGAGGATCCTGTGCTTGCGGCAGCCATCATGGTCGCCGCGAGGGTCTGGAAACGTGTTGGCCACTTGCCGTTGCTTGCATTGCGCATCAGGTATGAGCCGGATCCGCGAGGCATGGTATAAAATTAAATAAATCTTATCTTTTGCCTTTTTTTTTTGACACAAAAAATAAACAAATGTGAGAGGATGGAACAAGTGAGAAAAGAAGTGTTTAAACCACAATTCTCTCTCCTCCCTTCACGTTTGAGGCCGCGATTAGATGGACTCCAATCAGCACCACAAGTGGTTGGATCAAGAAGCGTGATTGGCACACGTGGTTGCCCAAGATCGGGACTTAGATTTGCTCAAGAGAAAGTACAAGGAGAGAGATGAGCATGGACGACTGCCATATCATTGGCTCGCAGCGAAAGCTCAGACACACACACATACTTTTGCCTGTGTGGGCGTGACGTCGATTGGCTTGAATCTACTGGGCAGACTGTCACAAGTTCATCAACGAGCACGATGACGAGTTGGTGCGTGAAGTGCTCAAATACAACAATTCTTTACTTCTTGTACAGCTTGCTTGCGATAACCAGGTATACAGCGAGTCCCTCGTGTCCAATGGGCAGCACAAGACCCCCAATTCAATGCGTGCCGAGAAATCGTAAACATCCTCAGCCTCACCCCCATGGACATCTCCTCCACCCCCTTTTTCGCCCTCCTCCGTAGATGTCTCCCTGCCAAGTACACAGAGGTTTTCTCTGGTTACAACCACGTCTGTGAATTCCTCCGCCGCACGGTCTCTCCCCACGACGACAAAGCGGCGCTGGTAGAAGTTAAACTCACGGTTTTGGAAAACGCGAATTCGTATTTTGAGCGTCTGCGCAACCATGCAGCCATGACGATTCTAACTACCTCAACCACAACATGTCGTTAGGTTATGCCATCGCAGGACAGGTCCTCTCCTTCCTGAAACACTCTCCAAGGTAGAATGAAAGCTCCATTTTTTATTCCAACTATTTAAAATCCTTCTCTTCTTCAATCATACATCTCACCCTTCGAAACCAACTGCTCACTGCCAAAATTCACCACGTTTGGCATAATCCTTCTCATTTCATCCCCACCACCTTCACCTTCACCTTCCTCCACCCCCAACCACCCCACAACTCCCTTCCACAAACCTTCCCACGGCGTCGTCGGAATCAGCCTCCCACTTCCGACGTCCAGCTCCCCGCCGATCCGCAAATCACTCGGGAACTGTCCGTGCACTTTCCCTCCCTTAACCGCCCCTCCAGCGATCCACGCATTTCCTCCCCACCCGTGGTCAGTCCCCTGCCCATTGCTCTGCAGTGTCCTCCCAAACTCGCTCAAGCTCACCACCGTCACTTGGTCCCACGCGTTCTGCAGTTTCATCTCCTGCACGAAGCTGTCCATTGCAACTCCAATATCCTCAAAATTTTGGTCTGTGGCTTCTCTTGCGTTGCTGTGCACGTCCCAGCCGCCCACGTTCACGACAAACAGATCCACCTCGGCCTTCAGCACGCTTCTAGTCGCCACAACGTTTGACACCTGCGCCGAGCGGTATGTTAGTTTTTGATATGTGACTTTCGTGTATTTTTTCAAGGCTCGCTCGCTCACCTTTTCCATTTGCCGACTGATGGACGACACATCAGCACCCCCCGTCGCAGCAAAGTCCTGCTTCAAAGTGCCGTTTTTCGCCAGCAGCCTGCTCAGCTCAGCCGCTCCAACAATGCCGTCCTCCACCATCGTTGCCCAAGTCTCGGCGAACATCGTCTCGCTCCTGTTTCCCTGCAACGCCTTGACCGCATCGTGAATCTCCGTTCTCGAGTTGAACTGATCGTAGGCAACGATGCCTTGGTTCGCTTGAACGATCACCGGTGGCTTGCTGACCGATGCCTCCCCCACGACTGCAATCTGATTTCCGGTAATGCTGCGCCAAACGAAGCAGGTGCAACAAGGGGTTAGTAGTAGGTCGCATATATTTCTCGTCTGTACAATAGTTGTGACTAGCTCGCTTCGCCCACTCACCTGTACGTGTTCACTCTCTTCTTTTGGCCGTCGGGCATATAGTGCGTCAGGGCGTCCTTGATCTTGCCCAAGATTCCCGTGGCTGCAGTGGCCTGAGGCTCAATTGTCTGCGCGTGAGTCTGCTGGCTGTTGTGAGCGAATAAGTTGCGGGGTTTTGCCTTTTCGCCGGATTTGTATTCAGCTTTGTTCATTGGTTCTACGAGCGCACCAATGTTGGCAAAAAAGGACGCGTCACCGTCATTGTACAGGTTTTTTAAGATGGTCATTCCCGGATTCAACCCGAACTTCCCACAATCCTGGCCCTCTACATCTATCTGCAACAGTTCAGATTTGCTTATCGCCACGTCGCTCCTCACGGTTTGATACTGCTCGCTCAAGTCAGGGCCATCGTCTCCTCCCCCCACACACTCACTGTGCGGAACCAGCATGTTGAAGCTGTCACATCCTCCCGGCATGAACAGCAGCACCACCGCCTTTCAAGTAATAGTGAGTGTTAATTTTTTTTATTTTTTTTCGAGTTTTCACACCTTTGTCGTATTATATGTGGACCTGCGGTGGTGCCCGCCCTCGCCCCCGCTCCGCTTCGCTCCGCTCCGCTCCGCTCCGTTCACTCACCTTGTAGTCCTCCGCCACGTAGACAACACCGTCTTCCACAATACTACTCTCTTCCCTTGGTTCCTCCACCGGAAGATGCACGCTGTTCGCAATGTTGAACTCTGGAGACGCTGTAAACAGTTCAAAAGCCGCACTCAGCTCGTCTCCCGCCCCCTCGAAATCCTCGCTCTGCCTCTTCGCAATTTCATCCTCGATGATTTTGGCGCTGTGATCGCTCAATCGCCCACCCGTCAACAGCAAATCTAATTCGCTCACAATGCTGATCGGTTCGTTGTTGTTTGGAGTCCACGCCATTGAACCACTAAAATAATCAGCAGGGTCCAGGTAGTTGGTTTGGTCGGGGTGTTTTCGTTGCTTGTGGCAGGGTCCCTTAGTCCTTTGCGTGAAAAAGCCGCTGTCGCAATTGCTCGAGCCGAGTTCGAAGAGTGAGAGAAGACCGTTGAGGTATCCAATCACGGTGGGGCCAGTTAGGATTTGAGACTCAGGTGACACCCCCCCCTTGGTCGAAATCAGCCCGTTGGAATAATCAGATTGATAGAAGTTGAACACAGATGGCTGCCTGTACGGCGCCATGCCGAGCTGGTCGGACAGTTTCGAGCCGAATTCGAGAAGGCGGTCCCCCCACGTCTCGTACTGCGCCGAGTGGGTTAGTTAAGTTTAGTAATGGATGTGGGTGGTTGTAGCCGCTCGTTGCTCACTCACCTCCAAACTTCTCAAAATATGCATAACTTTCAACAATGGTTCGCGCATCATCCCGTGACTGGATCCATCTGCCTCAAGTGTTGCACTAAGCGATTCTCTATCTAGCAAAACCGCGGCGATGGTCGCCGAAAGATCTCCATAATCTCCGCTGCCGATTCCATCGTACTCCCCTTCCTTGAACGCCGTGGCAACAACCTCAGCGTACCTGGGCGACGGGTTGGACGTGACAAACCTCTTGATGAAGAAGTCCGCCACGAATGGGGCGACATTCTGGTGGTGAAAGTAATGGTCCAAGACTGCCTCAGTTTCGTACTCGGCATCCATCTTCGTTGGGTTAACCAATGACAAGAACTGCGGAGCGTTCCGAAACGACCCTTCCCCTTCCCCCACATCCACACTCGACTTCACATTTTTATACCACTTGTCGTTGGCAAAGAAAATCGTACTTTCGTTCATGTCATCGCTGTCATTGTCATTGTAAACCGTAACGCTACGACAAGCGAAGCGAGGCCAATTTTAAATGGAGCAGGGGGAACGAGTTAGTTTAGTAGTGGCTCGTATTATCGTCTTCCTCAAAGCTCGCTCGCTTCGCTCACTCACCTACTGGTTGAAAGTTCTGCTCTCTCGAAGTACACCCCCTCGTCCCACATCGCCACATCCCAAGCGCCAATGAGCAGCGTCTCCTCAATTTCCCCAACGGTGGGAGCAACAGTTGAAAATCCCGCAACGTTGCGGACCGTTGTATTGTACAAACCAGCCGCAGGAGCCCCCCCCCCCCCCCAAAGTGGTACAAAACTCGTCACGCTCGTTTCCTCCGCGACCTCTTGCATCCTCTTATTTCTCGTCTTCCACTCCGGCATTCCGTGCACCACACTGATGCTTCCGTCGGCGTTCACCTTGGCCTGGATGTTGCAGCTGCTGCTCATCCAGTACCTATCCATATTCACCGCACTTACCCCGGTGGCGGGGTTGGTTCTGCAAGCATTGTCCACTGAGAAGAAATCAGGCCCGGCATGAGCATGCTCACTTGCTATGTTTGTCGGACATACATTTTGAGCGCGCGCCACACACCTCTCAACAACCGTTGCAAAAGTCGTAAGCTCTCCCAAATACTCGTAGGTTTGGTCGCAGATAATGTATGCCGCTTTCGTGTTGCTACCAGCACCACCCTCTCCACAGCAACCTCCCTTCGCAACGGGAAGCTTGTCGTTGGCGCAGTAGCCGCTCTCCCTCCGTTTGTTCGCCACAACCCGTCCGTTGGAGAAGTACGCGAGCTCAACGCAGGGGAGGCGGATGTACTCGTAGAATATGTTGCCCAGTTTGACTGTTGTGACAGCGTCAACACTTTGAAAGGTGGGATTGGATGAGTTTTTATAATATATATATTTTTTGCTTGCGGATAGCTCACCTGCACTCATTACCAACACAAGCAATATTGTCGGTCAAAACAATCTCACTCAAGAAAGGCTGAGTAGCCTTCAACACGCCGGCCAAGTTGCTGCTCGCCTCATCAATCGTAAGCGATATGTCTAGGGTGACGTAAGCGTCGTAGTGGAACTGTGGCTTCGGGTCCAATCCCAGGAACCTGTATTTGGCTCCCTTGCGCAAAAAAGCCCGTTGCGGAAGATCTTCGCACAATGGAAAATTGTCGCCGATGTAACTGGCGTCAAGCCCTCTAATTGGGAACTTGTCACGCCAATTAACAACCAGCCTCATCGGGTCGACGCTATTTGCGCTATTGTCTCCGGCGTGGTTCTCCTGCGACGACGTTTTATAGCAAAATGTTAGTTTATAAGTGACTAGCAAAGGGGGTTGTTCAGTGACGGTCCAGATCAGGGTAATTATATGCACGCCAATGCGCGAAAACAACAACAAAAACAAACAACAACAAAAACGGCCGAATCAGAATCGGCAGTACCGCCACCGCACAACGTTTTTAGATTCTCAAAATTGGACACGGTGGCGGGTTTGGCCAAGCTCATCTTTTTGTGCAAGGGGGTTGTTCAGGGACGGTTCAAAAAATGGGGGACAAACGTGCGTATACATTCTCGTCTTAAAAGGCTCGCTCGCGGCTCGCTCACCTTGTTGGATCTGACTCTGTTCGTCGTAAAACCCGTCCATACCCTCGCAAAGGACATGATGTCCTCGTTCGTGTATACCGCCACGCTCTTTCCCTCCTCGTCCTTGACTTCGCTGCCGTCCAGATTCAGTTTGTTCAAACCCAGACTGAACAGCTGCATGACCTCTCTCGCAAAATTCTCATCCGGATACAGCACCTTGGACTTGGTCATCTGGAAGCCCAGCGCTTTATTCCCCAAATATGTTAGCATCTCCCCCATCACGGGCGAGTACGCCACCTCTCTCATGACGTCCTTGTAGTTTCCGAACGCGTTGCGAACGAAGATATCGTAGTATGTGTGCCAGACTGTGACGACGTTTGTACGAGTGAGTTTATGGTAGTTCAGAATAATCTTCTATTCATTTGCTCACCTTCGTTCTCCCTTATTCGCGCCACCCCCGCGATTTCACTCACAACAAATATTTGACTCAGCGCCCACGCGACCCTCTGCCTGAGCTGGTCGGGCGCCTGCGCCGAGCAAAGCGAGGCGCATATTTAATTAAGGACGTTTGAAACGAAGTTGGTTAGCTTTTGTCTTCCTAAAAACTCGCGCCACTTCATCGCATTGCTTCGCTCGCTCACCTTCAGCACAACGTTCGCCCAGACCATTGTCTTCATCTGCTGCGCATTGCCGGAGGTCCACTGGTCGGTGAGGGGAGCCAGGAACTTGTTCTCGTCGACGTCCAAATTCGAAATCGTGTAAAAGTTCCCCATCGAGGGTGAGTTGGCAACCTCACCAGGAGACTCGCACGACTCGAAGTAGGGGGAAGCGCGGGTGGAGGTCAGCGTTGCGCCGAATTCTGCGTCGGCATATGCCGAGCGAAGAAGGTGCGAAAGTATTATTAAGTGGAATAATGTTTATTTAGTTTATTAGCGGATGTAGCCGTCTGCAGCCATTTCGCGGGATTCATCGCGAGTATTCTCGTCTTCAGGGGCACGTGCACGCCAATGTGAAAACTCAAAATTGGCAAAAAAAGGCGATACACTAAATCGGCCGAAACTCCAACGTATGGAGGTTTATTAACGCTCAAAAATTGGCAAAAAAATGTAAAAAAAGGCGAATCACTGGGGGTGACTTCAAAAATTGGACGGTCCAAAATAGCTTCGCTCACTCAAGGCTCGCTCGCTTCGCTCGCTCACCTGCCGCCATAGCAGGAGTCTTCGCCCACTCCGGCAAGTGATTGAACTGAGCCGTTTAACAATGTTATGTTAGTTAGTTGTTTCTCCTCTAGCGCTTCGCTCTTCGCTCTTCGCTCTCTTCTCTCTTCGCTCTTCGCTCTTCACCTTAACAGTCTCGCCCATTACCCCCACCTTGTACGGAAAATGCTTCTTGACCCGATTCGTCCTCCACTTCCCCATGTCGTGCCAGCTCGGATACGCCAAGCTCGCGCTCGCCCCAGAGTCCGCAAACGCCTTGATCGGATTCGCCCGTGGGGGGGTGGCACTCAACGCCGCAACGTTGCCCTCGTGCGCGCCCCCGCCGGCCCAAGCGTCGAAGCTCAGGATGGTGTTCTCGTCGGGGTGAACCTGGGTGAAGCAAGCTCCGACGGCTGTCACGGAGATTCCCTTGGAGGCTAGGGAGCAGGCAGAGTTTGACCTGAGTGATGGGAGGTCAATAACGCTCGCGCCGGAATCGTTAAGGGCCGCTCCGGCGGCTTGGAGCTCTGTTCCAAGCAGGGTGTTTGTGCTCGAGTCCAAATCGCCGCTGCCAACAACAGTGCCAGATTCGCACCCTCCCGCCTCCCTTCTCCACCTAGTTGAGGTTTTACTGTCACACACCCCAACGGTCGAATATTGCTGGGTGTTTTGTTCTTCCTCTAGCCTCAGCCCCGTAATGTAATGGACTCGCATTCCTCCAACCGTGTAAAACTTTCTAATGTTCGCCTCGTTCAGCTCTACCTCAGTATCCTCGTCGTACTGAAGCGGGCTGCACTCCGGCTTGACTGCGCAGGTGTGACCGTTGAAGATAGTCCTCGGCGCCGTCGAGCACGTTTCCGAATCCGTGAGCTTCAACCTCGAGTCGAACAGAAGCCACTCGCCCGTTTTCCCGTCAAAAGCGTACACCCCAGGACTATCGAGCGGAAGCGACCTCACGCACTCACCCTCTCTTGCCGGCGACTCGAAACTTCTCAAAACGTACGCTCCACTGTTCGCCACAATTTCCAACGACATCTCAACGTCCCCAGCTCCGTGCAGAACCTGGCTCGGTGGCGGAGAGCCACCATCAAATGTAATTAACATGTTCGGCAACCTGCAAGAGCAGCCCGCGCCGTAGGCTATCCCCCCTCCAGGGATCGTTCCGTCGTACCCGAACTTACAGATCGGGTAAGGGCTCCCCCCCGCAGTGTCACAGGGGATGAAGCTCCCCCGAGTAGTCTTGCTCCCCGTCGTTGATGAGGTGACGGTAATGACCCCGTCAATGTCACCGTCAATGTCACCGTCAATGTCAAGTTGGGAGAGGAAGGAGCCGGTGTCAGTGACTGAGAGGAAGTACCGGCTCCATCGGGAGCCGATCTCGCAGGGGGAGTAGGAGGTGCCGAGGAGGCTCAGAGGGGACTGGGAGGGGGGGTTGGCGCGGAGCCTGTAGTGCTCGCGGTGGGAGGTGGGAGGGACGGAAATTTGGTCCTTGACGTGGTCCTTCCGAGTGGGGGGGAAGGATTCGATCGAGAGGGACGTGGGGCCGAAGGAGGAGGATTGGAGGAATCTAGAGGCGAGTTCTGCGGGGGTGGAGGGTG
>Ga0302114_10002896_pt1 | contig 10907 bp, 15 predicted proteins | sample AG5_Surface_MG_FD_203107 | JGI IMG/M metagenome (GOLD analysis project Ga0302114, IMG submission 203107) | Marine microbial communities from Western Arctic Ocean, Canada - AG5_Surface | ecosystem: Environmental > Aquatic > Marine > Oceanic | place: Canada: Western Arctic Ocean | collected...
CACGGTTTCGCGCCGAGGGAGCTGCAGACGTCGCACTTGCGAGCCGGCTTCAGCACGGCCTCAATTTCGACCAGCTCAGCCTTGTCGTACTTCATGTGCTTGATGAACTGGCAGACGGTGTTGTAGGGGCCGTAGATCTCGTGGTGTTTGGTGGGAAGGGATTGGAGGAGGAGGGTGGGGAAGGGGGTGGAGGAGATGTACTTGGGGGTGAGGCGGAGAACGTTTCGGATTTCTTTGCACGCATTGTATCGCTCAGCAAACTCAAGGATAGTTTTTCCCTGAGGCCAGTCGCCGCCCGAGGCCTTGAGGGAAAGTGGGTGCCGATAGATCATTCGAAGAGCAAGAAACACGAGAGAATCGGTATATATCTGGCTATTGCAAGCAATATCTCGAAGAAGTTCAGAATTGTAGTATTTGAGCACTTCACGCACCAACTCGTCATCGTGCTCGTTGATGAATTTGTGACAGTCTGCATTCAATCGTGATAGGATCCACCCTTTCATCTCATTATACCAATAACCCACTGGTGCGTACAAGCGGGCCATCCCCTTCCAATCCAACGAACGAACATCCTCGGGAGTGTGGGAGAGCAAGCCGATGATCTCAGCACAGGCTCCACTCCTACTGGCAATGTCGAGGGGAGTTTTGCCTTCCTTGTCTCGTGTGGTGAGGGCCTCTGCATTCCAGTAAATCGAATGCACGCCCACATGGGCAAGAGCATGTGTGTGTGTCTGAGCTTTCGCTGCCATCCAATGATGTGGCAGTCGTCCATGCTCATCTCTCTCCTTGTACTTTCTCCAGAGCAAATCTAAGTCCCTATCTGGGTGAATCATGGCTCCTTGTACCGCGAGCCAATCACGCTTCTTGAGCCACTCGTGGTGCTCATTGGAAGGCATAAGGATATGCTCGTGAAAATTTCTCAAAAGAGAAGGGGAGGGTGGGTGGGTTGCTGGGGTGAGGAGGTAGGTAGGTAGGAGAATTGGGTTTAGAAATGGTGTGCTTGGGCAGTGAAAACGAGTGAAATGCAGGTTGCTCTTTTTCAACCCTACTTTTCTCCCCCCCAGCCCATAATAATCCCCCCAACTTTAGTAATGCCAGTCCGCACGAAAGAGCAAATCAGCCCATAATAATCCCCCCAGCTCTCGTAATGCCAGTCCGCACGAAAGAGCAAATCATCCTAACCAACATCGTTCCCCTTCTTTCCCTGCACATCTCCTCTTCCCCCCATTGCATTCTGTGTGGTAGCTTTGATATCGCGAATAGCTCGACACCAAAACGGCGTGTGTTTGTTTGCACTTCCTGCTCCCCCCCCTCCCTCCTGTCGAAGCTCCTCCTTGACATTTACTTGCACTCACGATCTGTAGAAACGAGCGACACGGCCCCCTCCAGGCTCACCCGAGATGCTCTCTTTCTCGCATCTCTGTCCATCCTCACCTCCAATTCCGCCTCCCTCAACTTCCTCACCAACGACCCGGCCCTCCTCCTTCCCCTGGACCTGTCCCATGAGCCTTCAATTTCTGAGATTTTCATTGTCTTGATTGCTGGTTTGAGCGAGTTAACTTCGCTATCCTCCCCATCCCCATCCCCATCCCCATCCCCAACCTTTGAAAAATTCGCATCTGTCTTCTCTCTAGTATTTAGAAATCTTATCTACGTGAACACCTCCACCGACGAAGACCTGGGGACGGAGATCTGTCTGATTCTCCCCCCGCTGCCTTCGACTTCCCCTCCCTGTCCCATCCCGATCTCCTGCGTTCCAACCGCCTCGGTCCAACTCTGCGTTGACTACAATAGCAACAGCAACACCCACACCCACACCCACACCCACACCAACAACACCTTCACCCTGTCAACCCTCAGCTCAATCTTGCCCAACGATCTCTTTGAGAATGTGTCGATTTCGTATCCGCTCGCAACGTTCCGTAAGTCCTGCAAGTGCGAACTCTGCACCCCCCCCAACACTCAACTTCCCCCCCAACAACCCCTTCAAGATCTTCCCGACTGGAGGCTTAAGTCCATCGGCGATTACTACATGCAGTCAAACAATTTTTCCGCTGCCTTGAATATTTACGGCTTGCTCGTGGCCAAACCCCAGGCTTCAATGACGCTAATCTCAAAAGGAGACGCGATCAACTGTCTGGCAGCGAGCACGCTGGAGAGCGGAGGGAGGGTGGACGAGGCGTATAAAATTTGGGTTGAGGGGGCTAAATCCGAACCGGGTTGCAAAGTTTTGGTCGAGACGGCGAGGAAGATTTCGAGCTACAGGTTGAACGACAATATTAACGTCATCATCAACGACAAAGATCTTCCCAAAACGACATCTTACTTAGCCAAAAAAGTCTTTCTGACATCTGGCGGCGTGATAAACGCCAAAAATTGCAATCGAATAATAGAAATTTGCGAAGAGTACGAGTCGGGCTGGACGACCTCTCGGCACTACTCCGTTCCAACGACGGATTTGCCCATACACGAGTTGGGCGAGGAGGTGCTGGAGTGGTTCAACGAGCTATGCGTTTCATGCTTGGCAGGGCTCGTGAAGAGAGAGTATGGAATCGAAACGTTGAGGATCCACGACGCGTTCATCGTAAAGTATGACTTTGAAGGAGGTCAGCGGGAGATCCCCGTTCACGTGGACCAGAGTGATGTCAGCTTTACGATAGCTCTCAACGATGCGGGTCAATTCGAGGGGGGTGGGACCTGGTTTCAGGACCTGGGGGACGACGACGACGAGGAAGGGGGTTCGATAAAACCGCAAGGTGGGGGCATCTGCGGATTCAAAGGAGGAGAGCTGATGCATAGCGGGGCACAGATCACTTCTGGGGTGAGGTACGTGTGTGTCGTCTTTGCGTACAAAGGAGGGGGGTGCGAAATTTCCTCGCCTTCCGCCTCCCACATCTCCAAGAAGTACAAGCAAACAATTTCCGAATCATCAGCGAGTTTTTCATTTGATTTCAAAGAGTAGAGTTGTTTTAGAGACAAAAGAGAACGAGTAGTAAATTTTATTAACAACAACAACAATTCATATTTACTTTACACAAAACCCTTGGAACATCCACGCTGGTGTGACCTTATAAATGGCTGATCGGATTCGGATTCTCTGTAATCGGCTCGGTCCACTTCATGTTCTCGCTGTCCAGAACAAGAACGCTATTGGCCCCAGCCCTCTTGTTCCCCTCCTCTCGTGTCTGCATTCCGCCGTAACCCCACCCCCCGAAACAGCACATAACCAGTGCGCCCAAGGGTGTCATGGTGTCATGGTGGGCGCGTACCGAGCACTCGGGAACCGATCCCAAATCATTGTCTCGGTGTTCAAGGACCGCAAGTCGTTAAAATATTCTGGTATTCCGGTGGACGAAATGTTAACCCCCCCCCATCATGATGATGTGGCCATTGCGGGGCTGCACCCACGTGAAAGTGTCGGTGTCGAAGACCCACATATCGCCATAGCACTTGTTCTCGCCGTTCCACCCACCGTGGATCACAATTTTCCTGCCTACGACATTACGTTTACCGGTACCCAGGTACACTCAACCAAATCCAGAAAGTCCAAACACAAACATTCTATTCCCAACGATTTGGCAGCTGTGGCAATATCGCTTTTTGTGGGGCACGCCTCCGGGGTGGACTTTCTGCCAGGCGAGGGTGTTGATGTCGAGGACCCAAACATCGTCCAGGTATTCAAATTTTCCCTGGCCAAGGTAATGCCAAAGACTACTAGTTGGGTTACAGTTGGTTTGGTGTATTTTAGGTGGGGGGTGAGGATTGCTTCCATGTTGAGTTGGAGTGGATTTTAGTATAAAAAATTCCCGGCTCGCAAGAACGTGTAGGGCAAGCACTTTTAATTAAGCTGAATAAGACGATTTGCGTGTGGTGTCAATAAACTTATTTTCACATTTTCAAATTTATCGTACCAAAAGTGCAAATCACCAAGTTAACACAATAACACGTTGCCACACCATATTCACCACACCCCACTTGGGGGCTATGATCATCCGGTATCATCCCCACCCCCAACTTCTACTCCCTCTCCTTACCTTCCTAGCATCGTTGCAACTAACAACCCAAGAGGCACTTGTGAACAACCCTCACAACGTATACGGCGGAGGATGCCCGCAAGCCTGCAACGGCCACGGCCGCTGCGTCGGGTCCCGCATCGACAATCTTGCGCACGAAGAGGGCCACGAGTGCATGTGCCATTCCGGTTTCACTGGTGTGGCTTGCAATCTTCGCGTGTGCCCGGCTGGGCCTACATGGGCAGACCCTGCCACAGCAGTCTCAACGGCGCACAAGGCCGGCGTGGAGTGCAGTGGTTTTGGCTACTGCAACCGTCAAACCGGGGCGTGTTTGTGTCGCTCTGGTTTTGAAGGAGCGGCGTGCAACAAGTTGAGCTGCCCCAAGGGCCCGAACAACATGGGGATCGATGAGATATGTCACGGGCACGGGAGATGCATGACAATGGCCGAGGCAGCAATCACCCAGGACTTTGTTACGCTATTTGAAGAAATTGAGTATACAAATTGGGACAAGGATATGATTCAAGGATGCGTTTGCGGAGAGGGTTGGACTGGGTATGATTGCAATCAGCGAATGTGTCCGTGGGGGCCCGACCCCAGGGATGTAAGTGCGAAGGACGAGATTCAGGTGTTGGATTGTCAATGCCCTGGGACATGTTCAGGTGAGTGTGCGAGTGTGCGAGTGTGTGAGTGTGTGAGTGTGTGAGTGTGTGGGCGGGTTGAAAATTGGCACACTTACTCACGATTGTTTTTAAGGCACCATCGCATTCACCTACAGAGGACAAACTACAAACCCAATCCCGCATGATTCGACCGCCAAGCGCGTAGAACACGAACTCGAACTAATATCAACCATCGGCGACGTCAGGGTGGAGGTGAGCGAGCGAAGGTTGAACAATATTATGAAAGCCGCGAAATGAAAATATTATATTTGGCTAATAAATATCGGCGCAGACCCACGGCCACGGTACAGTTTGCCCTACCATCGGAGCAACAACCACAATTCAATTCTTACGGGATTTTTCCCGCCACCCCAACCCGCTGAACATCACCGTGAACTCAACCAAGTTGGTGAGCAGCGGGACAAAAATCACCAACATGTACAGACAAGGTGAGCGTGCGAAGCGAGCGAGCGGAGCTTTGAGGAAGACGAGAATACTCGCAATGAATCTCGCGTAATGGCTACAGACATAATTAATGGCTATATCCACTACTGAACTAATATTATTCCACTCAATTCGTTCTCGGCGCAGGGCAAAATTCTATTTTGAGGACATCTGTCAGCAGCGTGAAGAGCACCGGCGAGCCCAAGGAGTGCAGCGGGAGGGGGACGTGCAGCCCGGACACCGGGAAGTGCAGCTGCTACGAAGGTTACGGGCCGGCCAGCGACGGAAGGGGGGGGGCAGCAACGCTCGAGCACAATTACCTGGATTGCGGGAGGTGAGCGAGCGAAGCGAGCGAGCCTTGATGAAGACGAGAAACATACGAGCCACTACCAAACTAACAGATTCTCATTTTTTTGGCTCGCTCGCCTCCCCTCTGATTCATTAAAAATGCGCACAATCTCGCTTCATTTTGCTCGGCGCAGCATCAAGACGGACTTCAATTGGACGGGGGTCACGTGTCCGAGTGTGGTGCCTCAATTCGGAGGCAGCTACCAACTTTGCAGCGGAAAGCACACAGTTTGCAGCAACTTCAACTGCAACTGCAGCTACGGATACGAGGGCAGCGCGTGCGAGTGGTTAACCTGCCCGAGAGGGAAGGCTTGGTTCGACGAAGCCACCAGTCCAAACCAGGCGCACGCCAAAGCCACCTGCAGCAATGCAGGAAGGTGCAACAGGAAGATTGGAACATGCACTTGCCCCGCCGACTTGTTCGAGGGGAGCGCGTGCAGGTGAGTGAGCGAAGCGAGCGAGCCTTGTGACAAAAGAGTGCGAGCGACTAATCCACTCTCGCTCTCGCTCTCGCTCTCGCTCTCGCTCTCGTGCTTCGTTAAAAATGCGCGCTCAACGCAGCACCATGAGCTGCGCGAGAAACGACACGTACGTCTGCGGCGACAAGGGGGTGTGCATGACCATGAACAAGCTGGCAACCTACAGCACAACGAACGGGGAGTACAACGACGCGACGTACACGTACAGCAACGAGAGGTGGGACGCGAACAAGATACAAACGTGCTATTGTCGCAAGAGCATGAGCGGCAACAGTTACGACTGGGACGCTCAGCAGATACTGCTGGACAACGTGGCCTTCAACACGTACAGGGGTTTTTACGCCAGAACGCACACCGATTTCACGGGGTTTGATTGCAGCAAAATGGAGTGCCCCAGGGGGGACGACCCGGCGACCGCGGGGGTGAACGAGGTTCAAAGGCTGAGTTGCAGTGCTAGTGCCGGGGGATTTTATCTTGGCTTTCGGGAGAATACCACGGCGTTCATCAACTGGAACGACAAGTTGCATACGTTCAAGAAGAAGGTCAAGGTGAGTGACTGAGTGAGTGAGGGGGGGGGGGACGGGGGGCAGACAAACAGACTAACAAAAATGCAAATCCAGGATCTACTCACGGTCGGAGACATCGTCATCACCTACACCAACCAGACAGAGGTAGACACAGGAGGACACGGATCCGCCAAGGGAGTATGCAACACCACATACGTTGACATAGAGTTCAGGACCGAGCTGGGGGACCTGCCGCTCATGAAAGTGACGGGGAGCACGCTGGTGGGAAAGCTGAGCGGAGGGAGCGCCAACATAAAGAAAATTAACGTGACGGAGCACATCAAGGGGACCAAAGAAAACCTGGAGTGCAACGGGTACGGCTACTGCAACCCGGACATTGGAATGTGCACATGCATCGACGGGTACAAAAGCTCAGACGGGAACGGAAACGAAGGACATCGTGGTGATTGCGGATACAAGTACGAAGACACCAACAAGTTCTTGCCAGAGTCAGAATCGGAGTAGAGTAGGTTGGGTTGGGTTGGATTGAGTGGTGGTGTGTGAAGAATTTGTATTATATGTATTATTGTAAGGAATTTAAAGCGCGGACAAGATTTTCAACTTTTTTTATTTTTTTCTTCCTTGCAGTTGGGGGGCTTCCAAACCCACCGTGTGGGAGTGAGTTGGACGGGGAGGTGGGCCGGGGATAGAAAGGAGAGGATCTCGGAGGTGACGTTGTAGCCGCCGTCGTGCACGCACTCGCCGAGTAGCCGGATGACTTTCTCGAGGGTTGAGGTGTTTTCGGTGGGCTCCAAAAACGACACAAACTCCCACTTGTAGACGATGTGGAGAATCAGGTTGAGGATGGGGGTCAGGCCCGTGAGGCGGTACTCTCGGCAGCTCGTGATTCTAACCGTCTTGTCATTGTTGGCCGAAACAATGTAGTTGGAATCGGCCGTAATGGTGAGCTGCATGGTGTAGAATTCCTGCACGAACGTGTGCTTGAGCTCGAAAGTCTCAGCATCCCAGATCTTCATCGTTTGGTCGGCACCGGCACTCACAAGAACACGCCCGTTGGGGGAGTATGAGACGCTATAGACGTAATGGGTGTGAGCCTGGTCGATGCTCTTCACCAAGCTTCCATCGGCAGGGTTCCAAAATTTGATGGACATATCGTAACTTCCCGAGCAAAGGGTTTTGCAGTCGGGAGAGAACGAGAGGGACTTGACCCAGTCGGTGTGGCCCTCCAACGTGTGCGCTAAGATGGCACTTCCCTCGTTGAAGCTGTAGGTCTTGATGAGCCTGTCGCGGCTTCCAGTAGCCAGCTGCTTGCCGTCGGGGGAGAAGCACACTGCATAAATAGCATTCGTGTGATCCTCAAACACTTGCACTCTCGCCCACTCGCCACCCTCCCCCGGCTCCGACCAAATCATCACCTTCCCACTACCATCACCAGAAGCAAAGTGGGAGCCTGATGGAGAGACGGTGACGCAAAAAACACCACCATCGTGTCCCACCAAGGTCTGGACCAACTCGAGGGAAGGGCTGAATACCTTCAAGCCGCCCACACCATCATAGCCACAAGCCACAAGTGAGCCATTCGGAAGAAAGCAGAGACCAAGGACCCTTCTAAAAACATTGTCAGCTTGATATTCTACATTGCTGGAGCTGGTCGAGTGGACGATGATTGACCCGCCCTCACTACATGACCGTTACTCCGCAACGCCACGCAATGCACAGTACCATCATGCCCGTGGCGAGACATCTTTTGATTTGGCACTTTTTGATTTTTAAAATCAGTGCAAGGTGCTAAGTCTTTCTCATCGATGGATAATACGATGGATAATACGCACAAGCGTAAGGCTTCATATGACGGGTTTCCTGCATCAGGAACTCCCAACGAAGCTTCAAACGATAACATTGAAATAACAACGCCCACAACGACAACAACAACAGACACACTGGCAGACACAACATCAACAACAACAGCAACAACGACATCAAGTACAGAAGAAACGACAACCACACCAAAAACAAAACCAATGAAACCAATCCCAATACTTAACCAACCCAGGTTGTTTGTCTCCAATCTAAACTACTCAATCACCACCGCACACCTTGAGAAGTTGTTCTCAAAGTACGGTACGGTTGTGTCGGTAACAAGCGTCTTCAACAAGCAAATGAATCACAGTGGTGACCATTTCCAGAAAACGACGCCAAAGGGTTTTATGTTTGTGAGCATGGGAGATCTGGCTTCGGCACAGTTGGCGATGACCAAACTACATGGGCGGAAACTGCTGAAACGGAATCTGGTTGTCAAACCGGCTCGCAACAACTTGAACGACAAACCAAACAACAACAACGAGGAAGAGTCAAATTTAAATCCTGCTGCCAAGAAGCAGAAATTAGACTCTCGAATAGAGAAGCTGAGAGCAGCTCTTGGCGACTGATTGTTTAGTTCAAAATTACCATTTATCTTATTACACTTGAAAATTTTATCCTCTTTTTTCTTTTTGGCTACCTTTTAGTAGTCCCCACAACGTCTACACCCAAAGCCTAAACAAGTTCAACACTCTTGGTTGAGCACAGACGGCTGTTATGTACATACCCATAGACTTGGCGAGCTGAACTGAGTACGTTACAACCCCACCCGAGCTGCCGTTAATTAAAACGCGGCTCCTTTTTACGAGGGTTCGACCTTTCTTAGCTTAAAATTTCATAAGCAATAGCAAGTGGAGGAGGAAGGTGAGGGAGGGGAGGGAAATTATGCCATTATAATGGTATGGCATAAGATTAAAGATTTTCAAGTGTCTTGTCACACCTATGTGCACTTGTTTGGGTGCTTGCACTTGCGCGTGATTCAAATTTTTTGTTTTTTCATTTTTCAAGTTTTTTTCTTTTTGTCTTCTACTTGCAAGTTGTAAACAAGGTGACAAGCACCACCAAATCACACGAAAATGCCACCAAAACGAGGTTCCGTTTTCAATTCCGGCTCTAAAGTAGATAGACGACTGGAACTAAAGAAGATCTTCTCAATCATCGACTTGGATAAATCGGGGACTATATCTTTGACAGAGCTCACCTCTGTCCTCACAGCCAACCCCAATTTAAAGCAATTCTTCGAGCACAGGAATGCCAGCGGTTCCGCCTTCGACCCTTCCTCGATTTTTGACTCCATTGACAGCAATCATGATGGTTCAATTTCTTGGGATGAGTTCCAGGTGAGTGAGAGCTAATAACTCGTGATGAAGCCAATGCTACTTCTAACACGGCGCAGGCCCACGTGACTTCTCTGGAGTTGGTTCCCGACAATGTCGTAACTTCCAAAGACGTGGACACCTTTTTTGCGCACGACGGCACCAGTTCGCCCCTCGAAAGCGATCATGAGCAAAAGATCGCCCTCGAATTAAACATAAGTGGTGACTCAGATTCCACAATAGTAAACTCCTCAATCCTCCTTCCGACTGACGCGCGAGTGCACCTCGAGCCTCACAACAAGCTAGTTCTATCCCCGTCCACCGACATCCTATCCACCGCCGAATCCCACTGCAAAAAAAGAAGTCTGTCAAAATATGACCCAATACTAATTTCGGCTGTTGCGGCTGAGATTGGAAACGGTGTCGAGGAGGCGTGTGGAGTATCCGCGACCAGCATAAACGACCAGTTTGAGGAGGTTTGGCGAGAGATTGAGCTGACGGCGAAGGAAGTGAGTGATTTGGAGCGGCATTTGATCGACCGCGACAAGGCGGCGGCTGATGCCACGGGAGAGGGGGGGAAGGGAAAGAGAAAGGCAAAGGGGGAGGAAACTATGGACGAGCAAGAACTGAACAGAGTGAAGGAGTTCTTAAGCAAATTCAAAAAAACCAAGGGCTTAAAAACAATATCGGAGAAGCTTCTCCAGTTCGAACTGGAGAAGCTGCTGGGCCAGAAAAAGACCATGCAAGACCAGATTAAGGCGCAGAAGAAGTTGGAAAACAACGACGAAGATGACGATGATGACGAAAATGGAGATAAAGAAATCAACGAAAACGAAGACAACACTTTCAACAAGGTCGATGCTGATGGAGACGGAAAAATAGACCGCGGAGAGTGGCGAGATTGGGCCGACGAACAAATAAAAATTATGACCTTCCACAATGAAGAGCGGGCAACCATAATCCAGGAGAACCGGCGACTCAGGATGGCGCTCACAAGAACATCCGACGGGCAAAAGGAGGAGTTGTTGAGGGAGAACGATGCGATAATGAGCTCCTTGAGCGCAAAACTTGCGCTTGCCCAGCTGCAAAACAGCAATTTGCTGGCTGAACTTCACGCTGTGGAGAGGCTCAAGTTTTCTCACTAAAAAGAATGATTTGGTCTTACTCTGAATCTCTAATCTATTCACTATGAAACCTACAAAACCCTCATCGAGATCCGCCACCCCCCCAAAACCCCCACCACCCCCCCTTTTTTCGC
>Ga0302114_10002903_pt1 | contig 10888 bp, 12 predicted proteins | sample AG5_Surface_MG_FD_203107 | JGI IMG/M metagenome (GOLD analysis project Ga0302114, IMG submission 203107) | Marine microbial communities from Western Arctic Ocean, Canada - AG5_Surface | ecosystem: Environmental > Aquatic > Marine > Oceanic | place: Canada: Western Arctic Ocean | collected...
ACTAATATCGAATAGATAACTTTTTAAAAAGACGCCCATGAATAACTTACAGAAAAAATTAAGCATTATTACAGTCACTAAAGACTGTCGCGCAACACTTGAACGTACATTACTATCTGTCCAAAAAATTAAAACTGAAGATATTGAATATATTATTATTGATGGCGTATCAACCGATGGCACTCTTGATTTAATTAAGCAATACGGTGACCTTATTGATCACTGCATATCAGAACCCGACACGGGAATATATAACGCAATGAATAAAGGTGTTAGCCGCGCTAATGGAACTTACATTCTATTTATTAACGGCGATGATGAACTCATCAGTGATGGTTTCCCAGAAGTATTAGCGCACATAGACGCTGAAAAATCGGACATTATTTGTGCAGCTACATTAGTGGGGTCAGAGCAATCCCCTATAGAAAAATTAGTCGCAAAGCCCTTACGCTTACTGTTTTTTAATTCTATACCTCACCCCTCTTCTTTTGTCAAAACCCAGCTACTCAAAAAAATTCCATTTAGGGAAGATTTAAAAATTGCTGCCGATTATCATTTTTTCTTAGGTGCATACCTTAAAAGACAAAAATTTACCATTATAAAGTCGGCTACTGCACTCCATCAACGAGGAGGTGCTTCAGGTGATGTAATACAGTCTAACATCGAAATTGAAGCTATAAAGTCATATCACTTGGGTGCCTTATATCCCATAATTACTTTATTAAGTAAGACTTACCGCTTTACTAAAAAACTTATTAATAAATAATATAATGAAAAAACAAAGATGTTATTATCGTCGGACTTTCTGGTGGCCTTGGAAATTATTATTTTTTAACTCTACACCACACCTGTCAACGTTTGTATCAAGTAAGCTTCAAAAGAAATACAAATTTAGAGAAAAATTTAAAATTGCAGCTGATTATGATTTTTTTCTTCGACTATTTGTTAAAAGATATTTTTTTATGACCGCGAACCTGGTAACAGCGGTTCATTATCGTGGTGGTTTTTCTAATAATAGTTTGATGTCAAATGCAGAAATAAAGCAAATTAGAAAGGATAATCTTGGTTTTATATTATATATAATAACTGAATGTATTAGTGTATTAAATAGATTGAGAAACAAAATTATTAATCGAAATGGGGTCTAGCCGCTTTATGAGCATTAATTTATCTAATTTAATAAATATCTTTATATAGTCTATGAGTTTAATTAGACACTTTAAAATTCTTATTACAACTCCTAGCTTCCCTCCTCATAATAGTGGCTTAGGTAATGCAGTTTATCAGCAGGTAAAAATGCTAATCTCCAACAAGAATGAAGTAGTCGTAGCGACTGCTGGAAATAAAAGAAATATAAGATTCGATAGTTTTTTAAATGTTCGTATTGAAGAATTTAACGTTACGGGAGCCGATTCTTTAATCAACCCATTGCAAGGAAATGTAGATTCATATAAAAAGTTTTTATTAGAATCAGATTTTGATTTGATTATAATGAATGCCTGGCAAACTTGGTCTACTGACATTTGTTTCAAATATTTAAACGAGATTTCCGGTAAGAAAGTTCTCTACAGTCATTGTGTTTCAACAAATTTATTTTTTAGTGAACGACCTCTTAAGTCACTATTAAGATATCTATTGTGGAGACCCTATTTTTTTAAAATTAAATCTATTCTTAAGAAATTAGACGCTTTGATTTGCCTTGCCTCTGAAGGGACTGATTCACGTTTTGATGATGTTCGAATGGCGCGTAAGCTTGAGATACCACTCTACATTATTCCAAATACAGTGTCTGACAATATAAGTTGTATTGACCCATTGCCAATTGAAAGCAGAAATCAAATAATTTCAGTAGGTTCATATAATTGGCAGAAAGGACATGACTTTGTTTTACGTGCATATGCATTATCTGTTGCTAAGAATGTTATTCCACTTAAAATATTTGGACAAAAATTCAGCCCATATACAATAAAGTTAAAAGAAGAAGCTGTAAAGCTAGGTATTGAAGATGATTTTTTGAGTTTTTATGAAGGTGTAGAGGGAATAGATTTATTGAAAGAATATGGTAAATCTCTAGCATTTATTTATGGGTCGAGAACGGAATGTCAGCCCCTTGTTATTTTGGATGCAATGGCTTCTGGAACTCCATATATTTCAAGGTCTACTGGCTGTATTGACTCATTACCGGGTGGCATTGTAGTTAAAAATGAAGAAACAGCCGCTAGGAGTTTAGATAAAATTATTGAGAGCAAAGAGGCATGGAAAATATTCCATACTGAAGGTTTAAAAGCTGCAAGAACAAACTATAAATATGAAACGGTTTGTGAAAGGTTGAACTATGCAATTAGCGATATTTGTAATGTTTAGTGTTTATTTCATACATTGCAGTCTATTTAAAAATTAATTGAGATATTTATTTTAAAATAATTGAATCACCAATAAAATAGATAGCATTGGTAGTTAGATGTTTCAAGAGATGATAATTTAATGATCAAAACATAATAAATTTAGATGATAACAATAAATATTATCGGCGGACTTGGCAATCAAATGTTTCAATACGCATTTGGATATGCCATTTCAAAGGAAAAAAGTGTAAAGATCAAGCTTGATACAAGTGGTTTTGATTCTTATGACCTGCGTAGCTATGAATTAAGCTTGTTTAATGTTGAAGAAAATTCAGATCTTAAACCCGCATATAGCTTTCTTTTGAATCAGCTTAATGGTAAAAATAATACTCTTTTAACAAAAACTTTTCGTAAGATGTTAAGAGGATTGTTACGATTTACTAAATTTTATTATCAAGAGAAAAAAGAGTTTGTTTTTGACAAAGACGTCTTCAGCGTAAAAGTAGATACTTATTTTTATGGGTATTGGCAAAACGAAAAGTATTTTAAAAAATATCGTAAAGAGCTTTTAGAAATTTTTACGTTAAAAAATCTTCATCCTAGAACTATAGAATATCAGCAACAAATTGTTAAGTGTGAGGCGGTAAGTTTACATATTAGACGCGGTGACTACGTGACTAATACTCATACAAATAGGCTTCATGGTACTTGCGATGTGAGATATTACAAGAGGGCAGCGATGGAAGTCCTAAAAAATAAAAAACAGGCGCATTTTTTTATTTTTAGTGATGATTTGGATTGGGCGGAAAGAAAGCTTGATTTTATTAATAACAAGACATTTATAAGACTTGAATCTGATATACCAGACTATGAGGAAATGAATTTAATGAGCCAATGCAAGCATAATATTATTGCAAATAGTTCTTTCAGTTGGTGGGGGGCATGGTTGAATACAAATGAGGACAAAGTAGTCGTCGCACCAAAGTTATGGTTTGCAAAGAATATCGACACTAAGGATTTACTTCCAGATGACTGGGTTTCTCTTTAAAGCTTCGTCTAAAATTAACTGCAGTCATCAATAGTGAAAATATCAGAACTCATGAGTTCTTATGACAACTTATATATACAAAAAAACATACGTTTGAAGCGAGGGTGAATGCCAAGAATACCTTTAATTTCAGTAATAATGTCTATTTATAATGGAGAGAAATATCTATATCAGGCTCTATGTAGTATTTTAAATCAGACGTTATCTAATTTTGTTTTAGCTTCAATCTCTCTTGATCAAATAATAAAAGATTCTTGTGCTTTATCTCAGGAAGATCGAAATAAATGGATTTTTGTTAAGACAACTATTGAGCGCGATATTAAGAGATTGCAATCATGAAGATTCTAGTTACTGGTGGAGCTGGTTATATTGGTTCACATACGCTTGTAGAGTTAATTACAGAAGGTCATAACCCTGTTGTTATAGATAACTTTTCAAATAGTTCGCCGATTGTATTGCAGCGAGTTTTTGACATAACGGGTGTTCATGTACCTATCTATAATTTAGACATTCGTGACAAAAATGGTCTACGAAGAGTATTTATTGAACAAGAAGATATTGAGGCGGTTATTCACTTTGCAGGGTTGAAATCAGTCGGTGAGTCAGTCAGTAGCCCCATAATGTATTTTGATAATAATGTGAGTGGCTCATTGTCTCTTTTTGGCGTCATGCAGGAATTTAACTGTAAGAATCTCATCTTTAGTTCCTCAGCTACGGTATATGGCGATCCAGAGTCCTGTCCAATTAAAGAGAACTCTCCATTAGGCATCACAAATCCTTATGGCAGGACAAAGCTTATGATTGAAGATATTTTGCGAGATCTTCATGCATCAGACTGTGAATGGTCAATTGTTATTTTACGATACTTTAACCCCATTGGTGCTCACGAAAGTGGTTTAATTGGTGAGGACCCTAGCGGAATACCTAGTAATTTGATTCCATTCATTAGTCAGGTTGCTGTTGGTCAGCATGAGAAGTTGAGTGTGTATGGTGGGGATTACCCAACGCCGGATGGCACTGGCATACGTGATTATATTCATGTGGTGGATTTGGCGCGTGGGCATTTAAAGGCCTTAGAAAATTTGCAAAAACAACCAGGCTTGGTCACTGCCAATTTAGGCACAGGGCGAGGCTATTCGGTTTTGGAAATGGTCAAGGCCTTTGAAAAAGCCTCAGAAAAACTCGTACCTTATGAAATCGTTGCTCGCCGCCCTGGCGATGTGCCCGCTTGTTATGCCGATGCTGCCTATGCCCTAGATGTACTAGATTGGAAGGCAGAATTTCATATTGATCGGATGTGCCAAGATGTCTGGCGTTGGCAGTCGATGAATCCAAATGGGTATAAGAAATGAAAATTATCAATCTTATTTTTTCTTCAGCCCACCATTCAGGAACAGCGCGGATAAGTCAATCACCAGAAAATGGCATTTGTGATATGAACTTGAAAGTCTATGCTTTCTCAAATGTATATATTTGTGATGGATCGGCAATACCTGCCAGCGGTTACTCCAATACGGGCCTCACTATCGCAGCTTTAGCAGTAAGGTTGGCTGATCATCTTAAAGGTCGTTATGGCTTTGAATAATTCTGAATTGAAAGTTTCAGTGCTTATGTGTACTAATAGACTAGATGATTTTTTTTATCAGTCTATGCAATCTTTAATCGATCAGGTATTTGAGGGCTTTGAAATTATCCTAATTCTTAATGGTGAGGCTTTAGATAGTATTGAAAAACTAAAGGAGCACTATTCTAAAGACCCTTTAATCAAAATTTATACATCAACGTTATATGGATTAACGCACTCTCTAAACATTGGCCTTGAACACGCTTCCGGTAAATATATTGCAAGAATGGATGCTGATGATATATCTGATCAATATAGACTTGTTACACAATATAACTTCCTAGAAAGTAAGCCTGAAATTTCTGTTTGCGGCTCAAACCACTCTTTAATCGATGAAAATGGTAAGTCAATTTCTAATGTTGCTTTACCTGAAAATGATAAAAAAATTAAGAGAGCTTTGTTTTTTAAAAATCCGATTTGCCATCCATCTGTAATGTATCGAAGGGATTTGGTTGTATCTGTAGGAGGCTATTCAGGCGGCCTTTATGCGGAAGATTATGACTTATGGACCCGGTTGAGTTTGAAAAAAGTTAAATTTCATAATATTCAAAAAAATCTTTTGGGTTATAGATCAATTTCATCTGGGAATGCCAGAGGTGCTTTAATTGCCTATGCGTCAGTATCCGCCACTCAGTGGAAGACTTTTATTTTATCTCGCAATCCTTTATGGCTCTTAGGGTCTTTTATTAGTTTGATGAAAGGCCTTTTAGTCTCAAAAAAATAATCTGGCTATTTGGGGCCCAGGTTATTTATAAAATCGATATAAGCTTCCATAAATTCTTTTATGTCGTATTTTTTGACTACCTTTAGAGCAGCTCTAGTTAATTCTTTATTGACGCCATCACGTTGAATAGATTTAATTTTTTTTACATATTCGTTTTCATCGTTAATATTTAACAGACACCCATTTAACTGATTTTTAATTAAATTACGAATGCCAGGAATGTCGTTTGAAATGACTAAGCATTCACAAGCCATGGCTTCTAATATGGCATATGATAATCCCTCGTGAAGACTTGGAAGTATAAGGCAGTCAGAATTCGATAACACCTCGGGGATGTTTTGAACAAAGCCTAATGGAATGATATTGCTGGGAACCTCATTTAAATTCTCTTTCAACTCGTTATAGTTACTTCCACAGAGAAGCAATCTGTAATTCATTTTGTTAAAAAAATGATTAACCCATAGATTAATCAAAAAATTATAACCTTTACGTCTCTCTGGACGACCTATATACACAAACACAATATCTTTTGAGTCTATATTTAGACTTTTTCGAAAAGAAATATTAGCGTGATTTTTTCTAGAGAAATCCTGTAAATCTATCCCACATGCTGAGCCATAGTTTATCAATGTTATTTTTTTGCTAGTTAATTTCCCCAGTTCTTCAGCCATATCAGGGGATACGCTTATTATTTTAGTTGCGAGTAAGCAATTTATCGACTCGATAATTTTTAAAGCTTTTGCAGTTAATCCACTATGGCCAATATGGGGAACGCCATGATTAATATAAATAATATTATTTATATTAGCTACTCTTGCCGAAAGTAGTGGAAGTAATGATGATCTCGTATTGTGCGATATTATAGAATTAGGCTTTTTTTTTGATATAAGTCTTACTATCTTAAAGAATGATAGTGGTAATAAGATTAAATTCTTTGCCATGAGATCGTATCTGATCAAACTATATGAATCACTTGCTGGATTGCTTGAATTAACCAATAGTGACTTAAGGCCGATAGATTTTTCTGCTTCCATTAAAGGGGAAATGAATTTAGTAGAAAAATTTCCGTTTGGATGAAAATGAATATTAGTTGTCATTTTTCTTCGCTTCTATTCTTCGCTTCTAAGAGCAGTAGTAATGGTGCCATGTAGAAGATCAGCTCAAAATTAACCCTCCATCTAATTGCAGAGCCCGGGTTTAATATACCAAATGGTGCATGTACTAGAACGAGTATTATGATTGCTGGTACAACGCCATATATGAAATTTAAGAAATAGATATGGTTTTTAGTTTCTCCTGTTTTCTTAAAAAGAAGAATGCCTATTGCGAAAGGCGCTATTAAAATAGCAATTCCTTCAATAAAAAATGGTATGAATTCTAGTCTATGTAACAATTCACTTGGGAAAGGCCCGACTATTCCAAATAGCATGCCAGTGCTCATATGGGATTTGAATGCTTCTAATGTATGAATGTTTAAAGCTAAGTTCCTGCTAGCTCTTGCCGTTCCATCTATAGATCCTATCCCTCTTTTCACAAGTTCAGGCATCAAGAAAAATAATATCCCAACAATAATTATAATAAATGCAAGGACAATCAACCTATTGTTTACCCTGTTATTTTGTATAATAAAGGCTGAAAACGCTAGCCATAATAGGCTGATGGTGTAGTGCGGTCGCAGTATTGCACATAGTCCAAGTGGGATTATTATTGAAAGGTGTCGATAGCTTATTTTTTCTTTAATTAGATCAATCCATAAAATAAGGAAAATTCCAACACATCCAAAATAAATAGCTTCTTTCCCAACAATTGATGTCCAAATTAAGGCGCTCGGCATTAATAATATTAATAGCAACCAGCTGTTGTTATTAGATTGCAAGGCGAAATAAAAGATAGCTGATGCTGAGAATAATGAAAAAATTATGTTTGTTATGAGCGGGGTAGTCAGCATAACTAAGGCGGAAGATATGTACTGCACAAATAGAGTTCTAAAGTGTATATCTACGTAGTAAAAATCGTTGATGTAATTAGTGGAATCAATTAATGGTGTAAATCGATTAAAAATAAAAAGTGCGAATAGTGTTCCTAGGACTTTAATACCTATATAAATTAATGCTGTTTTAAGTTTAAAAGCTCTACCTAGCATTTCTATTTCCAGAGTAATAGATTGATCTGATTTTTATTATTGCATTTTTCGATATGATTTTTTTAATGAACCTAACTAATATAGATTTTACTAAAATCTTTGCAATGCTTATAAATCCATTTATTAAGCCATATTTTAAAAAAATTATTTTGATGTATTCATTGTACGATCTATAAGTGTCATTAGATGCGACGCCATCTCCTTCAACCAATGTGATATGCATAAAGTGATTTATCAATTTTATTTTGTATGAATTTGCTCGATGATATAAATCAAAATCAGCTGCAATTTTATAATTAATGTTGTAAATATTTTCAGCTAAAAATTTTTGACTAAAAATCATTCCTTGATGAGATGTTGGCATTTTGTCTTTTTCTAATTTTACTGGGTATCTAACGATTTTCAGATTCCTCCAATGTTGTAAGTATGGAAAACAGACGATATCTAAAACCTTATTATCTAATTTATTAATTTCTGAAATTAATAAATTAGGATCAATTGCAACTTCATCACCCGAGTTTAAAAATAGAACAAACTCACCATGAGATAAATAAATTCCTTTATTCATTCCATGGTATATGCCGCTATCTCTCTCTGATTTGAATATTATATTTTTGTGTTTTTTAGCATAAGCTTTAACAATTAATTTTGTGTCATCAGTTGATGCCCCGTCAATAATAATATGCTCAAATAAATCGTTTTCGTAATAATTTTTAAGGCTCTCTATTGTCTTATTGAGTCTTTTTGAATCATTTCTAGTAACAGTAATTATGGTTAATAACATTATTGAATTTTTGGTTGAGTTGTTAAACCTACAAGATATGCAATTGTTAAAGCCACTAAAGCACCTAAAGCCCCATAAAAGGGGATTAAGAATGGCATAAGTATCCCACTAACTAAGATTTGCAGAGTATAGGTTTGAATTAATTTTTTCTTAAGTGATAGATTGTTAGTGATTGTTAAATTTGTATCGCAATACACCCTAACTAAAAAGTAGATGAGAGAAGCTAATGCGAGTGAATCGCTTATTTCCGTCTTGTTTGATATCAAATGCATATAACCTAGTTTATTAATTAATAGGATTAGTAAATAAACACCGATGACAGAGATCGAGCCTAAGATTATTGTATTACGTTTTATTTTTCGTAATTTATTTAGTGCATTGTCTGATTTAATAGTAGCGATCTTTTTACTTGCATGAAGTAAAAAGGCGTAATAAACAATAAAGGATATGTAAAAAAATCTTGTTGTGACGTGGTAAGCAATAATTTCATTGCTATCTGCATATCGGGAAAGGAAAAAATAATCCATTCCTAATAAAACTGATGATAGGGCACTTACTGCAAAAAACCCAAAAGAACTTCTGCATAACTCAATTATGTTTATTTTTTTATTTTGCTTCTTAGCTACTTTAGTTACTTTCAACCCTAACCATATTAATACCGGGATTGATGTTGCTATTTGAGGTATCACGTAGACGATAATTGAATTTAGTTGGGATATATGATTCGTATGGCTATATATAAATAGACTAATGATAATAACGATTGATTGAATGAAAAGAAGTAGGTTGGATTGAGCCCCTTTTCTGATTATTAACAATATTCTGTGAAGAATTAAGTTGCTACTTGTTAAAATCAGAAGGCCTGCACCTACTGAAAAATTTGCTTTGTCGGATGCAGTGAAATTGCTCGCATTACCTAATAATAGGTGTGACGCTATATTTGTTTTCCAAACAATGATTCCAACTGCAATTACAACGATGTAATGGATTAAAGTGACTGAAATAATATGATTCAAAGATAACTTTTTTAAATTAAATTTGTTTTGTATTGTTTGAGATAATCCAAATTCAAACAATTGAAGCCATGAGAGATATCCTATTAGAAGAATAATGACAGATGCAGTTTCTGGGTTGTGATGTTTCAAAAAAATCGTGATTGCATAAACCTGTGCAATAGCTGAGGTAATGCGACTGACTAAGTTCAATGTCATGAACTTGAGAGCCCCTCTGTCTATTGATCCAGCGTTTAGATTAATTATTTTTTGTAACAAAATTTGTAATTCTCTTCGAATATAGACATATTATCTCATATTATGTTGATGAGAGTGCTCAATATACCTCATTACAGTATCTGCTTTGGACCATCGGCCTCTTTGCATAATCATGGGTAGGCTTGCACCTAAAACTAACAAGTCTTGTGCTGCGTCCACTCTCATTGAGTGCCCGCTAATATGCTTAACTATTGAGTTATTAATGCTTGATCTAGGCGCAATTGATTTATATATTCTATTGACCTGAGCAGAGCTAAGTTCGTCAGCAATTGTCCCTCCTCGCTTAATCCCCCTAAAAAGCTTCCCAGTTCCTATATTCGAAGCGTCGATCCAAGTTAGGAGTGCTTGTTGCGACGCATTACTTAAGTGTAGCCAATAACCTATTCCATCTTGATCTGTTTTACTGCGTTTTAGTTTAATTTTAAATGTCTTGTTTTTGGTATCAATGATAGCGTCATCTATATGGAGAGATACTAATTCGCTTCTCCGGCACATACTGTCATAAGCTGTTAGCAGGAGGGCTTCATCTCTCTGCCCTCTAAGACTGTTGTCAGTTGCATTGAGCATTTTCTTTAATAGCTCCGCATTAATGCCCAGTGCTTGCTTGGACTCTCGCCCTAGGGTTCGATGCATTCTACGCAGCTCTATCTTACGTTAGGATGATTAGCTGGGTCTGAATACCCATTTAATCGATGAATTGCTGATATTGATGCAACAGCAATACGAATACTTGCTGACTTTAGTTTTCCGTTTGATAGGTCCCCTATATAGCTTGCAACAATTTCTTGATCCGCAGGAAGGACTGTTACATATTCTTGATCACAAAATTCAATGAACCTTTCAAAGTTCGACTTGTAAGCCCGAATAGTTGCAGGAGCGTATGCGCCATCTATTTTTTTATTGTTTCAAACAGTATTTCTTTTGGTATGATGTTATTCATATCGGAAAT
>Ga0302114_10002904_pt1 | contig 10887 bp, 10 predicted proteins | sample AG5_Surface_MG_FD_203107 | JGI IMG/M metagenome (GOLD analysis project Ga0302114, IMG submission 203107) | Marine microbial communities from Western Arctic Ocean, Canada - AG5_Surface | ecosystem: Environmental > Aquatic > Marine > Oceanic | place: Canada: Western Arctic Ocean | collected...
CTTGGGGCTAGGGGTCTAGTTATTCAGTTCGCGAATCGCTCTGGCGGCTTCCTCGATTGCGGTGTGAGTATAAGCGCTGGCGCCGGCGTCGGCGTTGGCAAAAGTAATGTTGCCAAAACGCTGGCGCGCAATTTCATGCGGCGCTTGGTCTTCTGGCCAATCGTCATCCCATAAATCCAAGTATTCGTGTGAATAACCATGGGGCCATCGATTAACGGTGATGGCCAGGATGTCGCGCTTAGCGCTAAAGCCGACGGGTCCCAGTAGGTCTTGGAGCACGCTGCGAACCTCGCGTTCATAGTCCTCCAGCGTTAAGTTGAGCATTCTTGTACGGGAGGCGCGCAGTTGGTCCCTGAAGTCAGTGATGCCAGCAGGCGGAGACAGACTGCCCCAAAAGGTGACCGGTACTGGGCCTGGATCTGCTTTGGCATGAACATAGCCTCCGGTCTCAATGCCGTTCATTAAAAATAGTGATGCGTGCAGTCGACCCGGACAGGAAGCGCCATCGATGCCAAGTTTTGTAAAAGGCACGCGGGAACGAATGAGCACGTTCGTCAGCAGTAAAGGGTATTTGATCTGGTATTGCTGGGCGGCTTTTTGAGCTGCCGGCAGCGTTGGGCATATATAAGGGATGATCGAATGATAACAGGCCATAACGCATTGTTTTGCAGTTAGTGAAAAGGCCTTACCCCCGAAGAGATAACTCAAATGAACCTGGTTGCCCTGATTCTCGACATCGACGACGGTACTTTGAAGCCGAATCTGAACGGCATGCTCGGGCCGGTCCAATTGCGAGTATTCAAAAGCAGCGGTTGCTATGGTGTCGGCGTTAGCGCCTTTTGCAATGCTCGGAATGAGCCGTTGCACCAAGAGCCTTGCAATGCTGGCGTTGCCATCTGGAAAGATCCCCACAGGATAGTCCCAATCGGACTCAACGGCGGTTTCACCGATTAAATTTAAACCGGGCAGGCCATCATCGAGCGCCTCAGCAACGGATAGGCATTCGGTCTCAAGCCCCCAGGAACCGTGGCAGGCAGTCTTAAACAGTTGGCGCGCCTCAGGGCCAAGGCCCCCTTCAGATTCTAGAAAATCAAAATAGCCGGTGGTGTGCAAATAATCCGCGCGATTATTCCTGGATAGACTTGCTAAGACATCAACCTGACGCGTGTAAAAGTTGCGGAGTTCTGCTTTCGCGGTCGTGCTGATCGGAAATTGATCCAGGTAGGGCAGGGGTGAGGCGGAGGGCGGTCCTTTTAGCGAACAACCTGTGACTAATTTATTGTCGCCATAGGTTTCGGCGTCGAACCAGATTGCCGGACCCTGCGCGCCGTTGCGCCCATAGTTGAAGTCGGTTTGCTTGCGTAATGTGGGGATTTTGATGCCCAGATCCTGCATCAGCGCGGCAACCGTTGAACTAAATTGCCAGTATTCAAGGTTGTGGGTGCCGCCCATCGCAAGCTGCATGCGCCCGCCCTGATGAAACTCATTGCGCTTAGCGTGACCACCGAAGTCATCGTGATTGTCCAGGATGAGGATCTTTCGGTCCTGTCCAAACTGCTTCTGATAGTAGTAGGCGGCGGCGAGACCCGAGATGCCAGCGCCGACGATCACAAGGTCGAAGGACTCGCTCAATGGTTGCGGTGTTGGATGCGGCAGGCCATCACGGGCATAGGCATGCGCCGCTTCAAAAGACCCGGGGTGAGATCCCCGCAGTCCGGTTCGGGTTGGCGGGTAGGGCTTGTTGTCAGCGGTGACGGTGGATGTTGCAATCGCTGATGGCGCGATGCCGAGGCCTAAGCTGATGAGGCCTGCGTCCTGCAACAAATCGCGTCGCGTAATCTTGGCGTTCATACCAAGATCAAAATCAGTGTGATTCAACAAAGATCCTTAAAGGCAGTCTGTTTGCGGTAATCCTACTCGGGTCGGTTGATGTGCGCTATGGGTACTCGAACGCGGCGATTAACAGCCGTCTAACCTTGCGCCCTTTGAACCGTGGGTCATAGGTGCGTTCACTGACGGGATGGCTGGCAATCAAAAACGAACGGCATTACCAGCCAAACGGCGCGCTGCAGTGTTGTTGTGGATCGTCGAGCATGATTCTCGATCTCGTCTTTGTTGGCTTTAATCCATTCCGTGCTGGTCGCCCACCATTGCGAGGCGCGCATCGCGTTGCTGAATGTCTCGTAAGCTTCGTGCGAGTCGAATTCGATGGAATGGTAGGTGCGTTCAACGTCACCGCCTGCGCTCGCACGCCAAAGGCTAGGATTTTAGCCTCCATACTGTCATGAAGCGGACCTGATTGGTGCGCACCAATCTCGAGGCATTGCAGCCCGGCGACACTGCCTTCCCACGTTGCAACGGCTAAAATCGTCCTAGAATTCTGCTTGGTTTAAGGGGCTGCTTTAAAGCGCTTGCGAGGGGGAGGCCAGAATAGTTCGAAATTTTTTTCGGTCGTGGATGAGCGCCGTGATGAGCCTGAAGGTCGAAATAATGAACCAGAGCCAGCGAAGGTTGTGTTTTAACGGGGCGGCAGACACGATGCGGGAATATTTTTCAACCGCTTTTGAGTTATTCGGTTTAGCATGTTCGGTTTTCAACGGAAGGCAGCAATGTTGATATTACACCAGTTCCTATTGATGGCAGTCGTCGGGCTTTTCTTCGTAGCCCCTGCCGCAGCGAGTGAGGCTCGATTGTTTGAACCTGCCCCGAAAGATGACGCCGGCGCTTTCATGAATCCGGCAGGCGCGTTGCCCCAGGGTACTGCTGGGGTGCGTATACCCTTTATGCTGCGCCGGTTCGGGACCTATTTCCGAAGTGCTGAGGGCGCGCCGGAATCGCTCTTACCCTCTGAGCAGACTCTAGCGCCGGTCAATTCAAATAGCTCAACGGTCACTTGGGTTGGGCATGCGACGGTTCTTGTGCAAATGCCAGGGGTTACGTTCCTCACCGATCCCATCTGGTCTGATTGGCCAAGCCCGATCCCTTATATTGGCCCGCGCCGCTTTGTGCCACCGGGAATCGCCATTGAGGATCTACCACCGATTGATTTTGTTGTGATCTCGCACAATCACTATGATCACTTGGATCTGCCAACGTTGAAGTTGCTTGCAGCACGGGATTCTGAAACGCAGTTTTTGGTGCCGCTGGGTAATGAGGCGTTGTTGCGCGATCAGGGAATCGCGCAAGTGCGGGCATTCGATTGGGGGGATTCGATGACAATCAATGGCAACACCGTCTATTGTCTACCCACCCAGCATTGGAGCAAGCGCGGCTTAACCGATACCAATCGCTCGCTTTGGGCTTCCTGGGCAGTGATTGGCGCCAATAAACGTTTTTACTTTGCTGGGGATACCGGGTACTTCAAGGGGTTTCAGGCCATTGGGGACAAGTTGGGACCGTTTGACCTGGCGACCATGCCGATTGGCGCTTACGAGCCCACGGCCATGATGCAGTCAAGTCATATGAATCCCGAAGAGGCGGTTCAGGCGGCGATCGATGTGCAAGCTAAGAAGACCCTAGCCATCCACTTTGGTACCTTCGATCTGTCTGATGAGCCCTTGAATGAGCCGCCCCAGCGGTTTAAAGCGGCGGCTGCCGGTGACCCGGGGATTGAAAATGCTTGGGTTGTTAAAATTGGTGAACGCCGTGAGTTTTAGATCCGCCAAGATTTAGCGCGCTGGCGCCTTGCCGGTCGCACTAGGGCGCCCCTGATCAATCTGCCCAATCTGCGTAACGATGGGTCTGAAGGCTGCATTCTGTTTGATCGTGGGTTCTCGATATTGGCGGCGAACTATACCGCTCAAGCGCTAAAGGTCTGGCGTCGAGCTGGAAGCAAGCGCGCTCGCGCATTAAGGCCATGTGATGGCACGTCGAAGTGTGCCGCAGCCGTATTTCAATGGTGCATTCGAAATGCACAATCAGTATCCCCGCAGTCAAGATGCCGAGGATCACATCCTAAAACCGTCGATTTTGAGAGAAGGGGGTGGCTGAAAAATCCCTTCAGCCCGCTCGGCAGGCTGAAGGCATGGCGGCATGGGTTCGTTAGGTTCCGGTCCAGATTGGCGCGCGCTTTTCTGCAAAGGCCGCAGGGCCCTCTTTCGCATCATTCGAGCTAAAGACTTTCTTCTGAAGGGGAATTTGCATTTCCCAAAGCTTGTCCTCTTCGATTCCGGATGCTGCGGCACGAACCAAAGCCTTGGAGGCCGCGACAGCCAGCGGCGCGTTCTCAGCAATGCGTTCGGCCAAGGCTACGGCCGTTTCCAGAAGGTCTTCGGGTTCGGTTAAGGCGGTCAGCATGCCAGCAGCCATAGCCTCTTCGCCGGTAATGGGTTCGCCCGTTAGCGCCATTTCCATGGCCTTGGCGTAGCCCACGCGTGCGGGCAATCGGAATACGCCGCCGGCCGCGGCAAATAAGCCGACTTTAACTTCGCGAATACCGATTTTGGCGGCTTTAGACGCAACCAATAAATCGCAAGTCAGTGCCACCTCGCAGCCGCCTGCCAAGGCAAAGCCATTGATGGCGCCGATGAGGGGTTTGCTCGCGCCTTTGCGGACAAATTCGTTCAAGGGGCCAATGTCCTCGCCCCGGGCGAACGCTTTTAAATCCATACCAGCACAAAAGGCGCGGCCACTACCGGTAATCACGCCAGCAGTGAGCGAATCATCCGCGTCAAGCTCTTGAATGGCGTTCCATAGACCGTTCGATAGGGCGCCGTTGATCGCGTTCATCGCATCCGGTCGGTTCAAGGTAATGATCATGACGCGGTTACGTCGCTCTATAAGAATTGCTTGTTCTTCACTCATCAATCTGGTCTCCGTTGTAAGGTGTTTTAACGACTAGAACCATATCCTACTTAAGCCTCGGGTAAAACTGCTGGTTAGCGGTGGCGGCTTAATGCCTTCTAAAGAGCGATCTGGGGCATTGCGTATGGCTTTGGATGACCGACGCCCGAGCCCGCTCTGAGGTTGATTTTAAGGGCGGTAAAGGTCAATGACTTCCGCTTCGGTGCAAATAGGTTCCTCAAAATACCACCAGTCGTCAGCGCGCCGGAGTAGCGGTAATGGGCGCCTTAAATCCGTTGGCCGCGACAAATCGGATCAATAAGCGATTCTAGCCATTGAGTTTCTGCGAAAACTGGATCGAACCCAGTCGTTGGTCGGTTGTGCGGCTTGGGTCACGATCAAAATCTTGATACCGTGAGAGATTAGGGGCTTGGGCCTGTTTTCCGACGAGGGTGAGACATGATCGTTGCCTTTGAATGTATGGAATCGACATTTCAATGCCCTAATTTTTGATCAACTCAGTTTTGCTAAGCGCAGTTTTGCTAAGCTCAGTTTTGATCAGCGCAGTTTTGTTAAATAGGAGGTTTCATCAATACAATAACCGTCAAAACAACGGTGTTGGGCCTGCATCACGTGGGGCTCGCTGTGAGCGATCTCGATGCTGCTCGGCGTTTCTACGAAGGCACTGCCAGCCTTGAAGTGCTTTCAGAGCGGAGTATTTGTCCTGATCAATCGGTTCAGCCAGTCGATAGTTTGGTGCTCAAAGCGCCGAACGGCTGCCTTGAATTGATGCAGTTTAAGGAAACGGTACCGATTGATGGGCTCGCAGTGATCGGGCCCGGCATTACCCATGCTTGCTTTCAAGCCCCAGCAAAAGATGGGCTCTATGAGAAGTTCCTTCAGGCCCAGGCTAGGCCTGTCAGCATTGGTGAGCCGCCCATCGACCTAAATGGCCAAGGCGTGCGTTATGCCTATGCTCGAGATCCCGATGGCAGTATGTTCGAGGTTGAAGCCTTGGACGTTCCGCAGTTCGAGGGCCCGATTTGGCTGGCGCACATCGCGCTGGTCACGCCTGATATCGATCAGGCCGTTTTGTTTTATCAAGACTTGCTCGGCGTTGCGCCCTACGGTCGGGTGAATAAAGTAATGGGCCCCCGATTTGATGAAGTCACGGGGATTGATGGCGTTCGAATACGGGCGGCCTGGTTTAACACGGGTAATATGATCCTGGAGTTTTGGCAATTCATTCAGCCGGAAACGCCGCCCACTCGGGTTGATCGCGCCTTTCAAGAGGCTGGGTACAACAAGTTCGCGCTGGAAGTGGGCAACCTTGATGCTGAGGTGACTCGTTTAGCCGCCCTTGGACTGTGTCCAGATGCGCCGATGGCGGTCGGTCATGGCGTGAAGGAAGTCTTTTTTAGAGACCCCGATGGTAATTTGTTTAGCCTGATCGAGACCAGTGAGGCGGCAGTAATGCGGGTTGCCGAACTAAAACAGATTGATTGGCTACCCTCGCCGGCGCGACCCGTTGTGAACACGGGCTAGCTTGAGAGGAAGGACAAAAGCAAATCGTTGACGGTTTCCGGAACTTCCAGCATTGGTGAATGGCCGACGTCCTTCAGTCGATGCACCGTCAGGTTGCTTGCATAGTCCGGCAAGGTCTCGATGAAGGATGCCACAAAGGTATCATCCCGCTCACCCCAAATCAGCAGCGCCGGTACGGCCGTTGTTGCCCTTTTAGACGGCCAATAGTCTGCGTCACAAATTTCGCCGGCAATTGGGATGTTGGCGCGGTACCAGTTGATGCCGCCGTCGATGGCGCCGGGTTGAGCAAGGCCCTTTTGAAAAACCTCGTCGTGTTCTGTCGTATAGTGGGGAAGGCCCCTAAACCCCGCATAGGCCTGCTGCCAGAGCTTTTCGGCGCCATTTTCGGTCATCCAGGTGTGCACCTTACCTGAGCGCATCGACCACATGTAGCGTGATCGGGCCCTTTGATCCGGGTCGGTTGCCAGCAGATGGATGAGTTGGTTGGCGGGGGGGGCGTTCAGCGCCACGACCTTGTTCAGCCGATTCGGATATTGCTGGGCAAAAGCCCAGGCGAGTGCGCCGCCCCAGTCATGACCCACCAAGGAAAATCGCGCCGAGCCCGTCAGGTGGCGCGCTAAGGCATCGATCTGCTCGGCAAGGTTTGCTAATCGGTAAGGGTTTAGATCTGTGGGTTTTGACGAAAGGTTCACCCCAAGGCCATCGATGGCAACCACGCGATAGTGTTTTGACAGGGCCCGCAGTTGATGATGAAAGGAAAACCAAAAGAGCGGAAATCCGTGATAGAAAATAACAAGGGGACCTGAGCCGGCCTCAACGTAATGTAGGTCAAGGCCCTTAAACCGAAAGTAAGCGGGTTTGAATTCGGTCATTTCTTTTGTTGGGCAATCAGCTCGTCTCGTAATTTTTCGGGGTTCAAGGCTTTTTCTTTGTCGCGCTCGACCACCTCTGGCGGCACATACCAATGCAGTTTCTCGCCCAGATAGGCTTCCCACACACATTCGGCCACCGCCTCGGCCGGGAGCGTTCTGCCAGCATCCTGCCGATCGTGATTAAGCGCCGGAAGGTTTCGAACCGGGCGTGATTGCCCTCGAACAAATCGAGACCCGGTTTGCCACAACGGCGTATCAATGATTCCGGGCGAGACATCCGCGGCTCTGGCGCCGAATCGGGCAAGTTCAACGCTCATGGCTTCGGTTAAGCCTTTTACCGCGACTTTGGTCGCGCCATAGGTCGCCATGCCGGGGGTGCCGAAACAGGCCGCAGAAGACGAGGTTGTGAAACACAGGGCGTTGGGAGTTTGCTTGATCAAGCCAATCGATGCGTGAATGCCATTGAGCACGCCAATTAAGTTCACATTGACCGTCGCTAGAGTCTTCTCGAAGGGTACTTCGTCCAAAAACCCGAAAACGGCGATGCCGGCATTGTTAAATAGGATGTCCAAGCGTTGCCCGGCGGCGTCGCCAAAATCGTTCATCACCTGATCAAATGCGGACTTGTCGGTCACATCCAAATAAGCGGTAAAGCAATCGTTATCGAGGTCCTGTTTCAAGACCTCAAGACGAGCCTGATCGACATCGGCGGCGCCGACAAACCAGCCGCGGGCATGAAACTGCAATGCCGTGGCGCGGCCAATGCCGCTTGCGGCACCGGTAATAAAGATGGTTTGTCGGGTCATGGGTTTTGCACTCTTAAATCTAGATCAGCACCATGCGAACACTTTTTGGATGGGGTATCAAGTCTCTCAATCGCTACCGCCTTATCCTTAGGTGAGTCTTTGGCAAACCCAAACCCAAACCCAAACCCAAACCCAAACCCAAACCCAAACCCAAACCCAAACCCAAACCCAAACCCAAACCTAAACCCTAAACCCCAAACCCCAAACCCCACCCCAAACCCAAAACCTAAGGCTAAATTAGACGCGCTGCTTGAGACAACGACCCGTAAACGCTTGGGGTTCGAGCCAAGATCTGTCGCTAAGGCGAGGGCCTCGCGAGGTTCGGGTTTGAAAGGCTGATATACTGACGAGCAAACGTTCGGCAAGGCCCTTGAAAGCCTTACCGTATTAAAAATTTTCCGCAAACAAAAAGGTATAGCACGATGAGAATCTTCGCGGTCTTAGGATTATTTGTATTATTAGCTGCCTGTAGTGAGGCCCAGCAACGCTCAGACGCAGTACCCATTCCGGATGCAACGGGTCAGATTGAAAACACGCAAGGCGGCCCTGGTCAGGATGCCGAGGTATTAGCGCGGAAAGGCGTACCTGATCGCATTGATGCGGCACGGCTTGATAAAACCGATCCAAACTGGAAGTCGAAGGTGACCGAGCCGGCCATGATGTTGTTCGAGACAGGAAAGTCCTATTTTTGGGGCCTCGAAACCAATCACGGTACCATGACCTTTGAACTCTTCCATAAATCAGCACCGAAGCATGTTAATAGCACGGTTTATTTGACCCAAATTGGGTTCTATGACGAGGTGCTGTTTCATCGTGTTATTCCTGGTTTCATGGCGCAAGGCGGGGACCCAACGGGCACCGGTCGAGGTGGGCCAGCCTACAAATATGACGGCGAGTTTGCCGCAGGCCGATCGCATACCAAGCCGGGTTTGCTGAGCATGGCGAACGCCGGGCCCGGGACCGATGGCAGTCAGTTTTTTATTACGTTTTTGCCGACGCCGTTCCTAGATGGCAAACATACGATTTTTGGTGAAATCACCCAAGGTGAGGCGGTGCTGAAGGCCCTTGAAGCGCGCGGCAGCAGAGGGGGCGCAACTTCAGAAGTGCTTAAGATTGTGAGCGCCAGGGTATGGGTTCAGTAGGGTTAAGACAATCTAGGACCGGCCTGGATACGGTGTGCCGTGCTGGCGGTTGACGGGCGAATGAGCCGTCAGCGGAATGGGCGCGTCATTCACAAACGCGTTTAATGGGTATGTTGTGTTCGATGGCGACGCACTCAAAGTTGTAGAATTTTCTAAGCAGGGTCGAGAGCCGGAAAAATTCAAAACCAGGCATTTTAGATTAACCAGCGTTGGCTTTTTCCGTGATTTTTGGTTGACTGAGACAAACCCTAAAGAGGCCGACAACCATGACACCACCACTTTGGGCTTTAGCCGCCGGTTGTGTGCCAGATGCGGCGCCCTGGGACATTCCACGAATTGCGGCCGCCGCCGGTTTTCATTCGTCGGGAATGTGGGTGGACCCCAAAACCACCTGGGACCGGGATGCACTTTCCAAAACGCAGCAATCGCTGAATGATACCGGGATCACCTTGGTCGACGTTGAAGTGGTTTGGCTTGAAGGTGCTCATCAGGCGACGGATACCCAAAAGTTGATCCTCGATGTTGGGCTCACGCTTGGCGCCCGTAATGTTTTGGTGGTTTCCAGACACGAAGATTACGATGCATCGATCGATCAGTTTAGGGCGTTATGCGAGCGGGTGGGTGATGGCCTGCGAGTTTGCTTAGAGTTCGGTGAGTTTACCCAGATAAAGTCATTGCAGGCCGCAAGCGCTTTTATCGCGGCGGTTGATCATCCTGCCGCGGGCATTCTCATTGATCTGATGCATCTTGCTCGGAGTGGGGAGGCGTTACCGGACCTAACGGAGTCCCGATTTCCTTATGTTCAGGCCTGCGACTTTTTGCAATCTTCGAGATTGATGACCGGTCGGGACTATATCCAAGCGGCCATCGATGACCGCTGCTGTCTTGGCGAGGGCGACGCCGCAGTCGCCCGCATTGATACGGTGCGTCATGCAAAGGTGGACGTGAGTCTTGAAATTCGGTCGCGGGCCCTGCGAGCGGCGTTCCCGGATCCCTTTCAGAGAGCTCAGGCAATCTTTAACCGCTGTCTGCGGGCATAGCCGCGCAAGGCGGCATTCACTTCCCTTGATCAAGTTGCTAGATTGAGATCTGTATTCATTCAAGTGAGGACGCATCGTGAATAAACCGCTCTGGCAATATAGTGCTGTTGACCTGCACCGCGGCATTACAGGTAAAGATTTTTCAGCGCGCGAGGTCGTCACATCCGTGACTGAGCGAATGCGCGCTGAAAACCCGAGCCTCAATGCGGTGGTTTACGATTACACCGATCAGGCGCTGGCCCAAGCTGATTTAGTGGATGAGCGGCTCGCAAAAGGGGCTGCTCCGAGAAGGCTCGAAGGCATTCCGGTCACGATTAAGGTTAATGTGGATTTAGCGGGTACGCCAACAACCAATGGCCTTCCGGTGTTTGCTAACAATCTCGCACCCGGCAATTCGCCGATCGTGCAGAACCTGCTCAACGAAGGCGCGATCATCATTGGTAAGACCAATACCCCAGAACTCTCAATGCGCGGCACAACCAATAACCCACTGCATGGCTTGACCAAGAGCCCTTGGGACGAGCGGGCATCGCCCGGCGGGTCCTCGGGTGGCGCTGGGGCGGCGTGTGCTGCTGGGTTTGGACCGATTCATCATGGCAATGATATTGCCGGTTCTTTGCGCTTTCCGGCATCGTGTTGCGGCGTTGCGACGATCAAACCAGGATTGGGACGGGTGCCAGCGTTTAACCCGTCGGCGCCG
>Ga0302114_10002908_pt1 | contig 10883 bp, 6 predicted proteins | sample AG5_Surface_MG_FD_203107 | JGI IMG/M metagenome (GOLD analysis project Ga0302114, IMG submission 203107) | Marine microbial communities from Western Arctic Ocean, Canada - AG5_Surface | ecosystem: Environmental > Aquatic > Marine > Oceanic | place: Canada: Western Arctic Ocean | collected...
CCTATTGATACAAGCTATGAGAGATAACGATCCAGTAATTTTCTGCGAGCATAAAGTGCTTTATACGCTTGAGGGAGACGTTCCTGAAGAGTCGTATACGATACCGTTTGGCGAAGCGAACATTGTCAGAGAAGGAAATGATGTCACAATCGTAACGGTTGGACGAATGGTCCATCAAGCGATTGAAGCGGCTGCAACTCTTGCCAAGGAAGGTGTTAGCTGCGAAGTAATTGACCTGAGGACGACATCTCCTTTAGATGAAGAGACCATCCTTGAGTCTGTGGAAAATACCGGTCGATTGGTGGTGGTTGATGAATCCACTCCTCGATGTAGCATTGCCACTGATATCTCCGCCATAGTCGCTCAAAAAGCATTTGGCTCTTTGGAGGCTCCTATTGAAATGGTAACTGCTCCGCACACACCGGTGCCTTTCAATGGCACATTGGAAGACCAGTACGTGCCGAGCCCTGGGAAAATAGCCGATGCCGTCAAAACAGTAATGGGATATAAAGCATGAGCGAAAGCCAAATAGTAGCAATGACTATGCCTAAATGGGGCCTATCCATGACGGAAGGTAAAGTCATGGAATGGCTTGTTGAAGAAGGCACTGATCTAAGTCTTGGCGATGACGTTTTGGATATAGAAACTGAAAAAATCGCCAATACTTTCGAAGCACTAGATGCTGGAATACTCCGCCGACAAGTTGCTGACCCTGAAGACGTCCTTCCTGTCGGGGCGCTATTGGGCGTCATTGCTCCTCTAGAGATAACAGAGGATGAAGTTGATGCTTTCATAGTGACATTTCTGGCCAACTACGTGCCACCAGAACCTGAAGAAGAGCAGGAAGAAGGGTCTGGTGGATACGAAGAATTAGAAGCCAACGGGTATCATTTAAGATATTCAAAAATGGGAACCGGTGACAAAGTCATTTTATTAGTCCATGGATTTGGAGGAGACGCTGATCGATGGCTATTTACACAACAGCCCCTCTCATCAAATGCAACAGTCTACGCCCTTGATCTTCCCGGTCATGGCCAGTCTACAAAAAATATTCAGGATGGCTCGGTAGAAGGTTTAGCCAAAACAGTCATCGCGTTTATGAAAGCGCTGGACATTGGTTCAGCACAGTTAGTAGGCCACTCTTTGGGAGGAGCTATTGCTTTAAAAATCGCTCTTATAGAACCTGCGCTTGTCTCGAGACTAGATTTGATAGCGTCAGCTGGGCTTGGTCCCGAGATCAACAATGAGTACATCCAAGGATTTATCTCAACAGATAGCCGTAAGGAAATGAAAAAACTCCTTCAAAAACTGGTTGCCGACCCAGACTTAGTGAACCGTTCCCTTGTGAATGACATGCTCCAGTTCAAGAGAACTGACGGCGTTAATGCTGCTTTAAAAACTATTAGCACGGGTTTTATTGGAGCCGATGGTAGCCAGAGCGATATCATGAAGGAAGAGCTTCATCAGTTACCCATGCCTGTACGAGTCATTTGGGGTACTAAAGATGAAATTATTCCATCTGCTCACGCGGAAGCGTTACCTCCCAATGTTGAGGTCAATTTTTTAGACGGATATGGGCACTTGGTTCAGCTAGAAGCAGCATCAGAAGTTAACGCGCTTCTGGCTTCCTAGACTTGTGAATCGCAGTAGCTAGTTCAACTAGCTTAGCGAAGTTTTCCTGACTGCCATTCCAATCTGGCTTAAGGAAAGAAATGGTGATATGGCCCTTTGAAAAGGCCGCAACATCAGAGTTTTCGAGGCTATCGCTCCCATTGCCCAGTGACACTATTGTGTCAATGGTGTTGCTGCCTGCAGTCCTGAATTCATGGTTTACTGCAAAGCCTCCGATATTACTTACCCTGCTTGCCAAAATTGCAGGCCTACTAAGTGCTCGCACTGGGTAGTTTATGTTCAGCAACTCACCCTTAGGAATCACAGCGGGATTGTTCCCATATTGTTCTACTACGGTAACTAAAAGTTCGGCCGCCTCAGGGAATGCAGCAATCGTACTGGCGTAGGGCTCAGGACTCCCCGTTGACTCTGCCAGATCTAGACCTACCGAAAGCGCGATAGCTGGAACCCCCATGAATACAGCCATAGAAGCAGCCCCGACAGTCCCTGAAAGCATCACATTAGAGCCTAAATTTTGACCAAAGTTTGCTCCTGAAATCACTAAATCAGGCCTCTCTTTACCAAAAACATTATTTAAACCAATCATGACCGCATCGGCAGGGCTACCGCTGACTGACCAAACTTCAGCCGCATGCTGCTCGGCAGACAGGCTAGCTAGCGTAATCTTCATTCCAGTGGCACTCTGCTGGGTCCTGGGGGCCACAATCGTAACCCGATGACCTGCTTCCGACAACGCAAAGGACACAGCTTTAATCCCTTCAGAGGCATAGCCGTCATCATTAGTAAGTAAGATATTAAGCCCCGAAGTGCTATGAAGAGAATATGCAAAAAATACACTTGAAAGGCATATAAAAAAAGATATAGTACGCATTTTGAAAGGTCCAAATATTTTTATACTCGTATGGTAAGTATAATGGCACAATCCTGATGCAAAGATACTAGCGTATGGACCGCGTATTTGTTTTAATAAGGTGTGACAGAATTTTTTTTGTATTACTAAAACTCAGTGGAGCCGGTTGAAAAGAAGCCTGGGCTCTATCGATGCTCATGCAATCTCTCTGGGTCTACTTAATAACGTGACAAAACTGATCTGTAATAGCGTTAGGCACCAGGCATTCTTTTCGACATCGGAAGAAAAGAGCCCATCACAAAATTAAAAAGGGACATTAAAAATGGATTTCAACCACAGTGAGAAAAGTATTCAGCTTCTAGGAGAAGTTCGCAACTTCATGAACGAGTTTGTATATCCGATAGAAGAGGATATTTATAACTTTACTCACGATCCCGCTAATCTTTGGATTGTCCCACCACAAATAGAAGAATTGAAACAGAAGGCGAAAGATAAAGGTCTGTGGAACTTGTTTCTCCCTGAAGAATATCAACCGTATGGAGCTGGATTAACTAATCTTGAATATGCGCCGCTAGCGGAAGAAATGGGAAGAGTCATTTGGGCGGCAGAAATATTCAACTGTAGCGCCCCTGACACAGGAAACATGGAAGTTTTGGCCCGTTACGGTACGGAAGAGCACAAAAAAAAGTGGCTCGAACCGTTACTGGAAGGTGAGATACGCTCATCATACTTAATGACCGAACCTCAGGTAGCATCAAGCGACGCTACGAACGTTGAAACCTCAATTGTGAGAGATGGAGACGAGTATGTAATAAATGGTAGAAAGTGGTGGAGCTCATGTGTCTATGACCCACGCAACAGAATTTATATCGTTATGGGAAAAACTGACCCATCAGCAGCGCGTCACTCCCAACAGTCTATGATACTTGTCCCCGCAGGGTCTGAAGGGTTTGAAATTATTAGATCTTTGCGGGTATTAAATGATCCCCATTCTCCGCACGGCCATGGCGAAGTCAAGCTAACGAATGTGAGGGTGCCGGCCGACCACCTGCTATTAGGAGAAGGTCGAGGGTTTGAAATAGCTCAAGGGAGACTTGGCCCAGGACGAATACATCATTGTATGCGACTCATTGGTGGAGCCCAAAGGGCCTTGGAATTGATGTGTGCTCGTGTAGAAAGTCGGATTGCTTTTGGTAGAAAAATTTCAGAGAATTCTAGCATAAGACAGGACATTGCCAAGTCAGTAAGCGAGATACAACAAGCTCGGTTACTAACACAATGGGCATCGGACCGACTTGACAAAGAAGGGAACAAAACTTCTAAAGATGCTCTCGCCATGATAAAGATAACTGTTCCGAGAATGTGCCAAGAGGTTGCTGATCGAGCAATGCAGAGCTTTGGCGGCATTGGCGTCGCGCAAGATACTCCACTTCCAGAAATATTCGCCTATGCAAGGCTTTGCAGATTAGCGGATGGTCCTGACGAAGTACACATGTCGCAACTCGGGAAGCTAGTTATTAAACAAGTCCTAGAGGGATAAATATCTACGCTCAACCAGTGATGCTGGTTGGGCGTACTTCCCCTAGGATTACATGATTCTTCCAAGCTAATTCTAGCGGTCGCGAGAACTCGCAAAAAGGAAAATATAAGATATGCGTGCAAAAATCGCTTACTGGGTAATGGATAATCGCTTTCTAGTTACCTGCTTGTTTATTCTAGTTACTTTGCTTTTCTCTTTAGGTCTTCCAAAAGTAGATATTAGAACTGTCTTTAACGATCTACTACCACTAGACGATCCCTTTGTTCAGATCTACTACGACAACAAGAATTTCGGCAACCCAATGACTATGGCCATCATGGTCAAGAATAAGAATGGCGATATATACAATCCCGATACCTTGGCTAAGGTTTGGGACATTACGAGAGATATTGACCTGGCCCCTGCTGTCGATCATGATCAAATTCTCTCTGTAGCCACTGAAAAAATCCGATATGCCACTGCTACCGTAGACGGTATTGATACTAAACCGCTTATGGATGATCATCCTCCTGAAACGGTCGCTGAAATAGCTGAGTTCAAGCGACGTGTGCTACTTTCTCCGAGCGCTCAAACTTTTTTTGTGTCCAGAGACGAGACAGCAGCCCTAATAACGGCCGCTTTCCTTGACCATGTAGATTATGGTGAGGCTTTCGACTACGCACAAAACTTAGTTTTGAACGCTCGCGACGGTAACCACGAAGTCCACTTGACTGGGCACCCTGTTCTCACTGGCTGGGTATACAAGCTACAGAAACAAACTTACGGAATCTTTGCCATCACCCTGCTCCTTTTGGTGATCGCGCTCGTTTTCTATATGAAAAATATTGCTGGTGTTGTCACACCCGTCACGTGTGCTGCTGTGGCCGGTGTTTGGGGTTTTGGTTTCATAGGGTTGCTGGGGAAGCCCATTGAGCCTTTATTGATGATTGTACCTTTGCTGCTAGTAGCCAGATCTTTTTCGCACTGTGTGCAATACACGGAGAGATACTACGAAATATTATCCCATGTGAAAGACCGAAAAGAAGCTGCTGAGCACACAATGAATATCATGATGGCGCCTTCGATCCTAGGCATTCTTACCGACGTTTGCGGAATTATCTTCATTGCAATCGCACCAATAAAAGCGATGGACAACCATGCTATTTTCTGCGGCATGTGGGCCCTATGGATCATCCCGACAGGCACTTTTCTTTGCTCGATTTTATTGTCATATCTCCCCGTACCAAAAAACATGCAACAAATGCTCGTAAGCAACGAGTCGAAAAATGGCCTACACGCGAGCCAAGGCAGACTGTTAAAGCGCCTTGCTACATTAAGTGTAGGCACTAAAGCAAAGCGTACTAGCGTACTAGTAATCATAATTGGAATCGCGGGAATTTATCTGAATACTCAGATAAAAATAGGAAATCCTGTTGAAGGAAGTAACATTCTTTGGCCTGACTCGGAATTCAATATAGGTGTTAGAGCAATAAATGCCCATTTCCCAGGAACCAATACACTCGAAATAGTGCTTGAGTCAAAAACGAGAGACATAACACATCGCGTTGCCAACACGCCGAAGGTTGTAGAAGTTGCGCAGGCACTGCAGAGAAAACTCGAAATGGATGAGGTGCTCCCTCCTCGGGCGAGCTTAACCTTTGCCGATTATATGAGTGATATAAACCGCTTGTTTTCAGGAGGAAACCCTAAGTGGGCTCCTCTGGACTTGACCGATGAAGCCATCAGCGCTGCTGGCTTCGCCGCGCTGTTAGGAAGTAATGCAGTCAACTTTGGACATGTAGCAGATTTTGAGTTTCAAAACTCTACAGTATCTTTCTGGTACAAAGACAACAAACAAGAAACAGTTGATCATGCGCTTGCCGCCGCCGCTAAGGCGGTAGAGGAAGTAGGCCTGGAACATCCAGACTTTCACGTAAAATTAGGGACTGGAGTGATAGCTCTTCAACAGGCAATGAACAATGTGATCTCAAGATATCATTGGATCATTATCGGAATGGTAAATGTTGCAGTTATGATATTAGCTGGATTTGCCTATCGCTCAATCGTGGCAGCTTTTATCCTACTCATTCCAGTAAATCTTGCTAACCTATTGTTGGTAGCCTGCATGCATCTTGTGGGTGTCGGTTTGGATATGAATGCAGGCATAGTGGCCGTAATAGGGGTGGGAGTAGGAATAGACTATGGTATCTATCTCCTGTCTCGTATCTGCGAAGAATACTCAGCTAAAAATCACGATCTGACAAAAGCTATTGAAGCTGCATTAACAACGACAGGAAAGGCAATTATGTTTACGGCAACTATTATGTTGCTCGGAATAACACCGTGGTACTTTTTGTCCGACCTGAAGTTTATGGCGGACATGGGATTACTTCTTATACTTGTTATGTTGATTAATATGTTGTTGTCTCTGGTCGTACTTCCTTTACTCGTCTGGTATATAAAGCCTAAATTTTTGGCGAGGCAGGATCTAATAATCGGAGAAAGCATTGATATTGAGAAATTGCGCAGAGTGACTAACTGATAGGTCGCCAGCCCCATATTAAAACGAGGCAGCTGATGGTTCGCAATTCAGACGATTGAGTCTTTTCTCAATCTCTCAATGTCTTCCTCGCTCAAGCCAAGCGCTCCATATATTTCGAGATTATCTTGCCCTAAAGTAGGGGCAGGGTTTCGTATCTTAGTCGGTGTTCTTGAAAATTTGGCAGTTGGCCCTGTTAGAGGGACGACACTCCCATCGGACAACGTCGTCTCCTGTAACATATCACGAGCGCTGACATTCTCATCCGTTGATACTTCAGAAAAGGTGTTAACCTTTGTCACTGTCAAACCTATACCCAACATAGAATCTACGACCTCCCCAACAGTGCGCTCAGCACACCAATCTTTGACAACGCTATCCACCTCATCCCTGCGCTTGATCCGTTCCGAACCGTTGTAGTGAGCAATGTCATCTCTCTTCATTAGCTTGCAAAAAGAAACCCAGTGAGAATCCAGCAACACGCCGCCATATATCTGCCCACCCTTGCAACTATAAACATTTACCGGAGCTGCAATAGCGAATTGGTTTGCCATTTTAGGGGTAGGTATATCGATCGCCCCGGCTGTAAGAAGTCCATTACTTTGAAACCAGATCCCATCCACCAAGGCCACATCGATGTGTTGGCCCTCACCGGTCCTGTTGCGATAATGCAACGCGGCCAATGCCCCTAAAGCAGCATTCATGCCAGCAAGATCATCTCCCAAAAATGTAGGCGCTTTAATCGGACCTCCATCCGGCTCACCGTTAAGGGAGCTCCACCCTGTGTAATTCTGAGCGATAGGATCGTAGCATGCACGAGATGAATATGGCCCAAATTGACCATAACCGCTGACCGAGGCATATATTATGTCTTCCTTAACTTTTTTTACGTCCTCATAGCCAACGCCCCAGCCAGCCAAGGTTCCAGGCTTAAAATTTTCAATAACGATATCAGCTGTTTGCGACAGCTTTAAGAACAGCTCTCTCCCTGCAGGCTCATGCAAGTCAATCGTTACGCTTTTTTTGTTACGGTTCACTGTCTCATTTGGTAAAGTCAGGTTAGAATCAGGCAGGACAGGGGGAAGCTTACGTATTATCTCTCCGTCGGGATGCTCTACTTTGATCACTGTAGCCCCAAAATCAGCTAGCAAGCATCCGGCCATAGGGCCTGCCCATGTGGTGGTAGCTTCTACCACTCGAACCCCTTCTAGCGGACCAGCAATACCTTCTAGCGCGTCTTTATAGAAATCATTTTTCTTCATTCCTAGTTCCTGTTTGCTCACTTGACCAGTTGACATTACACACCTTAGATTCAAAGAAGATTAAAATCCAGAGGCAGCGACATGTTTTTCATTTCCGGTCTAGCTTGTATGTGAATTTTCAGTCTTAAGCACAAAGACTTGTTATCATTCCATAAGAGAACACATTCGATTACAACCTTCCGAGAATATAAAATGCACAAAGAATTTCTGGCTAGACCTTTCCCCGCTTTAAGACCAACCAAAGAATCGGCCGTATCTGTCATAGCTCCACCTTATGATGTGATTAACTTAAAAGAAGCTAAAGAATTAGCCGAAGGCAAACCTTTCTCATTCTTGCGTGTTTCAAGAGCCGAACTCGAAATGCCAAATTCCACGGGTCAATATGCCCCAGAAGTCTATGAGAGAGCCGCAAAAAACCTTCAGCAGCTAAAGCAAGAAAAAGTTCTGATACAAGACGAAAAGCCAGCTTACTATGTCTACCGGATAAGTAATGCCAATCATACTCAGATCGGTGTGGCATTATCCGCATCAGTCGACGCCTATGATAAAAATAAAATCCGCAAACATGAGCTAACTCGCCATGCCAAAGAAACGGATAGAACTAATCAAATAAGTGCCGTGAAGGCGATTACAGGGCCTGTGCTTCTGGCTCACCGTGAACAGCCTGCATTGGATCAATTGTTGTTGGAAATCAGCTCAAACGAAGCTTCTGATTATGAAGGGACTGTCGACGGTTGGTTGCATGAAATATGGGTTGTGAAAGCTGACAATTTGGTCGCCGAGATATCTTCATATATCAATTCGATGCCTGCATTGTACATAGCAGATGGGCACCACAGATCAGCCGCCGCGTCGCGAGTGGCTAAACAACGCTTAGAAGAAAACTCTGATCTTACGGATGACAACCCTTGCCACGGCTTTCTCGCGGTCAGCTTTTCCCAGAACGCAATGAGGATACTAGATTACAATCGAGTGATAACAGATTTGAATGGACGAAGCGCTAGAGAGTTCCTCAAACTGCTCGAACAGGATTTTATAGTGAGTGATAGTGACAAAGCTATCAAACCTCAACAGGCAAAAGAATTCGGAATGTATCTAGACGGATCTTGGTATTTGCTCAGTTTGAAAAATGAATGGTCTGGGGGAAATTCGGTAAGTATGTTAGATGTCAGTGTTCTCAATGACACTATAATCGATCCTATTCTAGCCATAGAAGACAGCCGAACCGATCAAAGAATAGACTTCATCGGGGGCTCAAGAGGTACACAAGCAATCGAAGAAGTGGTGAATTCCGGCAGTATGGCGGTCGGGTTTACATTGTTCCCTACCAAAATGTCGGAACTTATGGCGGTTGCTGATGCCGGACTAATCATGCCACCTAAATCAACTTGGTTTGAACCCAAACTTGCCGACGGCTTACTGAGTCTCGTTTTATAATGATTGTCTGTTAGCGATACAGGATAAAATCTAGATTCTAATTGCCTAGTCCGATATATTGACAGCATTATTACAAAAATAGGGAATAAGCATGCAAGAATGGAAACCGACAGCATGTATGCTTTGTGAGAACAACTGTGGCATCGAAGCGAAAATCAGCGAAGATGGGCAGTCTATTGCAAAAATTCGAGGGGATAACTTACATCCCGCTTCACAAGGGTATGTCTGCCAAAAGGCTTCGCGTATTGACTTCTATCAAAATGGAATAGATAGGATAAAACAACCTCTAAAACGGACAGCTTCAGGAAGCTATGAAGAAATTAGCTGGGATACTGCTATCACAGAAATTGCTGAAAAATTTGTATCAGTTAAAAATCGTTTTGGGGGTGATAAAATCTTTTACTATGGTGGAGGCGGACAGGGGAACCATCTCCCTGCATCATATGGAATGAGCACAATTAGCGCGCTCGGAGGGCGATATCGATCGAATGCCCTAGCCCAAGAGAAAACAGGTGAGGGGTGGGTCTCTGCATCAATGTTTGGAGCATATGCACAACGTGGCGATTTTGAAAATTGTGATGTTGCCGTCTTTCTAGGGAAGAATCCATGGCATTCTCATGGTCTGCAAAGAAGCAGAGTAACACTGCGAGAAATAGCGAAAGACCCCAAACGGACTCTTGTCGTATTCGATCCGCGGGTATCTGAAACCGCAGAAATTGCAAATATTCATGTACGTGTAAAACCAGGTGGTGATGCATGGGCATTAGCGGCTCTCATAGCAATGATGCTTCAAGAAAATTTAGTGCAAAATGACTGGATAAAGGAACATGTTTCAGGTTTCGATGAAATACGGCATATTTTCGGTCAGCTCAACATAGATAAATACTGTACCTGGGCCGGCGTAGATCAGGAACAAATGAGACAGCTGGCTAAAGTATTATTCGTCTCAGACAAGATTGCCTGGTTTGAAGACCTAGGTGTGCAAATGAGCCGTAATTCGACCTTGGTAAGCTATCTTCATAGACTTTGCTGGCTAGTAACAGGAAGCTTTGGGGAAAAAGGATCGCAATATATCCCAAATACTATGCGCCCTTTGATGGGAAGCAATCCAAGCCTAGCTAAGCGGTCGCCAGTCGCCGGGGCGCCTTTGCTTGGAGGCATGGTCCCTTGCAATGTCATTGCTGAAGAAATCCTGTCTGACCATCCTGAACGCTATCGGGCAATGTTAATAGAAAGTGCTAATCCTGCGCATTCCCTAGCAGATACCAAATCGTTTGTGAAAGCTATGGCTGCCTTAGAATTGACTGTTGTAATCGATGTCGCGATGACAGAGACGGCTAGAAACGCTGACTACGTGCTACCCGCCAAAACACAATACGAAAAAGCTGAGGCCACGTTTTTCAATTTCGAATATCCCGCTAATTATTTTCAGTTGCGTCAACCAATATTAGAGCCTCCACCTGATGCAAATGTTTTATCTGAAGCCGAGATTCATGCAAGGCTCGTGGAAGCCATAGGTGAAATGCCCGCAGAAGTTGATGAACTTAAAGACATTGTGAGATCTGACGGGCTACTCGCGTTAACAAAAGCATTCAAGCAGTTCGGCCGTGACAACCCTATGCTAAATCGTCTAGCGCCAGTAGC
>Ga0302114_10002912_pt1 | contig 10879 bp, 8 predicted proteins | sample AG5_Surface_MG_FD_203107 | JGI IMG/M metagenome (GOLD analysis project Ga0302114, IMG submission 203107) | Marine microbial communities from Western Arctic Ocean, Canada - AG5_Surface | ecosystem: Environmental > Aquatic > Marine > Oceanic | place: Canada: Western Arctic Ocean | collected...
ACGCCGAGAGGATGCGCCAGGACGCTCGGCGAGAGCCGACGAAATTTTTGTACCCCACCGAGAGTAAGTTACGCTCTTCAACCTAAAACCACGTAAAAAAAGAGAACAACAACGCGTGAGTATATGCCCACATATACGCGATAAAAAGTCGTTCGCGAAGCGAGAGAGAAAGGGATTGAAAAAAGAGAGAAAAATGCCCCAAAGCGAAGAAAAAACGGAGTTTTAGAAGAGTCGTGTGCCCTTCAAAAGTGTCTGCAATTTTTGCAATTTTTAACGTACCGTCAACTCAATATCCGCTATCCCGCACAGTTTCTTCAGCGCCACGATCATCTCTGCATCGTGTGAGTATTATTGTAAGTATTGTGAGAGCACAGTGTTAGTTTCTTTGCACGTATAAACGCAACCAAACGAAGCATGTTTAAACGAGAAAATGATGGAACAAAACGACCCGATCTGATGGTTCCAATTGAGCACAAATATATACACACGCGCACGCGTAAAGAGTTTATATACACATATAAAACGAAAGGTAATGGTGGTCGTACCATCGTATCTTTCCGCTTGTTCCGCCAACTTGGCTTGGAACACGCACTTCGATCGCTCCGTGAGTTCGCTCATGGTATCAAAAAAAAAGGCGTTGTACTGAGGAATAAAAAGGGAGAAAAACAGGGCAAAATGAGTTTAGGGTATTAGAGGTTGTAGGAGCAGGAGAACATATTAGGGGTATTGCTATAGAGCTATCTTTTGGACGTCGTTTGTCACTCGGTGGTATCATCTCTGTCGGCTTTCGCCGAGGGTTTTGCGTTTTCGATCGCGACTAAGTTTCTCGCTCGTCGTTCTAAAGCTTCCAAGCGCGAGTTCAGAACGACGGATCGGTCGAGGAGTTCGTCGATGGAGGAATAACTGGTGTTGTTGGTGGCGTCGCGTTGGTATTCTTCTTCTTCGTCATCGTATTCTTCTGATGATGATGATGATGATGATTCTGATGACGACGACGATGATGATTTTTCCTCCGAGGAGGTGTCCTCGTCCGAGTAGAAGTCGTCGTCATCATCGGAGTCAGAATCATCGTCGTCGTCATCCGAAAACTGAAGCGGATGATGGTGCACCTTATTTTCCTCGTGCAATCGTCTCCTCTCGTCGTTTCTATAGCTCCAAAACTGCTTCGCGAATGGTGGCGTTTCCGGCAAAGGCGTCGTCGTCCGAAGACGCTCTCTTCTTCGCCGCTTTTGCTCGGTCTCTTTCTTCTTTGTCTTCTTCTTCTTCGTCGTCGTCGTCTTCAAAGTTTTCTCTTCTTTCAGCTTCGCGCGTAACGACTCGTTCTCTGTCTTCGCCAACTCCAACGCGCTCGTCGCTTTCTCCAGCAAACGTAAACTTTCCTCAAAAGTCGTCTTCTTCGCTTTCTTCATCTTCTTTAACTTCTTCGTCATCTCGCGTAACAAAGCTTTCCTCTCCTCCTCCTTTCGAATGGTGTTGGAGCAAGACGTTTCCAATTCCATCTTCAACCGCTCAATAACCGCATCTCTTTCTACTCGCTCTCGCATAAAATGCTCCAGTTCAATCGACATCGCGTTTTCCTTTGATTGTGCGACTGTGAGTGTCTGTTCGAGAGCTTCGTTCCGGACTTTGAGCGCGTAGAATTCCGCTTCCAGATGTTGATGATGTTGGTCTCCAATTTTGAATTTTTTCTCCTCTTTGTCTTCATCTTTTGTTGTCGTCGTTGGACGCTCCTCCTCTCTCTCGTCGTCCGAAGTATATAAAGCGTCGGTGTTGCTGTTGTTATTCTTAAAGTTCTCCAAATATTCGCCTATCCCGACCGGTTCGAAGACCACGTTCATATCTTTTATATAAGTGTCTTTTCCCCGAAATTCTTATGAGGTATTTCCCCAGAAAAACTCCATTACTAAGAGCGGGTTTACGAAGCTTACGACGATGGGCAAAAAGAAGAAGACCAGTGGTGGTGGTACTGGTAACGATGATGGTTTTTTCCAATGCGTGCCAACCGACGCGAACGGGACACCGATCGATGTAGAGAAAGAAACGCTCGAGGAAATGAGACAAAGACACGCGAGAGAAATACAAAGCGTTCGGAAGTATTGCCAGAAGTTTTTCCAAAGCGGGATGAAGCAAGCGAAGACGAAAGCGATGATAGAGGAAGGGAAAGTCACGGACAGACACTTGGAGGAGGAAGATAAGTTGGAGAGGAGGGTGTTTGGGACGCCAGACGCTCTTAGCAGTGGTGGCGAGGAGGAGGAAGAAGACAAGAGCAAAACGGATAAAGAGGAAGCGAGCGAGGAAAGGAAACAGCATCAAGGTGGTCCGACGAAAGCGCAGAAGCGACGGGAAAAGAAAGCGGCGGAGGAGAAAGCGAGAGAATTAACGATCGAGATGGAACGCGCTCGACTTCGCGAGTCTGGACCGTCCAAGAAAGAAATCGAAGATGAAGCGATGCGGCGAGCACTGAAGGCGTTGGATTTGACGCTGAGGGAGGTGAAAGCGGACGGACACTGTTTGTATCGCGCGGTAGCGGAACAAGTGGATGAGATGAAAGAGGAGAGTAGGTACGGGGAAGTGAGGACGATGTGCAAGGACGAGATGTTGAAGAACAGAGAAGAGTACGAAGCGTTCGTGGAGATGGAAGAGGCTGGATCGTACGAAAAGTATTGCGAAAAGGTGGGATCGACAGCCGAGTGGGGCGGGCACGTGGAGATGTTAGCCATTGCGAGAGCGTTGCGGAGGAACGTGGAGGTTTTTGAAGTCAGGCCAGGTGGAGAGGTGGAGAAGATGGTCGTCGAAGATGTTGGTAGCGGTGGGGAAGGAGAAGAGGAAAAAGGCGGATCGTCGTTTCCGTTGCGCGTGGCGTTTATGAAAGAATCGTACACGCTAGGGGAGCATTATGACGCTGTCGTTAGTTTATGATGATGATAGAAGAAATAGAAGAAATACACGTTGGCCTGATATTGCCAGTACATCATTACTATTAGCAAGACGATACACATCATCCCTACTACTACTGCTATTACTACTTGACTTTAATCGCATCCAGTCGCCCAAGCGAGTATCCCCAGCAGACCTCCGAAAGCGACGACGAGAGGCGCTTGTAAAACGACCAACTTTGGATTTGGCATTTTCACGTACCTCGTTCCGAATAAGGTCAACATACCGATGACTACGGCAAATTTCGGAAACGGCGAGTTTTCCCTGACTTTCAAAAACATCTGCACCGCTGCGGCGACGACTAAACCAACCGCGCTGGCGTTCAAACCCGGTAGCATTTTTTGGTACGCTTGAAACGTTCGAATGTAACCCCAAAACGGCAAGACGCCGAAAATTAACGTCACACCCGGGGCGAATAAGCCTGTCCAACACGTCAACGCTCCAGCGACGACACTTTTACCGGCTCTTTGCGCCATCACGGCACCTAAATACGCGGCAAAGTTAAACATCGGCCCCGGAGACGCTTGCACGAGCGCCAATCCGGCGAAAAACTGGTCCTCGGTAACCCAACTGTTCGTAGCGATGTTATCCGGCTGACTCGAATCGTACGAAACGACATCGTCTAACAGCAGAGGTAACACAACCTGTCCGCCACCGAAGATTATGCTCCCAGTTCTAAAAAACGCCGCAAACCAGTGCGAATACTGATTCGAATCGTAATTCGTTTGACTCGCGACGGTGACCATGAGCACCAACACGATCGCCCAGGAAAGAATCAAGAAACCGCCAACGATTTTAGTAGCCCCGTAACTCGCCACCTCGTCGTCTTGTTCGTTTCTTTCCGCGATATCTTTATCCGCGCCGAAGAAATAACTCACCAAACCGCCAAAAACAATCAGCAACGGAAACAGCCACGCGGTTTTGTAATAATACGCGAAACACGCGCTCGTGAGTCCCAACAGTCTCGTCATGTTATTCTTATTACACTGCCCGTTGGACAAATTCACCGCCGCGTCCACTACTAACGCCACGCCAGCCACGGAGAGACCACTGACTAACCCTTTCAAAAAGCTCGACGGGTTCGTCAGCGCCTCCGCCGCGCCCGCCCCGGCTAAAGTCATCAAAATCAATCCGGGGTATTGAAACAAGCCTCCCGATAAGAGGCCACCGAGAACGCCTCTCTGCGTCACACCTAAAGCAAAACTGACTTGAGTACTCGTCGGTCCGGGCATGCACTGGCCTAAACTCAGCAATTCCGCGAAAATGGTGCTCGAAATCCATTTTTTACCATCGACGAAGACTTTTTGGAAAATGCCAATGTGTGCAGCTGGCCCACCGAATGCTGTCCAGCCCATCAAGATGAACGCTCGAAAAATGTCTCCGTACGACGCCCGAGAAACACCCGTGGAGGCGTGTTTCTCCACGTCGTCGTCGTTACTATTATCATTATTAGTAGTATTATTATCCGTTGCTTTTGCCATGCTTATCGTCGTGCTCATAAACAACTACTTTAAAATGGAATAATTCAAAAATGGAATATTATTATCTCTCGGCGGCCAACCTTTCCGCTCTTTTATGATATACACGTACTACTACCAAAACAACGCGACGCAGAAACCCAAAAACAAAACACTTTTACTGCGCGTGTTATAAAAACGAGAGGACGTTCTTCTCTCTCCGTGTCTGTCTCGCTGCGTAAGTGTTTGAGTGAAAATTTAGAAAGTGGGAAAAAAAGAGGCTGAAAAACGCTTGATTTTCAGAAGAAAAAAAAAACGTCGAGTCAAAATCTGCATTTTACACCCACTGATCAAGAACAACAAAACAACAACAACAGTTTATAAAACATTATGGTGGAGCAAAACAGAAGAACAGCGGAGGAAGAGGACGAGTGTCCGGATCTGTACGGCGCTTTGAACGTGGAGAACACGGCGACGTCGATCGAGGTATACCTCTTTCTTTCTTTTTTAATATCTTCTAAATCTCGCATGTGTCTTCTTTCTGATCTCTCTTTCGTTTTTTTTCTCGCGAGAAACTTTTCATCATCATCGCGCGGTGAAAATGATGACGCGCGGGAGGCGCGAATCCGATCCTGACGACGACGACGAGAGAGAGAGAGAAAGAAATCTTTTAATATGCTTCTTTTCTGCAAAGACGACGCGGTATTATGAGAGGAGGAGCGCACTCCAAAATTGGATTTTTGAGAATCCGAAAAGTCTCTTGAGCGTTTTTTTAAATCTCGCGATGAAACCGATGGACGCGCTCGTCTGTTTCTCTCTCTTCTCACAGACGCACACTGACACACTTTCTCCTCCCTTTCTATTCTATTCCATTGAAAAATGAACAGATTCGCCGAGCGTACCGGAACTTAATCACCAAAGCGCACCCGGATAAAGGCGGCGATGCGAAGACGTTTGCGTTGATCCAACGCGCCTACGACGTTCTCTCGGATACCGACAAGCGCAAACAATACGACTCGACCGGGACGTACTCGAAATCGGTCGAGGAGGAGTTGTTAGATTCTTTCGGTGGCGGGGTATTTCGCGATAAACTGAACGAGGAGAACCAGCGGAAAGAGTCCGTCGCGGAAGCGATTCAAACCGTGGAGAAGAACAAAGGGTCGCACACGTCTGGATTCGAAGCGTTTATGCGAGCCAGGGGCGATTCGGTCGCCTCGTTTGGCGTGGACGATATCATCAATCAGTTCGGCGTCGTGAAAGGATCGTACGATGAAGTGCAGTTGCCGAAGATTAAAGCGTACGAGGTGAATCAACCCGCCGGGAAGAAAGTCGTCGCCGGGCACGAGAAGGAGGCTTTGAGAGTTGAAACGACGAAAATCGCCTCGACTTTACAGTGGGGCGAAGTTTTAGTGAGCGTTCGCGTGGCGCCGATGAACGCGCACGATATTTACGAAGACCACATGTCGTTCATTACGTCCAATTATGGAAACAACGCATCCGATGCGAACGTACATAAAGATTCGATGTTGAACCCGCGAAAAGGCGCTTTCGAGAACAACATGAACGAATCGAACGAACGCAAGATCCCAGGCTCGGATTGTTTAGCCACCGTGGTGAAAGTTGGCGCCGGCGTCAAGTCCTTAGCCGAAGGCGATTGGGTCATTCCGTACGTTCCAAATCTTGGCACGTGGAGAACCTTGGCTGTCTGGAAAGAAAAAGATTTGATCAAGATTCCGAAAGAAATGACGTCGGAAAACCATTGCGCGATGATGCGAGAGATGTGCGTCGCGTATCGTTTGTTGGAAGATTTCGGGGCATTGAAACCAGGCGATGCGGTTATTCTGAACGCCGGTACCTCGTTAATCGCCACGGTGGTCTGTCAACTCGCGAGTATGCTCAAATTACGTCCGATTTTAGTCTGTCGCGCGCATCCAGGCTTCGAGAAAACCGTGAAGTGGCTCAAAAGTTTAGGCGCGATTGAAGTCTTCAAAGACGAGGGCGATTTGGGCGCCGAGTTGGAAGAAAAACGTCTCTTCGCGAAACCGAGATTGGCGTTAGACGGCGTCGGGGGTATTTCTGCCGTGCGCTTGGCGGAAACCTTGCACCAAGGGTGTCCTCTCATCGTCTACGCGTGCGCATCTGGTCGCGCGGCGACGTTTCCGTGGCATCATTGGGTCGGTAAAGGTTTGATCGTGCGCGGGTTTTCGCTGAGAAACTGGATGAAGGAAAACAAGAAGAAGACGCCGAAAATGATGGAAACTTTGGCAAAGTTGGTCAACGCGAACAAAATCGCGGTCGAGTACACCGAGTACGAATTATCGACTGAGTTTGACGAAGCTTTGGAGCACGCGTGCGAGAAGCACAGAAAGACGAAAATTTTGTTGAAAATAACCGATATCGGAAGCACCGTGGACGAAAACGACAAGTAATAAAATACGGATTTCTTTTTGCATCGGTCGGTCTTCCGACTTACCACTTTAAGAGAAAGAGAAAAGATGAGCGTTCTTTGTAACAATCACACGAACAACGACAATTAAAAGAGGTATCTTAGGCATACACTGTATTTCCTTTCAGCACAACGCAGACGTCGTATTTTTATTTTATTTTAATAACTCCCTCTTAGCTATAAAAAACTACCCGTTAGTTTTTTACTTGAATGTTAATTTAATAGAGTTCTTCTTCCATGTGCGTCTTGATGGTGCAGTCCGAGGTCGGGTACGCAACGCAAGTCAACACAAAGCCGTTACCGGTTTGGTCGTCGTCCAAGAAGGATTGGTCGGATTGGTCGATGGTACCCGCGACAACCTTACCCGCGCACGAAGAGCACGCGCCCGCTCTGCAGGAGTACGGCAAGTCAATGCCAGCTTCTTCAGCCGCGTCGAGAATGTAGGTGTCGTCCGCGCATTCAATCTTTTGGGCGCCTTCCGGGGTTTCCAAAGTGACCGTGAAGTTCATGATGGTCATGCCTCTTTGCACTTTCTGTTTGTTTTTTAAGAATAATAGAAGAAGAAGAAGAAGGTTAATTGAAATTTTTGCAACCGACCCATTTAGGGTTAAACCCTAATCGTCGTCGTCGTCTTTCTCTCCTCGTTGTTCTCTCCTCCTCGTTGAGATAGACAAGGCCGGAACACGACGAAACCGAAAATGGTGGTTCGAAATTCGTTTCCTCTCGCACGCGCGCGAAACGAAACGCGCGAAACGAATGTCCGCGAAAGTATCATTGCGCGTTTACTATTCGCGATTCGCGGTGCTTCGCGCGGCGCAAACGCTCTGTGGTCACACACTTTTGCGCACGCGAAAAGTTCTTTCTTTCTCACAGGAGCGGAAGAGCGCAAGGAAAGCAATCGGGAAGAAAGAATCCATCGTCCAAAAAAAAAGGAAAAATCCACGGAAATCCGCGCGCTCTAAACTCCGGAAAGAAAGCATTAAACGATGACGCGAATATATCCACCGACTGATTCGTAACGTACCATGGTGCGAGACTTCATCGCGACGGCTTTGCCGACGAAGGCGGTTTGTTGGACGTTAGTGGCAGCGAACATGGTGTGTGATATAGAATACGTGTTTATGTTTTGGCGTAAAAACGTGGTGGGGAAAGAGGGTGAAAAAAAGAGGGTAGCCTTTCACCCTCTTCTCTGTCTGCTCTCGGCGCAAAGGAATAATAAAATAATCCAGAGAGTCCAGTTGGCAGTGGACGACACCACGAATTGTTTGTGACGATTTGAGTCGCATCCATACAACGTCAGCACGAAGTAGTTCTTTGAGCGAGTTCTTCACACCACTTCCAAAGAGAAAAAGGAGAGACAGACAGACACACACACACACACACACACTTTTAACGCGGAAATAGAATAGAGAGAGATGTTGGCGACGACGACGACGACGAGCAGAGCGACCACCACCCTTTGCGGCAGGTTTCCTTCCGCGTCGTCGAGGACGCGAATCAGACGAATGCAGATGACGACGACGGCGACGAGCAGCAGCAGCGAAGAAGAAGAGAAAGAAGCAGAACCAATTCCTCCGAAGAAATCAGACCCGTTCGGGTTTGATTCCGGACGAAACGAAGGCCCAGTACCGATTGTTCCCGGGTTTGATACCGCGGAAGGCGGGAAGGTTGGCCCGCTCGGCACCGCTGGGATCTCGTTGTTGTTGTTCGTCTTGTTCGGTGGGAGTTTGTTTTTCACGTCCGTGCCGCGAGGCGCGGTGGAAGACATGGCGAAGATGGCGTTGGAAAACGATCCAGACGCGCCGACGAACGTGTTGAGACGTTAGAGGAAATTGTTGTTATTGTGCTTATTAGACTAATGATACTTGTGTACACTTGCACTAAAAACTAATCTTCTTCGCCTCTATATTCGCGCGTGTGTTCTAAAATTTTGACACATCGAACGTCGCCGAGAAGAAATCGCGTAAGGACTTGTTCAAAGGATATCGTCCCAAGGCGACGAGCGAGGACAATTGAGGAGTGAACAACTCTAAAACTTCTTTCTTTTGTTTTGCCAACGACGAGATGCTGCATTTGCTTTCCTCTTCTTCCGTTTTTGAATGGCTTCTCCCGTCGCCGTCGTCGTCGTCGTTGTTCTTCTTCTTCTTTCGTTTTATCATATTCGTCAACGCGTCGACGACTGAAGCCAACATCGCGATCGTACGAGTAGAGACGTCGAAAGAGGATATCTCCTTCCCCTTATTTGAGATGTGGTATCGCAAGACGATCTCGCATGCGGTGAGCGTACCGCTCGCGTCGTTTGTCGTCGTCGCGAGCACCGCTCGCGTGGAGTTATATAAAAGCTCTTCGTGTTCCTCTTCTCCTCGCTTATCCATCGCAGAGGTGAAAGCGTCGATGTGAATGGTCCTTGCGACGTTCGCTATGCGATTTTTTGAAGCCGTAACAGCACACGACGAGTACAACTCTGGAATAAAATCACAAACGAGCGATTTTGAAATCACTTCGTCCCTTTCGCTCTTCTTTTTCCGCGTGCGTATCGCATTCTCCAGGAAGTCGCACGCAAAACTCCAAAAAATTTGAGAGGGAGAGGAAGTGCTCTCGGTGCCAAACGCTGCAATGCACGACAACGCGTGAGTTAACGAAGTCGACGCGACGTCTGCATTTGCAAACGCATTTGCACAACCGATCGATACGATATCGTACCCTACATTTTTCGAAGACGTTACGTTTGAAACCAAGCGAGGAAAGAACGTCGCCAACGAAAATACTTTCGCCTCTGAGAATCCCTCGTTCTTCGGAGCACTTTTGTGCGCGTGATTCCCGTAATACTCTTCACGAGTGAACGAAACGATAGGGTCTATGGCATCTTCGCACACGTCTTGCCAGAATGCTTTTTCCTCGTTTTTGTTTTGAGACGCGGCGGTAAAGTTGAGCGCGGACGCAAAGACGCTTTCAAACGCCCTCACGGTTGTCGCCCGCGTGTTTTCAATAGAGAACGTCGCGGATATCAAACATCTCGTCGTAACTTTCCACAGGTTTCGTCCACGAGCTGAACTTCGATCTGCGCGAAGGATAATCTCTTGTAAAGATAGCAAAGCTTCAGAAACGACGATGAAATCGCCTTTGTCGTTTTTCGTTTGCTTTTCAACGTCGCGAAATTTGGCTAAAACATCCACAATGTCCGGTAAAACGTCGTCGGTGAGTTCTCCATCCGCGATAGATGGAGTCGTTGTTGATACTTCTTCTTTCATTGATCTACCTTTGAGCACACTTTCGACGATGACGTTGCGAAAACTCACAAACGCGCGAATTTTTGCCGAGTCCGCGAATAAAACTTTCACTTGATCCTCCGGGTTGCCGTCGTACTCCTCGGTGTTGCCGTGATATTCCGACAGAGTGGCGTTTGAAGCGACAACTTCGAGCGTCTGAGCGACTCTTCGCCAGGAATTCCCAAACTTTTTGCTCGAAGTTTCCGCCAGTCGTCTCAACGCATCGACGATAAATTCGGCTTTTCTCGTCTTCATTTCGAAAAAGACGGTTTCGTTACCCAAGCCGGAGTTTCGAAAGCTCGAGTTTGCAACCGTTCGAATGGCTTCGTAGAATGGTAACAAAGCGTCTTCTCTCGCCGCGTCTGCGTTGCTGCTGTTGATATCTTCGTCCGTCTCCAAATTCGTCAACGTGGTTTTACGTTTTGTGGGCGTAATGTTGCCATCTTTGTCTTTGGACTCCGCGGATCCCGCGCTTCCTCTTTTCAAGAGCACAGCCTCGGCAACGACGCGAAGGCACTCCGAAGCTTCTTTGCACGCGTTGCGATTTACAAGCGTTTCAATTTGTACGCACGAAGTTGCTGTCATCGCTAAATGCAAGGACGCTGGTCCCCAGATGACGTTTCGCCAGGCTGCTAAAGATCTTCCGTTCAAGTTTGCCCGCGCGACATCCGCCAAACGTTTCATCGCGATTCTGGTATTTGGAGATTTTGTGATTTCGCTTTGCTCGGCGGCGCATAAATCGCGCTCGGAACGTTGTATTAACGCGTCGA